>Ga0256404_1010830_pt1 | contig 12454 bp, 17 predicted proteins | sample RumenRJG_01DNA_FD_185990 | JGI IMG/M metagenome (GOLD analysis project Ga0256404, IMG submission 185990) | Bovine rumen microbial communities from Lethbridge, Alberta, Canada - RJG_01 | ecosystem: Host-associated > Mammals > Digestive system > Stomach > Rumen | place: Canada: Alberta | collected...
GCTGTTCGCCCATTAAAGCGGTACGCGAGCTGGGTTCAGAACGTCGTGAGACAGTTCGGTCCCTATCCGGCGCGGGCGTAGGATATTTGAGAGGAGCTGTCCTTAGTACGAGAGGACCGGGATGGACGGACCGCTGGTGTACCGGTTGTATTACCAAATGCATAGCCGGGTAGCCAAGTCCGGATTGGATAAACGCTGAAGGCATCTAAGCGTGAAGCCAACCTCAAGATGAGATATCCCATCTTTTAGATTAAGACCCCTTGAAGACCACAAGGTTGATAGGCACTGAGTGTAAGTACAGTAATGTATTCAGCTGAGGTGTACTAATAGGTCGAGGGCTTATTCAAAGTAAAGATCTGATTATTTGTCTAAACATTTGCCATGTATGAAGTTTTGAAGGATCATTGATAATCCTAAAAGTAGGGGATTGGTCTACCGGTATGATAGGGGTCTCCAAAACCTTTGGAGGGAGTTCGATTCTCTCATCCCCTGTACGAATAAAAAAGCCTGAAAACTCCTTGTTTTCGGGCTTTTTTATTGCATTTAGGCGTTATTAGCACTGTTTTAGTATGCCATTTCATAGTTTACATAAATGCCAAATTTTCCGTGATATACCATTTTATGCCAGTCGAAATGGTATAGTATACCACTTTGAAAGTGGCATACTAACCTTGACATTTTAAAAATCCTGAATATAATATGCCCTTAAAGGAGGTATATTGTATGAGTGATAAAATTGTTTTACCTGATCTTCCTTATGGCGAAGGAACAATGTTCCATTATAAGGATGATATGATTTGTTATAGAAAAACATTAAAACTTAAGAACGGTCAATCAGTTCGAAAAACAATCTATGGTAAATCACCTGTTGAATGTATTAAAAAAATGTTGGAAGCAGATTCGAATTTGATATGAGCCCTAAAGTAAAAGAATTTAATCTTTTTGACAGCGCATCTGTGTTTACGGATGATTCTGTTATGACGATTGCCATAGCTGAAGCATTGATAAATGCCGGAAAGGATCCGGATGAGAAAGTGGCAAAGAGACTAATGATACACAGCATGAAAAAATGGGGTAGGGCTATTCCCCATGCGGGTTATGGTGGAATGTTCGGCAGTTGGCTGCGATCAGAAAAGTCAGAGCCATATGGAAGTTTCGGAAATGGTTCCGCTATGAGAGTATCTGCTGCCGGATGGCTGTATGATACGATAGAAATGACGAGAAAAGTCGCCAGGTGGACAGCTGAAATCACGCATAATCATCCCGAAGGCATAAAAGGTGCGGAGTCAGTTGCATCGGTGATATTTCTTGCGAGACAGGGAATGTCTAAAGAGAAAATAAAAGAATATGTCGTAAGGGAATTTGGATATAATCTATCAAGGACATGTGATGAGATCAGACCGGAATATCATCATGTCGAAAGCTGTCAGGAGACAGTACCTGAAGCAATCACTTTATTTTTGGAAGGAGTAAGCTTCGAAGATGTAATAAGAACGGCAGTTTCACTTGGCGGTGATGCGGATACCCTTACAGATATAGCAGGAGCTATGGCTGAAGCATATTATGGTTGCAATGACTTTTTCAAAGAACAATGCGAAAGCCGTATAACAGAAGATATGAAGCAGGTTCTCTATAAGTTCAATAAAGCCGTTAATCAGGGAGTATTTGAGCAGGAGAAGGTTGATATAAAAGAACCGGTAAAAGATGAAAGAAATTACAGAAGGACGAATATAGATGATCTGATAAAAGAAGTTGCTTCTAAACTGACTCGGGATATATAGAAAATGTGAGGCTGAAGATTACGGCCTCGTAAATATCGGGTATTTAAGGCCTGCATGGGATTTTAGAATCCTGTGCAGGTCTTTGTGCAAATCTCAAAGAAGTATGCAGAAAATCATACGCCCAAAAGAACCGTAAGCATACGCCCCAAAAAACAATGAAAGCGCCCCAAAGAACTATGAGCATACGCCCAAAAGAACCACTAATAATATATATATTAATAAAATAATATAATAAATATAAAATAAAAAAGGATTTTGGAGTGTGTGAAAGAGTTTCTGTAAATAAGATATCCTAAGATAATTGACGAGCTGTATGGCGGTAAGATTACCGTTATCCAGCTCGTTTTGACTATACCTAATCCCATTGATTTCATCAAGAATTATGATAAAATTGATATAATTATATTCCAGTTTTATAGGCGATGACAAATCGAAAATTACTTTTCCAAAACAGAAAGGTTGGATAAATGTGAATATTATTGCTATGACTTGTATGTGCGTAGATGTTTTTGATGATACTGGAGAAATCCGTCCCGGTGGTGAAGCATTGAACTTTGCTGCAATTGCATCAAAATACAATCATATTTCAGTTGATCTTCTTGGTGCAATTGGTGATGATGATTATGGTAAGGCAATATTGAAATCTATTGAAAATAAACCTATCAACAAAGAGTTTATCCACATTATTTCAGGCTCTGCTACTGCAAACCATCGGATTTATCTTACTGAGAAAGGTGATAGATATTTCAAGGATGATTCATGGAACGGTGGTATTCATGACACATATCTTCTTAGCGATTCTGACAAGAACAGAATTGCAAGTGCTGATATTATCTTTATAACCTTTGATTCTCCTAATTTTGATGATGTATTAGAACTTAGAAAGAGTTGTCGTTTTCAGCTTGCCGTTGACTTCAACGTGCTAAGAGATTTTAAGAAAATAGAAACTATTGTACCGTACATTAACTTCTTTTTTATCAGTGGTGAGAAGAGTATTCTTTTACAATTTCAAAAATGGTCTGAACGGTATGACAACATATTTAACATTACACTTGCAGAAAATGGCAGCGTTACTTATTATATGGGAAAAGAATATAGAGTGGATGCTGTGCCGGTCAATAATGTAATTGATACAACTGGGTGCGGTGACAGTTATCATGCTGGCTTTCTTTGTTCATATTTGAGAGATTGTGATATTATAAAAGCAATGAATGAAGGTTCAAGAGTCGCTTCTAAAACATTAAGTCATATTGGCGGCTTTTAACGGGTATATGTCAATCTTGCAACATCAACTTCGAGTTTGTCGGGCTGAAGTTGGCGTGTTAAATCGGAAGATAATCGCACTAAGACTCTCTGGTACTGTTCAAATGAACAGCACCAGAGAGATTTTTATTACTCGGGTAGCCTACCTTCATACATGATCTGAAGCTCACCGTAGATTCTTCCCCAGTTTCGTAATGGCATAGTCCATTTTTTAGTCGCCTCAAAGGTAGATAAGTACAGCGCCTTTAGAAGTGCCTGGTCACTTGGAAATACGCTTCTCTGGCGATTTAATTTGCGGTAAGTGGCATTAAGGCTCTCGATTGCGTTGGTGGTATAGATGACGGTTCTGACCTCGGCAGAGAACTTGCAAATAGGACAGATTGCATCCCAATTGTCGTACCATCGGTTCATGGCTCGAGGATATTTTTCTTCCCACGCTGATTTCACACGATCCAGAGCTTTCCTGCCATTTTCTTCAGAGGGAGCGTTGTAAATCGTCTTAAGATCCTTGGCAAAGGCTTTTCTGTCCTTGTCAGGCACATATTTGAGAGTGTTCCGTACCTGATGGACAAGGCATCTCTGATACTCTGTATTCGGAAAAGCAGTCGAAATGGCTTCCTTGATTCCGGAAAGACCATCGGCACATACGATGAGGATATCCTTTACGCCACGATTTTTCAGCTCATTAAGGACGGAGAGCCAATACTTTGCACTTTCATTTTCGCCGACCTGAATTGAAAGCACTTCCTTATGACCGCTACATGTGATGCCCAAGATGATATATGTCCTCCAGAGGCCTGTGCTGCCATTCTTCGATTTGAGGCAATATCTTATCCGTCACATCGGAGATAAAGCCTTCTGAGGCCTCAAAACCATAGATATCTTCAAGGGTATCGGAAATCTGGCGGGTGGTCATTCCCTTGTCATACATGGAAATGATCTTCTGGTCAATGTTTGAAATATCCTTCTGTCTCTTTTTTACAACCTGAGGTTCAAAGGTTGATTTTCGATCCTGCGGCACCTGGATATCAAGACTGCCGAAACTGGAGTTGACACGCTTTGTCTTGTATCCATTACGGTAATCGTCGCTGTCATAGCGTTCAGACTTCTGATATCCAAGATGATCATCCATTTCAGCTTCCATCATTTCTTTGATGGTACCGCCTAAGCGATCCTTGAGAGCATCCTGTATGTCTTCTGCGGTTTCGATGTCATACTCCTGGAGGAGCTGTTGGATAATCTGACGCTTACCGTCTGTCATCTGAACTTTGTGTACGGGTTTCTTTTCTTTTGCCATAATAAAAGGCCTCCTTAAGATTTATTTTACCTTAGGAGACCTCGTTCGAATAATGTTATTCCGTTTTTACAGAGATTTTTTCACACACTCTTTCTTTTTATCGCAGCTTAATCATCTTCTGATAATTTTCTACAACTTCTCCCGGGGGCATTTTCATGTCGGAATTAATCCACCATTTGATTGTTTTGCAAAAGCTCCCGGTAAACAATTGCAGTTTGAGTTGCAAGTGCCATCAAGGTCAAATACAAAAAGTTTAAGTTTTAGATCTATCAATTTTTCTTTAAATCTACTCTGTATAAATCTCTATAATTATTCTGTTCTTTTCCGGGCAATCTACATTTTTTATGCGCCCTGTCAGTTTTTTAGAAAAAAGAGGAGCCAGCTCATCATTATCACAAAGAATAACAGGATTAGTTTCTATAGATCCATCTTCATTAACAAAACCGTTGTTTTCGATGAAGAGAGAAGTTTCCTGCCCCTTATTATCTTTTCCTTTGATAATATATCTGGCGCTTAATGTACCTGGCTTACCCTTTTCGAACTTCTGGGTATCAACGCCACCATCAAGAATTTTTCCTGTAAAAAACGGAGCCTGACAATCACCATCAAAAGTAATAAAATTAACTGTAGTAGTATCCGTCTTAACTTGATTAAAGCCGGTAATTCTTACATTAATATCAAATAGTTTTTTCATTTTTTACTTTCCCTGAATAAAACTATCATATTTGTTCTTTTAAGAACTTTCTAGCCTGCCTGACGAAGCCCTGGTTGAAATTGATGTAGAGTCAATTGTAAAATAGTAATTATGTTTGATTCTTCCCTGATTACTTATGCCGTATCTCTTCACTTTTCGCAAAAGGTCAATGAAATTGTTATCTCAACCTTACAAGCCATCGCGGATGAAACCGGAAACCGCTTTATGATTGAAAATAAAATTCCGCCGCATATTACAATCGGGGCTTTTCATGCAGCCAGAGAAGAAGAAGCAAAACTGTTGCAGCTTGTAGAAGACTTTGCGCGAGACCAGAAGGCTGGTTCTGTACAATTCAGTGAAGTCGGCGACTTCAACGGCAAAGTCCTTTTTTTGAAACCGGAAAAGAATCTCTTTCTCTCTGAGATAAACAAGGAGCTCCATACCCTGCTTCTTCCGGAATTTGAAAAAGCAGAAAACGGCTACTATCTGTCGGATATCTGGATTCCACACACAACTCTTGCAACAAGATTGAATCAGAGTCAATTTTCCGCGGCAGAAGAAATCGCAAAAAAAATCTCGCTGCCACTAGAAGCTCCTATAGAAGAGCTTGCAATTTACCAGTGCTCGCCGTTTTTGGAATTGAAGAAATTCGGACTGAAGGCTTAAAAATTTACTTCAACTCCGCAAGAATTGGTTCGATGTATTTTTTGTCGGAAATATCGTAGGAATGAGAAATCATCTGGGCCATGTTCTTTTCAGCTTCGCTTGCATCTTTTTTGTTTGCTAACATTGTTGTAAACATTTTCATCATGAACTTAGAAAAACCGCTCATTTTTTCGTAATTAAAGCCACCAGGACAATAAAAGGCTTTCAGGCACTTCCATTCTTCTTCAGTAAAATTTCTGTGCATTGCAGCCGGGATGTCAGGACTTTCTGCAGGGCTTCCCCCAACTCCATAAACAATGATTTTTTTGCCCGCAGCAGAAAGTTCCGGAATCTGATTTTTGAACCAGGCAAGATTCTTAATTCCACCGGCCATAAACCAGCCGCCGAAAATAATTGCATCATAATCAGAAAGTTTGATTTTTTTAGCCTGCTTGAATTCTACGCATTCTGCCCCACTCGCCTCGCTGATCCATTCTGCGTATCTTTTTGTAAAGCCTGTCTGACTTGTGTAAATTACGATTGTTTTCATTTTGATTCCTCTAAATATAGAATTATGATTTTGAAAAATATTTTCATCTAAGGAGCCATTACCCCATCAACGCTGCTGATTTTTCCATCAAAGTAAATAAAGTCCTGGTCCGGATATTTCCAGACCGCACGGAAAACTGTCGGACGTTTGATGCCATCTGAATACAACTTGTATTCTCGGCACTGGGCTTCCCAAGGAATATTTTTTACGCTCCCATCGGAAGCAGTCTGACTTCGGTCATCTGTTGAAAAATAAATCATTTCATGAGCATCATTGAAGTGACAAATTCCAGAAGCTTTCAGTCCCTTGTATTCAATGCGGGCTTCTACCCTATGAGAATCAAGCTGATTAAAACTTACAAAATTCTGCAGTAAGGCTTCCGGTAGAAAAATGATTTCTGCAAGATAAGTCACAAGGGCAGCCTTATCCATCTGTTCTCCAGTCTGATCAAAAAGCTGGAAGGACTTTGCAAGCACTCCCTTCATTCCGCCTTTCCCGTTCACAAAATAATCATAACCTTGAAATGGAACACCAAACATTTTACTGTCAATAAAAGCAAGCCTGACCGGAGCGTTTGCAAAATCAACCTGACTATAATCAATCTTAAGTTTTGGACGGTTCTGGCCAAGAGCAAACTCAACCTTCTTATATTCCATTTGTAAAATTGATTTTCTCGTGCTGCCGATATAGCCGCACTCTTCAAGATAAGTCTGAATCAAAGGAGGAAGTGATTTAAAATCTTCTTTTGCATACACAGCATTCGAAGCTTCCCTTAAAAAACTTTCCGAAAGCTGCGTCTGTTTTGTAAGGTCTTTCTTAAACCGATTTCTAAAAGGAGAATAAGGAATATTAAACCAGAAAATCACAAGCACTATGAGTGCGAAAATTATAAGCAGCAGAATCATTTTCTTTTTCCTCATGAGACAAGCTCCGCTTTCATGAGATTCTTTTCCATCTTTGAGATAATTTTGAAAACGCTGCATATTTCATCATCAGAAATGCCCTCATATAAAAGCTTCAAAAAATCCATCTCTTTATTCTGATATTTTTTTGCAAGCTTTTTTTGCTTTGAAGTAAAATAAATCCGCTGCTTGCGTTTATCATTATCATCCTGCTTCAGAAGAAGGATTTCTTTTTTTACGAGAGCGTTGAGAATCTCTTTTACGTTCTGTCTGGAACAGCCCATTGTTTCGGCGAGCTCATTTGCAGTAGGCGCCTCTTTTGAATATAGATTCATACAAGCCAGAAGAAACCACTGCTTGCAGGTTATCTCCTCATAAAAGGAATCCCCCGCCGCCTGCAGTCTGTTCATAAAAGCAAAGAGAAGCCCGAACAATCCAAACTGAGGCGGCATCATACCAAGAATCTGATCATTTGTTATCTGCATATATGCAATATATTGCATATTATTGTAAATGTCAAATTCATAAAATTCCAAACAATATCAGTTTTAATTTTTCCAGATGGTTTTGATGATTTGCTCTTCTTTTCCCTGATAGTTTCCAAGGCCCTCATAGATTTGGGTGAATCCGCATTTTTCAAGGACTCGCACGGAGGCAAGATTTTCTGCAAGGCAGATTCCGTAGACTTCTTTGATATTGAGTTTTTTTGCCATGGCAGAAAGAAAGGCTTTTACTGCTTCTGTGGCGTATCCCTTGCCGGTAAAGTTTTTTGCAATGTGATAGCCGATTTCCCAAGTTCCTTCGTCGAGGTTGCAAAGCTGAACATAGCCGATATTTTTTCCATCGTTATTTGTGATTACAGGATATACAAATGGGCCGTCTGTGCTCTCGTATCGTGACATCAAAAACTCAATTGCCTCGCGGGCTTCTTCAACAGAGTTATAAACTTCATCTGGTACAAAACGTCTGGTTTCGTCGTCCTGGGAATTTTCATAGACGGCCTGAGCCATGTCCGTGGAGAATCTTGTTATTGTAAGGCGTGGGGTTTTTATTTTCATGGATTTTTTTACAGTATACTCCTTATCCATTCAACTCGCCGCGACATACACTTTTCGACAATAGTACTTTTTATTGCTGTCTCATAGCCGTGGCAGGTGCCCTTCATATCATGCACTTCAACAGGGATGTCCTGGGCCTTCAACTTTTCTGCAAACTCAAGTCCTTCATCGTGGAGGCAGTCGTATTCTGCAGCTTCAATATATGTTGGCGGGAAAAATCCGAGCGATTTAATTTCTGAAATTGATGCATATTTTGTCTGGCTGTGATCCTGTCCTTTCAAATACATATCCCAGAAAAGTTTATTGCAATTCGAATCCCAGATTGGAGTGTCGGTTAAGTGTTTCATTGAAGTTGTACACATTCTTTTATCAAGAACCGGATATATTAGCATTGCACCTTTTGGAAGGGGCTGGCCTCTGTCGTGCAGCATCGCAGTTACCGCAGCGGCAATATTTCCTCCGGCACTGTCTCCGGTTACGAGGATTTTTTCTTTGTTGATTTTCAGTGATTCTGCATTTTGCAAAACCCACGTATAAGTGCTGTAACAGTCTTCAATCGCAATAGGATAGCGGTATTTTGGAAGAAGTCTATAATCTGGCATGACAACCTTACATTTCAATTGGCGGGCATACCATTTTGCAATCTGATAATGAGCAGCAGATGCCCTCATCAAAAATCCGCCGCCATGGAAAAACATAATGCAGGGAAGCTCACCTTCATATTGACGCGGTTCGATTACAAGAGTTGAAATCTCCGCTCCATCATACCCGGATGTAGAATATTTTTTTACCGTAACAAATTCATCCGATTTACATTTAATAAAACCATAAGCAAAGTTCACCAGAGGATACAAACGGCCAACCATCGAACCGCTGTAAATCGAGATGTTTTTTAATTCTTTAGATATTGGATATTTCATGATTATTTACCGGTTTTAAAAAACTCCTTTACCCGCTCGCATACCTCAACCATCACTTCGTCTGAAGGTAAATGCTTGCTGTCTATTTCTGATGTAGTAACTGGTCCGGTGAAAATCTTTCTGGCTTTTGCGAACACTCTGTCTGCCGGGAAGAAGATATCCTTTTGGGAAGCCATAATTAAAAGAGGAGCTTTGAACTCCGCCATCTCTTTCTTGCTATATTCTTTTGGAGGCTTCATTTCCATTTTGTAGGAAGACATCATCAAATCAAAAAACTCCCGCCAGGTCTCGTCGCCTTTACCACCCATATTTTCTATCACGGCATCAAGAGTTTTTTCTGACGGGCTGGAATAATACTTTATGAATGGCAGGACCATCTTTCCAAGCATTGGAAGAATCGGTCCATGAGCTATTCCAGACGGCACAAGCAGTAAGGCAGAACTAACTCTTTGAGGATAATGACTGGCAAAAGACAGAAACATCGCAGAACTATAAGACGACACAACAAAAGAGATTTTTTCTTCGCCATAATGATTCAGAACCTCATTAATCCAAAGTCCGTACTGGTCTTTTTTGCTGCTGATATTTCTGTAAGGTTCGCTCTTCCCCGGCATACCGATAACATCCGGCGCAAGAATGCAGAAGTCTTTAAGCAGCGGCAAAAAGAGTTTGAGATTAAGTGTTGTGATTCCGTTACCACCATGAATTGTACAGATTCGAGGCTTGTCTTTGTCGCCAACAAGAAGGCAGTGAGTTTGACCGAAAGAAGTTTCGAAATAATCTTCTGAATAAGGGACGCCAAGTGAAGCGAGAGTCTTGTCGTAGAAGGCGTGCATCTTGTTCAGGCTGTCCTGATTTTTGTAAACAAATTTTCCCTTCTTAATTCCCTTGTTCATATTAAAACAGTCCATCACACATACCATGCATTAGTTATTCATAAACTTTTATTAATTCCCCGATGACGAGCCACCCGAAGAACTGCCACCACCATTATGGCTTTGTCTATCGCGAATCATATGCTGCAGGGCTACAAGAATTGCAACAATAATTTTTTCGTGCTCTTTCTTGTAAATATCAACGCACCACTTGTCGTGGATTGAAAACATCTTCTGTGCAATAACTGCTATAACTTCATCCGAACTGTCATAAATCTCAAAGTTCAATCCAAGTAGATTTCCTCTGAGCTGCCAGCCGAGCCCCTCAATATTTGTGATATCTTTTATGATGTGAAAAATCTCGTTAGAAAGCTGGAATTCTTTTCCGTCATCCATAACAACAAAACGTCTCTCGTGCAAACTGAAAAGCTTGCGTCTGATGTTTGCCACATGTTCACCATCTGCAGTATAAATATCAGTTGTATCGTGCAGAGTAAGAATCTTGGTATCTGCTTTATAAAGAATCTTTTCTGAAGCATCCATAATATCAATATGATGATGAAGGGTAAAAACCTTTGTGCTTGTAAAAAGCGAAATGGCCGGTGCTCCAAATCTCTCAACATTGTTTACATTTGCATTTTCTCCGGCATTGCGGTATCTGTGAATTTTTGAAAAGATTCCCATTGTGTTTTCCCCTTAAAGTGACTTTTTTATATTATTATGATTTTTTTTGCTTTCAAAAATATCCCAAGTATCAGCATATAGCACACAGTCTTAGGCAGCATGAGCATTCCAAGCAGAGGAAGAAGAGATGCAAAAACTGCTACAGGAATATAGAAAAGAAAGGACAGACTGACATACAACCACATTCTTTTGAAAAGCGGATTTTCCCTGCGAGTCTTGAAGTACATAATCACAATCAGAATTCCAATTGCAATGAATGGGATATTTCTGAGACAGCCCCAAAGAACGGAGCCCTCGCCTGTGAGCCAGTGATTTCCCGGTAAGAAACAGATAAAAATTCGGCAGGCAGTCAGCAGCCAGAGACAAATGGCCATTGATTTTTTCTTGCCTTCTTCCCAATTAAAAAGCTTTGTATGCAGGAAGAAAATCAGCATATAAAAGAAGGTCATTGTGATCGATGTTACAAGTTTGCCAAATCCCAGCCAGGCTGTAAAATCACTTTCGATAAAATAGTTGAGAACCCGCGGCACCAGATGAAAAGCATCGCCGCACCCAAGAATCAAAGATGAGCTTCCCATCAGTTTTCCGACTGTATCTCGCCGCCCCATAAGAATCACAATTCCGGAAATTATTGCAAACAATAAATAAATTATGTCAAAAGTTGATTCTCCGTATTTCATCTAAGCCTCCAGAATTATTTTAATGCACAAATTAAAAATTATGAAGATAAACTTAATAGAAAAAATACAGGACCCGTGCTATCATAAAATACGGAACTTTGAGACGCATATAATTCTGACTTTGAACAATCAGGAAAACACTATGGCAAGCATTTTGATAAAAGATACGACACGTGAACAGCGGGAACAGATTGTCCGCGAATCACTGGGCGACGAATACGATGTTGGCTGTGGAATGATTTAATAAGAAATGAACTTATTGTTTACCGCAATAACGTCTACTTTCATGAACAATAAAGATTGAAAGGATGAATCTACAAATTTCTAGAATGAGACAAATAACTGCAAGGACCATATAAAATACAGAGTTCTTTACGAGCAGATTAATTTTCAGCAGCAATCCAAAAGAAGGAATGAAAAACAAAAGCCGGAAGAAAAATTGAACAAAGTAAATTTTATAAGCAACCAGTTTATTGCAAAAATAAAGAATGCCGGTAGCAATAATGCTTAGGGCAAGGATCGCCTGGATATAAGGAATTGCCTGAATAATGAAATGCATGTCGGCTGTTCTTTCAATATGTTCAGCATGTCTTCGGAACAGATTGATGATAATCATAACCAGCGTATAAATATTACTGAACTCGAGAACACCGAAAAAGATATTCCACTTCTTGTTTTTATTTACATCGAATTTTTCTGCAACGCCATCTTTAGGCGAAATATTCCAGGTAGGAACTAAACGGATCATAGGCACCTCTTTTTTAATACGTTTAGTATAACATAGTTTGGAGATTTTTGGATTTTTATTTTGATGAGATTAAGTTTTCTTAGTATTCCACGCGAATACTATCTACTCCGTAAGTTTCTTTGAAGAGTTTTTCATCGGCGGGAGAGCGGATGAGCATGAGCTCTGTGAAGTGACCGTCGGCTTTATTTTTGAAGCCGGCGACTTTTTCTCCGGTGCAAATTGAACTGCGGGACCCTGTAAAATTTTCTGTGTAAATGGCTGACAAATATGATACTCTTAAGGAGGAGTACAATGTTGGCCAAAACAAAAGAAAAAGATGTCATCGACCAGTTGTTGGATCAGATTGACTTCCACGGA
>Ga0256404_1010831_pt1 | contig 12454 bp, 12 predicted proteins | sample RumenRJG_01DNA_FD_185990 | JGI IMG/M metagenome (GOLD analysis project Ga0256404, IMG submission 185990) | Bovine rumen microbial communities from Lethbridge, Alberta, Canada - RJG_01 | ecosystem: Host-associated > Mammals > Digestive system > Stomach > Rumen | place: Canada: Alberta | collected...
AATTTAAACAGCTGCTTCCGTCTTGTTTTGCGGACTTTTTCTTGATCTATAATGGCGGGATCTAGATTTATCATTTCATCGGTTTCCTCTCTAGTAGAATCTTATTCAATATATAGGCAAACTCCCATAGTAGCAAAGCAATAAAGCCGAGCGCTGAAATCCAGTAATACTCTTTATAATTATCTCTATCCTCCATTACATACTCCTGGAGGCCTTGACTGATACCGTCTAATAGTTTTACGTCGACCGTTCCATTATTGCGGTAACTGTACTTGAGTCCCAATTCATCTCCGATTTTTGCAATATTTGTTTTATTGAGCCTCGAAACTATATTCCTATCATATTCGTCCTTAATTTCGTCATTCGTAATCTGCCCCGATGAATTAATCTTATATAACTGAGCGCCAGACTCCGTGCCATATCCCAATACTAGGCCAGTTAGGGCTACCGATTTTAGCTCTTCTGGTATTACTATTGAATCGTTTGCGTTATCTTCGCCGTCGCCGAGATAAAATAGCACAACACCTCGCTTTGTAGTGCTTTGGTTTTGGCTGCGTACGATATGGTCGGCGGCCTGCTTGAGCGCATCATTGATATTCGAGTCGGCGCTAAGTGACGAGTTCTTCGGCGACAATGAATTTACTGCGGTAACTAGCATATTGTAGTCGGACGTTAATGGCAGTGCGGTGTAGGTCGAATAATCGCTTGCGATTATGGAGAAGCTGGACCCGTTGAAGCGCCTACTAATCTCCAAGATATCATCGATAGCCATCTTATATCTCATCGTGCTGCCGCCGTCACAATCTTTTGCCGACATGCTTCCCGACATATCAACGATAAAATAAACGTCGAGATTATTGTAAACTACACGCGTAGGGGTCACGTCATATGTCGCCGGCCGAGCCATAGTGCAGAGAAGTAAGACGATTAATCCTATTCTCCTAAAGAACTTAGTATGCCGAAATTCTTTTTTACTGATACAGAAAACAGTAAAACATAAACATGCCGCTAAGAGAATTACGATAATATAAACTGGGATAATTGAGTTAAATGTCATACTTTTAGCCTCCAGATTACAAATAGGAGAATACCGGTTACGATGGCTAATGCGATTATGTAATTATTTGGCGCATCGGTTTCAACCCTCTTCGCGTCGCTGAGTGTATATTTCTCCAATGATGCCATAATGCTCTCTGTAATCATAGATACGCTAAGCGATTTATTTTGCCCAAGCCTGACGTAGGCGCCTTTCGTGTTAGAGACGACATCTTCGAACTCTCTCGATGAGTTGTGGTAGCCGAAGTCCTCGGTTTTTCTCTCAGATTCATTAGTGTCTATGCCGTAAATGATTATCCCTCGAGATTTTGCGTATTCGCCGGCCTGCTCAAGTGATAGGTTTATTGTATCGATTCCTGTTTGGCCATTATTATCGGTAGCTAAAATGACTGCCCTTGCTCTCGTGTCTTGATCTTTCTCTCCCATATTGTTTACGCAATTCACCAAACCATTTCCTATTAAGGAATAACGACCATCTACTCTGACTAAATCGGCATAGTTTCTAATATTGCTACCGCTACTCATATTTTCAATCGTTTCAGCCAACGCGGCGTAGTCGTTGGTTAATGGCAACACTTGCATTGCCGCGCCGTCAAAGATTGTAATGCCAATTCTTTCACCCTTCAGATTGGAGGAGATATCGCCATAATAATTAAGAACATCGACGACGTATGGATGCATGGAGTAGCTGACATCGAGACATAGCATGATGTCTCTGGCCGCGTTCTGATTTTGGTCCAATACTCTTGTGACCGGACGGGATGCTATCATAGTGCTAATCGCTAGGGTTACCATGAATACCGTAGACGCCGCCACGATTAGGATGCGATAGAAAAGTGTGGCTTTTTTGTACGCATCTAATTTTTTGATATTTTCAGTATGCGCAATAATTGCTTTGTTTATAATTTTGCGTTTATTTTTCAGGAAACGCCAAATGGTCGCCCCGGTAATGGCGAGGAGCGCGAGTAGTGGCAGAATGAATAATAGTTCGTATCGCATTATTGTTTCCTAATTAAATCTCTTGCTTTTTGGGCGGATTGTGCCACGAGGCCTTGCTCGAGCATATCAAATTCGTCTGGATAGTATTTGCCAATCAGGGTCGCTAAATCTTTGTGATGACTTTGCTTTAGATCTTCCAGGGTCATAACTTCGGCGTGGAAGCCGAGCGCCTCATAGTAGAATGTACGCACGGCTTTACTTAATTGTTGATGTGCGACCGAAGCGCTGGTGCGGTGATCGTTGTAATAAGTTTCTATTTGGTCAATAATGCCTAGGTATTTTTGCTTAAGGGCATTTAAGTCAACGACTTTTGGCGCAAGCGGCTTGAGCGTATGAATTTGCTTAATGGTCTTTTTGCGAGTAGTGTAGAGGATTAATCCAACAACGGCGCCAGCGCAGAGTAGGAAGAATGCGCCGATTAGGGCCCATACGCCACTATAGTAAACTGGGCCGTAGAATTCATTTTCTAGCATGTTTTTGCTCCTCTAGCATCGTATAGATGCGCTGAATGGCATTTTCGGAACTATCAACGAATGAGCATACAACACCAAATCGACGCAAGTTGCGGCGAATGTTCTCGCGTTGTTTTTCGCGATATTCTTCTTCGGCTTTAGCGACTTTTTTGTTGTCGCGGAAAAATAGCGGCAAGCGGAGATTGTCTTCAATGTCGCGCGCATCTTGCTTTAACAGGTTTTTGTTGGTCAATTGTGAATCTTCGACTAGGATAAACATCTGTTCATGACGAGCGCCAAGGCGACGGACGTAATTGACATTTAGTGAGGCGGCCGTGGCTGGATCTGTAATAATAATCAGGAACATACGCTCGTGATACATTTTACTGACGTAGGACAATAACTGGTTTATGTTACTGTCGGCAGCCTCGAGCGAGATAGAGTGATCATAATGGCTCAAGAAATTTTCAATATGAGCCGTGCTTTCTTTAAGCTTGAAGCGTTTAGTCTGGCTAACGTCGCCATAGACGCAGCCGATTAAGTCGCCATGTTTTTGGGCGATATAGGCCATAATACTGGCGCAATATACCGCAATGTCGCCTTTTTTCTCGCCACTTGGTGCTAAAGCGGCCATAGTCTTGCCACTATCGGCTACAATCATGATGTTGTGCTTACGAATTGCAATATAGCGGCGAATCATTACATTGCGTGAACGCGCCGTAGCTTTCCAGTCGATATCCTTAATATCGTCGCCATAGGTGTATTCGCGCAAGTCGTCAAAATCCATACTGCGACCCTTAAAGACGGAACCGTAGTTGCCAGACAATGCAGTTCTAACTCGACGTTGCGAGTAGATCATCATCTTCTTTTGGACTCGTGCAAGATATTTAGGCATTTTTTTGTGTGAAATTATTTAATCAATTATGGGGTTTTAATTTTGCTAAAGATTGCGTCAATGATAGCTTCGGAATGTACGCCGTCAGCTTCGGCTTCGTAGTTTAAGATGATGCGATGACGGAGTGCTGCGTGGCGTAATTGTTTGACGTCGTCTGGTGTTACGTAAGCGCGGTTATTAATCAACGCGAGTGCTTGTGCAACGCGCATCAATGAAAGTGAGCCACGTGGGCTAACGCCATACTCGACGTAGTGAGCTAAATTCAGATCGATAACTTCTTTTGGATTGCGAGTGGCTTGAACGATGTTGATGATGTAATTCTTGATTGAGTCGTCAACTGCTACGCGTTTGCAGTATTCCTGCATTTTCTTAACTGCGTCAATCCCGACTTTTTCGCTGTCAGCCAATGGCGCAGTTGTGGCGCCGGCAATTGTGTAATTTAGAACCTGCAATTCTTCGTCGCGGCTCGGATAGGTAATTACCTCCTTTAATAGAAAACGGTCAAGCTGAGCTTCTGGCAATTCGTAAGTACCTTCTTGTTCGATCGGGTTCTGGGTCGCCAGCACAAAGAATGGATCTGGCATTTCGTATTTGATACCACCAATACTGACCTGGCGTTCCTGCATGGCTTCGAGCATAGCACTTTGGGTTTTAGCGCTGGAGCGGTTAATTTCATCAAGGAGTACAAAGTTGGCATGAACCGGGCCAATTTGCGTTTCAAAACTTGCATTTTGTGCGTTATAAATTTGAGTACCAATAATGTCGCTCGGTAGCAAATCTGGCGTACATTGCACGCGGCTGAAGCTACCGCTAGTGGCCTCAGCGATTGTTTTGGCGGCGAGCGTCTTGGCGAGACCTGGCACGGACTCGAGTAGAATGTGTCCGCCCGCAATCAGTGATACTAAAAGTGACAGGCGCAATTCTTCTTGGCCGACCACTTTTTTGCGGAAAGCATTATTAATTTTGTCGATGCTAGTTTTGGCGTCTATCAGATCGCTCTCTACTAGCTGTGGATTGGCAGTTGGGTTCATTTGTCTCCTTTCTATGCCCAATACAGGCTAATATTGTTTGCCATTAAAATTTTTTCTTCGTCGGTATATGGATCGGGTTGGTCGAAATAGTGGTCGTCTTCGAATAGGGTATTTGGCAGCACATCCATGTAAGTTACGCCATCGGTATCAATCCAGAATTTATCGGAAACTTCGGTGGTAATGTTGCCAACTACGCCAGCCGTCATGCTCGGGGAATAGGACTTTAGAATATTTTCTGCAATCTGAATTTGGAACGAAGTCTTAAGAATGTCGGCGAACAGTAAAATATTGCGACTATTAAATGCGTGCGGGTCGAAATTCGGATTCGGGTCTTTTTCGGCGTTAATTTCCGAAAAAGCCGTACGTTTGCGTTCCTCAATCACGCTTTGGAAGCTAGACTGGATATATTCATACTCGCCCTGCGAAATGGTTGGATTTAATACGAATTCACCCTTGCTTGTAACAGCCCCAAGACTACGCGTAATGTCGTATGGGTCACTAATTTCGGAATATTGCAAAATGTAAATGTATGCATGAAGGTGTGCTGCCAACTCAATGCAAGAAAGCAGAGAGCTTTTTTTGAGGCAAAAAATGATAGATTCAGTATCTTTGTACTGCATTAACTTAACCGCCAACTGGTCTCCCAACGCCTGACGATTAGGATAAAACATTCCACCTCCTCATAACCTATATCTATTTTAGCATAAACATTTCGTAAAAAATTGATTTTTGGGATTGTTTTAGCGGTCATTTACCGCGATGGTAAAAAATCATTTTTATGTTATAATCATAAGAATGAAAGTTTTTCTTGGAATGTCCGGTGGCGTTGATTCGGCTGTTTCAGCCTATCTTTTGCAACAGCAAGGACATGAGGTAGTCGGCGTCTACATGAAAAACTGGAGCAAAAATTTGCCAGGCATGAAATGTCCTTGGGCAGAAGATTTAGCTGACGCAAAACGTGTGGCCGTAAAACTAGGCATCGATTTTCGCGTATTTGATTTCGAAACGGAATATAAACAGAAAGTCGTCGACTATATGTTGGCGGAATATCAGAAGGGTAACACGCCCAATCCGGATATTATGTGTAATCAGGAAATCAAGTTTAAATTATTCGCCGAAACGGCTTTCGAGCAGGGGGCTGAAGCAATCGCAACTGGGCATTATGCCAAGACGCGTGGCAACGAATTAGTCATGGCTAAAGACGATAACAAGGATCAAACCTATTTCTTGTATCACATAACGCCGGAAGTAATCGCAAAGACTATTTTTCCGGTCGGAGATATGCTCAAACCGGAAGTTAAAAAACTAGCAGAAGAAATCGGTCTTACGGTTGCACATAAGCCGGAGTCGATGGGGGTTTGCTTTGTGGGCGAGGCAAATATGAAAGATTTCTTGGCGGAATTTGTTGAGACAAAGCCTGGCAAAATTATCGAACTTGAAACTGGAACCGAGCTTGGCATACATGATGGTGCAATTTTTTACACGCTTGGTCAGCGTCATGGCCTCGGTTTGACGCAGGGCTTACCGTACTATGTTGTGAAGAAAGATATGGATGCTAATATTGTGTATGTCTCGCAAAATCTTAATGCGCGCAAGCTTTGGTCTAACGAAGTAAAGCTGCGCGACGTCGTGTTGCGCGCGCCGGCCGAGGGTAAAATTATGGCACGCATTCGCCATCGCGCACCATTGGTTTCCGCAACGTATGATGCATCAACTCAAATTGTGCATTTTGCCGAAGAGCAGAAGTCGCTCACGCCTGGTCAATCAGTGGTATTCTATCGCGGTGACGTTTGTCTTGGCGGTGGAATCATCGAGCATTAAAAACCGCCCCGGTTAGGGGCGGATAGACGCGGAGACGTTGGTCATGATTTATAGGTCTTCAGCCAGGATTTGATAGCCTTAGCTGTAGAAGTACTCCCATCTCGCGTATAGCTGATCACGTATTTGCCGCCTTGACGCTTAGCAATCGTAACAGCTTTGAACGTATACTTGCCGTTCTTATAAGTGTGCGTGCAGCGTGCAACTCCACTCTTATAAGAGGTCTTTTCGCTCACGGTCCAGTTCATCTTCTTGGCATATTTCGCCAGCTTCTCGGCCGCGATGTTGGCCTTATCCTCAAGGAAAGCTTTTTTATCGGCCGGATTGGCGTAGTTCTTCAAAGAACGCTTGATGCCTTCCAATGGATAAGCTGCTCCTCCGATCTTGAAGGTAGTCTTGATGCTACCTCCTTTGCGCTGAGTTGTCTGTGTTACGCGGAACACATAACGACTGCTATTGCGCAGAGTGATAGATGTTACGATCCTACCCGGTGCTTCGGACTTACCTTTCACATCGGCGGTCCAACCGTAGTATTCGCCAGCGTTGACGAGTGCCTTAGTCTGCTGCGTGGAGCGACTCTTGACTGGGTCACTGTTGGGGGCAGCGGCGTACGCCACATTGACGCTACCGAGCGCCACAAATACTGCGAGCAACATAGATGCGATAACGGTGATGGTCTTTTTTCATGACAACACCCCTTTCTAAAGAGCTGGGAGCATCGCTTGCTCCGATACAAAATGGGATACTGTAGTTATAATGCAACTACATATATGATTATACCACAGAAAACCAAAAAAGTCAAGAATATTGCTTATGTTTTCTGCATCTGTCAGATTATTGTATAATAATCAGATGAATGCAAGTGAAGTACGCCAAAAATATCTCGACTTTATGAAATCTAAGGGGCATGTCGAAATCGCCCCAGCACCGCTCGTGCTCGAAAACGACCCTACGACATTATTTACCGGTTCTGGCATGCAGCCACTCCTTCCATTTTTGCTCGGCCAGCCACACAAGGAAGGCAAGCGTCTTACCGACTCCCAACCATGCTTGCGCCTACAAGACATCGATGACGTCGGCGATCCGCGCCACACTACGGTTTTCGAGATGCTTGGCAACTGGTCACTTGGCGATTATTTCAAAGAGGAGCAGATTCGCAATTTCTTCACTTTCTTGACCAAAGAAGTCGGTCTCGATCCGGCTAAAATCTATGTCACTTGCTTTATTGGCAACGAAAAATACGGCATCCCGCGCGACGATGAGGCGGCTCAAATCTGGCAGCAAGTCTTCAAAGAAGCTGGCATTGATGCCGAAATTGCCGAAATCGATACTGCCGAGAATGGCGACAAACGCGGCATTAAAGGCAATGAGCGTATCTTCTTCTATGATGATAAAGAAAACTGGTGGTCCCGCGGTGGCGGCATTGAAACCACACCAATCGGCGACCCGTGCGGCCCAGATTCTGAAGTTTTCTATGATTTTGGTGAAGAGCATCAAGATGAAGCCAAATATGGCAAGGCGCACCCGGCCTCCGATGGTGCTCGCTTTATGGAGATTGGTAATCAAGTCTTCATGCAATATCGTCGTCTTGAGGATGGTAGCTTTGAAGAACTCAAAGATAAAAACGTCGACTTTGGCGCCGGCCTCGAACGTATCACGGCTGCCTCGATGGACTCTTATGATGTCTTCAAGATTTCGCTTCTAAAGCCAATCGTCGACAAGCTTGTCGCTCTTTCTGGCAAGAGCTACGAATCAAATACCGCCGAAATGCGCGTCATTGCCGACCATCTTCGCGGTGCTTATCTTTTGTCTGCCCAAGGTCTCAAACCTTCCAACAAGCAGCAGGGTTATGCGCTTCGTCGCTTAATTCGCCGTGCAATTCTCAAGGCGCTCAATCTTGGCATCGAACAAGATTTCTTGGCCGAAGTTTTGCCGCTCATCGCTGAAAACTACAAGGATTTGCCAGATAGTATTCTTACTACTCGCGAACAGGTATTGGAAGTTCTCAGTCACGAAGAGCAAGCTTTCCGCAAGACGCTTCGTCGTGGTATGCGCGAACTTGCCCGCTTCCAAAAAGACGGCCTCACTGGCAAAGAATTGTTCATGCTTCAGGATACCTATGGCTTCCCAATGGAGCTTTCCGTCGAAGAGGCTTATCGTCAAGATATCCCACTCAGTGAAAACTGGCGCAAAGAATTTGACGATTCTTTGGCAGAGCAACGTGAACGCTCCAAGACTGCTAGCAAAGGCATGTTTAAGGGTGGCCTCGAAGACCATGGCGAACAAACCACCAAGTATCATACCGCGACCCACCTGTTGCTCGCCGCCCTCCAAAAGCTAATCGATCCAAATATCGGTCAACAGGGTAGCAATATTACCGCCGAGCGTCTTCGTTTCGATTTTAATCTTGACCGCAAGCTTACGCCAGAAGAAAAGCAACAAATTGAGGATCAGGTTAACGAATGGATTAAGGCCGACCTTAAGGTTGTACACGATGAATACGATAAGGCCTACGCTCGCGACACGCTCAAAGCACATGGCCAATTCTGGGACAAATATCCGGAAAAGCTCACCGTTTATACGATTGGCGATTTCGACAATCCAGTGTCGCGCGAAGTCTGCGGCGGCCCGCACGTCGAGCATACTGGCGTCATAGGCCACTTTAAGATTAAAAAAGAGGAGTCGAGCTCCGCTGGTGTGCGTCGTATCAAGGCAATCGTCGAGTAGTAAAACGAAAAGTGGCAGCCTTTCAGGGGGCTGCCTTTTTGTAAGAAGAACTACTTGCGATGGCTGTAGCGACAAAGTTTCTGGTGTGCGTGCGGTAGTACCCAGAGTAAGTACTGAATCGCCGTGATGAAACCGAAGCGACTTTCGTATGAATGCCCATCGGTGCCCCATTTACCAAAGCTACTGATTGCGTTGATGCGCATGACTTTTTCGCAGAGCTCGCCGCAAGCAAAAGCAAGTTCGCGCTTGTCGATAACCAATTTAGGCTCCTGGTTATAGAGCTTTAGCGCATACTCGAATGCGGGTAAGGTCGGCTTGATTTCAGTTAGGATATCCTGAATTTGGTCGGCATCCTTTCGAGATAGCGCTCCTTCGTCGAGACAGTTGGCAATCGCATCAATTGCCTCACTGATTCCGTCGAAGTACTTTTCAATCTGTGCCATTGGAACCACCTCCATTTCTAATAGCAACAGCCTATCTTCTAATTATATCACAAATTGCGATAAAAGTCAAAACGCTAGCGATTTTTTCTTGACATAATGTTATAATCTAAGCATGAGTATCTTTTCTCGCAAGAAGACAGTTGAGGACGACGAAGTCGCCCCATTGAAGAACAATTCCGATGACTATTTGCTCGCACTAGATATCGGTACGGAGTATGTCAAAGCTCTAATTGCGAAGAAAAGTAAGGGCGACGTGCACATTGTTGGTGTTGGTAAGGCGCATGAAGCTCCAACCAACATGTATTCCGGTGCAATTGCGGATATTCAAGGCGTGGCAAAGACTTGCGAAGAGGCCCTAATAAAGGCCGAAGAAATGGCCGATGTGCGCGCTAAAGAAGTCGTGGTCGGCATCGCTGGCGAGTTAATTAAGGGCAACACGGCATCTATCAAATATCGTCGCAATGATGCCAGTAAACCGATTACCGAAGAGGAAATGGGGCAGATTATCAAGAAAGTGCAACAGCGTGCTGGCGAAAAGGCTCGCCGTGAGGTTGCAATCGAGACAAATAATCCAGATGTCGACGTGCGCCTAATCAATTCTGCGCTCGTGTCGTTGCGGATAGATGGCTACAAAGTCTCCAACCCAATTGGTTTTAAGGGCAAAGAAATAGTTGTGCAGCTATACACCGCATACGCGCCGTTGGTGCATATTTCCGCAATCGAAAAAGTCTGCGATGAGCTAGAGCTGGACTTGGTTACGGTTGCAGTAGAACCATTTGCGGTATGTCGAGCCTGCCTGGGCGAAGATGTCGAGTCGAATTTCTCCGGTATCGTGATGGATATTGGCGGAGGCACGACGGATATTGCTATTGTTGACGACGGCGGCGTTGACGGCACTAAGATGTTCTCGATTGGCGGTCGCAGCTTCACGCATCAGATTGCTAACAAACTTGGCCTCAGCTTCGATGATGCCGAAAAACTAAAATTACTGAGCGATGATTCAAAAATGAAGCCGGAAATCCGCAAAAAACTCGATGCCGCTATCGATCGTAATCTTGAAGTATGGCAGTCGGGCGTGGAACTAGCACTTGAAGAATTTGACCAGGTCGATACGATGCCAGGGCAGATTTTGCTTTGTGGTGGCGGTGCAAGCCTCAGTCAAATTCCAGAAACCCTAGCGACTGGCGACTGGTATAAGGAATTGCCATTTGCGCGTCGGCCAATTGTGCGCCTAATTGAAATCGAGGATGTTGCTGGTATCGTGAATGACACGGATCGTGAGCTCGATCATACTTTCGTCACAGCCATGGGCTTATTGCGCGTCGGCATTGACACATTAATTGGCGTTAAAAGTGGCAGTGGCATTAAGGCTAAATTAGCCCGTCTATTACGTAATTAAAAAATAACCCCACTGGGGTTATTTTTTGTCGATTTCGATATATTTTCCCTCGGGGAGTTTGCCGAGTAAATATGGTCCAAAAATTCGGCGGTGTAGGTAGGTGACCTTATAGCCGAGTGCGTCAAAAGTGCGGCGGATTTGACGATTGCGTCCTTCACTCATCGTGACTTCCCAATCTTTGCGAGAGCTGTCAGATAAACGGGTGAGACCGAGCTGGCTGCGACCATCAGGTAGGCTGACGCCGAAATCTGCAATCATTTGTTGGTGTAATGGTTCAAGATCGCGATCGAGTTTAACATCGTAAACCTTAGTCTTAACGAATTTTGGATGTGTCATCTGAAAAGCGAAGTCGCCATCGTTGGTTAGCAAAATTAGACCAGAAGAATCCTTGTCGAGCCGGCCGACATTCTTTAGTGATTGGAATTCTGGCGGCAACAACTCGTATATCGTCGGCGTGTCGCCTTGGCGCTTGCGGCTACAGACGTAGCCCTTTGGTTTATTTAGCATAATGTAAACCAGTTTTTGCGCCGTAATCTCTTTGCCGGCAATTTCTATTTTGTCGTTTACGCCGACGCGCCGGCCAATCTTGGCAACCTTGCCATTGATGAGGACTTTGCCGTCCTCAATCAGCTTATCTGCCTCGCGTCGCGAGACACCAAAATTAGTGGCCAGGTACTTGTTTAGGCGGATTTCATCTTGCATAAATCAGGAGATGGCTCCCATGTCTTGTGGGCCCATCGGTTGAATGATTTGCTGGATTGGTTGTGCCGCCGGCTGAGCTTGTGGCTGAGTTGCTGTAGGAGTTGGCTGAGCTTGTGGCTGAGTTGCTGTAGGAGTTGGCTGAGCTTGCGGCTGCTGGCCGGCTTGTGGTGCTGGTGCACCTTGCTGTGCCGGGGCCGCCGGCGGAGTAGCTGGCGTTGCGGTAGTCGGTTGCGGTGCGCTAGCCGGATTGGCGGCAGCACCCTGAATATTAGGACTAATGTTTGTATTTTGTTTAACTTGGCGCGCTGGGTTTTTGATTAGCTCTTCGGCGGCTGCTTTGCGTGCGGCGATTTCCGCCTCAGCTTTTTCTTTGGCTGCGGTCGTGACTTCATCGCCTAGCAATTCCGCATTCATGCGGGCGGCCATAGAATTAGGGTCGACTTTGTCGGAGGTGGCCAAATCACTCGAGAGTTCATCTTCAAGATCTGATAAATAACCAGGCACGGCAACTTTAATTTGAACATCGACGCCAGGATCTTCAATTTCATCGATTGTTGGAATCTTTGTATCGGCTGTAATTTTTTCGATGCCAGCGGCTTTCTGGGTTGTCTCGTCGGTTTGGACGGCGGCTTCGGTCTGTTCCTGACTCTGAACCTGAGCTTGAGCTTGTTCTGCCTGTTGCGCTTGAGCCTGTGCTTGTTGTGCCTGTAATGCGGCTTGTACTGGGCTAGGCTCGGAATTTTGTTGCGCTGTTGGTTGTGGCTCCTCGGCGGCTGGTGCCGTTTGGGCGACTGCCTGCTGAACGTTTTGTGCTGCCGCCTCGGTAGTCTTTGGCATAGCCTGCTGTACGACCTGTGCAGCATCTACTGGCACGGCGCGCGAAGCCTCATCGGCCGTCTGGATCTTCATTTCGAGCTTGGTATTTTTGGCGG
>Ga0256404_1010832_pt1 | contig 12451 bp, 9 predicted proteins | sample RumenRJG_01DNA_FD_185990 | JGI IMG/M metagenome (GOLD analysis project Ga0256404, IMG submission 185990) | Bovine rumen microbial communities from Lethbridge, Alberta, Canada - RJG_01 | ecosystem: Host-associated > Mammals > Digestive system > Stomach > Rumen | place: Canada: Alberta | collected...
CCGAAACGTGCTGATTCCGAATTCGGTGTCAACACTGATAGAGATGTTCTCTTATTTCTTTCTGAACAGCATGATCACCATCTCTGCTGTAGCGTTCCTTTGTACCTATGACAACCAGCCGCTGTCGATTTTGATCACAACATACGAGAAGAACAGCAACTATGAGATGCAGAGCGTCATTTCTCTCATCATCCTTGCTCTTAATGTTGTTGCCCGGGTGATTTTCACTGTCATCACCACGGTGGTTAACAGAAAAAATAATAAAGAAGTTGAGGGCGGAATCGGGCTGAGCCGGATGGAATTTGACTTCCTGACGTATCTGGAGAAGAATGGGAAGGGAGCCTACAGTCAGAGGAAACTGGCAGATGATCTGACCATCACACTGTCAAATGCGACCAGGCTTGTAAAGGAATCAGCTGATCATGACTATATCAACCTTCTGCCAGATGGAAGTATCGAGATCAGCGAAAAGGGATTGAAAGCGCTGGAACCCTACAGAGTTCGCAAGGCAATCATCCTGGCGGCAGGCTTTGGACAGAGACTTGCTCCTGTGACATTGGATACGCCAAAGCCGCTGGTAAAGGTGAATGGGGTCAGAATTCTGGATACACTGCTGGACGCTTTGTATGCAAAAGGCATTACGAATATAACGATCGTGAGAGGATATAAGAAGGAACAGTTTGATCAACTTCTGGAGAAGTATCCAACCATCCGGTTTGTTGATAATCCTGAGTTCAACCTGGCAAATAACATCAGTTCGCTGATCCACGCCATTGATCTGATTGATCGGTGCTATATCTGCGAAGCGGATCTTTACATTACGAATCCGGAGATTATCAATAAATATGAGTATCGTTCCAACTATCTCGGGGCGAAGGTTACAGAAACAGATGACTGGTGCTTCAAAAAGAGAAATGGTTATGCTGTTGGATATCAGATGGGTGGAACAGACTGCTACCAGGCGTTCGGCATTTCTTATTGGAACGGAGAAGACAGCGAAAAGCTAAAGAGTGATCTGCGGAAGGTCTATGCTATGCGTGGCGGCAGGGAAAACCTCTGGGAGCAGGTGCCGTTGCGGATCATGAAGAAGAACTATAGGCTGGAGATCCGTAAATGTCATAAATCAGACATCATAGAAATTGATAACTTTATCGAGCTGATCGCTGCGGATCCCAGCTATGCCAGGTATCCGGGATACGAGGATTACCAGGGGAAATAAGCAAAGGATGATTGAATGTTTGAGCCATATACACCATAATCATGGAGTTGAAGTTATTGATCAGCCAAAATATCTGAATACTTTATCAGAGACACACTCCCCATCTCTTTTGCTTTCTCCGCACATCCCTTTGTAAAGCCGGACTTGGAGAAAAGGAAGAAATGCTTTTTCTGATAGGCGAAAAGATTGCTGCGCTCTATCAGCGTATCCAGTACGCCCAGGTCAACTTTTTCATTTGTCCACTTACACTCGCCGAAGAGAGCAGTATTCTTATCCTGCTCGCCCATGATGTCGATTTCCGCCTGGCGTTTGTGGATGGGGTCATTGCCCCACCAGCGGCCCAGGGAAGTGAATTCTATCGGGGATTTCCCACGCAGCAGCAGTCTCCAGAGGTATTGCTTGCAGATTTCTTCAAACACCTTGCCCATATAGTCGGAAAGGTGCGGTTTAATGCGCTGATATACCAGATCCGCCGCGCCACGGGAGATCAGGGAAGCGTTCTCCGGCACAAAGCGATACCAGAAGCGGAACATGTTGTCGTCGATAAAATAGATCGCCTTTTTTGACGTTTTCTCTCCGTAAGGCAGTTCCTTTTGCACGATGCCCAGCCTGATCAGGTTTTTCAGGTAGGTGGAGCAGACGTTGGTATCCTCGCCAACTTTGCCGGAGATCTCCGACATGCGGGATGATCCGGTGGCAATGGCGGTAATGATGGCTGTGTAGATGGCCGGTTCGCGGACCTCCTGTTTCAGCAGATTCATGGGCTCCTCATAAATCGAGGAAGTGGCGTCCAGGAAAGTGTTTTTGATATTCTCCTCGATGCTGAGCTTATCGCTCATCTGCAAGAGATATTGCGGCGTGCCGCCCATGATCCCGTAAGCCAGGGCTTTGTCCTCCGCGGAGAAGCTCTTAAAGTAACCGCATGTCTCCGCAAAATCAAAGGGCAGTAGCTTGATCTGCGCTGTTTTCCTGCCATACAAAGGCGCTTTGTAAGCCAGCACATGATCTTCCATATAGGACATGGACGAGCCGCACAGGATCAGCATCAGTTTGGAATGATCCTTATACTTGTCGATCAGCAGTTGCAAAGTGGAAGCAAGGCTCTTGGAAGCCCGGGCCACATAGGGGTATTCGTCAATCGCCAGAATCAGGCGTTCCTTCTCAGATAGCCTGAATACCATCTCCAGGGCTCCCTGAAAAGAGAGGAAAGACATATCCCCATCATAGCCGCTGGCATACTCTACGATGTTTTTGCTGAAGTTCTCCAGGTTCTGCTTGGCGTTGCTCTCGACGCCCATGAAATAAATGGTGGGTTTGCCATCGATGAAATGGTTGATCAGCGCAGTTTTTCCCACGCGGCGGCGTCCATAAAGAACGACAAATTCAAACTTGCCGGAATTGTATAATTTGTTCAGGGATGCAAGTTCCCGCTCTCTGCCGATAAACATAGACAGCTGGTGAAAAACAAAATAGTATGAGAAGAGAAACAATAAATATTTAGAACTTACACTAATGATTAGAAAATAAGCCTAATAGCATAGAAACCAAAAAAGTTATAGAATTTTAACATTCTAATATATTAGAATATCTTGTCAGAATTACAATAAAGATTTAGAATATCCACGAGAACCATCGTGAGAGAGGATGAGGATCGTGGGTAAGCGCAAGTACAACTGGGATTGGAACACATACCACAGCAGGCTCAAGGAGGGTCGTGGTCAGGGAACGTTGCAGGATTATCTACCCTGGCTGACTATTCACGACCTGGCTTCCCTTGGCGTTGTCTCCAGGGTCATGGGAAGGACTACCGGACGAGTCCATCATCTGCTCTCCGGGTTGGAGACTTCCTTTTTCTACATTCTGGACGCATCAGAGCTCACGCTGGATATTCGGGAACAATATCCCCTGCTTTTCCTGGAGGATACCCTGCGAATCGCCGACGAGATGCGGATCAGGCATCCACGGGACAATATCAGCAAGTATCCCATTGTGTTCACCAGCGATTTCGTTGTGACAACGGCGGATAGGATCAAAGTGCTGAGTGTAAAACCATCCTCTGAACTGGAGAAACAGCGCACAAGGGAAAAGCTGGCCGTTGAGCACAGATATTGGGAAGAAAAAGGAATTGAATGGCGGCTGGTGACCGAAAAAAGCATAGATTTCCAGAAGGCCAGAAACCTTGAATGGATCAATCGTTCCTGGGATTTCTACGAGAGAGTTCCGGAGGGCAGGGACCCGGATGAGGTTTTGGACGCATTCCAGCACATATTTGAGCATGGATACGACTCTGTTTCATGTATTGCCGAGAAGATCGAAAACCGATTCAAACTTGAGCCTGGATTTGGGATAACGGCCTATCAACATTTGCTGCTTAAAAAACGGATCAACATGGATCTGAGCAGTCCTCCTGACCTTGTTACACCGAGGGTTGGAAATGGGAAGGGAGGGACGGTTTCGTGGATCGCAACATATGCGTGAATCAGATATACCGGGATGTTCGCAGTGACCATCAGTTCAGGCTTTTGTGGGTTGATCCGACTGCTACCGGAACATACATTTATTGGCTGAATGGGAAAGCCTCCATTCCAAAGAAATTCAGTCTGACAGAACTGGAAAATGGGATCAGCCAGGGCTGGATTGTAGAAGAACAGGATCCCTTTGTCCTGCATGGAGAGCCCAGCGAGCGGGATCAGGCGTTTCGTGACGCCATCTGGAATAAAATGAAGACAGCGTTGCTGGATGAGCCGGGTATTTTCGACCGAAATATTCGGGCAAAGCATTTGCACCGAATTGAGGAAGAAAGCGGAGAAAAGATGCGGAATCTGTACCGGCATCTAAGCAGATACTGGGAACGCGGGAAAACACCGGATGCTTTTCTTCCGGGATATAAAGCCAGCGGCGGCAAGGGAAAGTCCAGGGGTGGACGAAACAATCCCAGGAATGAGCTATCCTCAGAGTTCGGAAAGACATTGACTCCGGTAGATCTTATCCATTTTGAAGCAGCCATCCGGAAGTATTACCTGACACGGAAGGAGTCGGATCTGGTTTCCGTTTACGACAGGATGCTGAAAGACAGTTATTCTGTGCGGGAAAAGGACGAAAACGGGAATGAGGTGCTACGCCTTCTGCCAAAGGGAGAGCTTCCGTCTCTGCGCCAGTTCAGATATTGGTATTCCAAACAGCAGGACATACGGGAAGAAGTCAGCAAAAGAAAAGGAGAAACCGGATTTGAGCTGACTGCCAGGGCGGTTACAGGCAAGAACGAATACGGCATGCTGGGCCCGGGGTCACAATACCAGGTAGACGCTACAGTTGGAGATATTTACCTGGTGTCGCAGTTTGACCGGTTGGATATCATCGGCAGACCCGTCATGTACTTTGTCATGGATACGGTTAGCCATATCGTAACGGGGATGTACATTGGTCTGGAGGGTCCTTCTTGGCTGGGTATGTCCATGGCGCTGTACAATGCTACCACGGACAAGGTGGATTATTGTCATCAGTTCGGGATTGAGATCACAGAAGAACAGTGGCCATGCCATCATGTGCCGGCGGTTTTGCTGGGAGACCGCGGGGAGCTGGAGAGCCATAAGGCAGATAATCTTGTGACCATGCTGGGGATTCGGGTGGATAACGCGCCGCCATATCGCGGGGATCTGAAACCCATCATCGAGAGTCATTTCAAGACCATCAACACGCAGGTGAAACCGCTTCTGCCTGGCTGGGTCATGCCGGATGACCGTCAGCGCGGCGGAAAGGATTACCGGCTGGACGCCAAGCTGACACTTTGGGAGTTTACCAGGATCATCATTGGTTGTGTGCTGCATTACAACACCATGCACAGCCTGACCAAATATGAGAAAAGTGAACAGATGCTGAAATCCGGTGTGGAGGCCATTCCGGTCAAACTCTGGGAGTGGGGCATCCGGAATAGCTCCGGGGCGCTAAGAACCTTCCCAAAGGAAACCATTCGACTGGCGCTCATGCCGAAAGACGGCGGAAGTGTGACAGAAAAAGGCATCTACTTTAAAAAGCTGTATTATTCCTGTCCGAGAGCCAGAGAGGAGCTCTGGTTTGAGAACGCCAGGAAGAATGGGCGATACGCGGTGGAGATTTCATATGACCCCAGGAATATGAGCATAATCTACGTATGGGGTAAAGATGGCAGCGGCCCATACGAGTGTAGTCTGTTGGACTGGGAGCAGCGTTTCGCGCAGAAATCGCTGGATGAAGTGGAGTATGAGCAGCAGAAGCAGGATCAGCAGATTCGCAGACATGAACGCGAAGAAAAGGAGTCTTTAATCAATCTGAATCAGATGATTGAAACCATTGTAGATGAGGCGGAAAAACTGACGAGTGCCGCCGTAAAAACCAAGGCGGAAAGGCTGGCGGACATTCGGGAAAACCGAAAGGCTGAGAAGGAAGCCATCCGACAGGAAGAAGCATTTACGGGAGAAAGCAAAATAGAACCTGAAGCAAAGAAGGAAGAAACAATTGCCACATCAAATAATCCCTTTGAGGTGACAGAGGAAGAATGGGCTTCCATGTCTCCGGTAGAGCGAAAGATCTATCTGGATGTAAAAAGGAGACAGAAGTAACATGGCAGTCTGGAAGGTGGAAGCGTATTATCTGGAACAGGTGCTTCCGGAGTATCGGGACAACCCGCTCATTGAGGCGCTGCCGGATATCATGTCGGATGACGATACCATTGCTGCGTTGACTGCGACGCCAGCATACAGCGAGGATGAACGAAAGCTGGACACAAAGTATCGGATTCATTGCCTCTCACGCCTTCTGCATGACTACTATCAGCCACTCCCACAGCATCTGGACATTGAAAAGCGCATCTCTGTCTGTATGCGGCAAGGGTATCGGAACAGAAATCCGGCAGGGAAAGAATATGCCCTCATGGTCAACGAATCTTACGAAGCCATGAAAGAAGGCAGATATCCGCGTCTGGTGCCCGGATACCACCCAAATGCCTCCGGGTTTACCATCATAGGAGTGTCCGGCGTGGGGAAAAGTACTGCTGTAGAAAGCATTCTGGATCAGTATCCACAGCTCATAGAGCATCGGGAGTATCATGGAAAACCGCTGCTGCTGAAACAGCTGACATGGCTGAAATTGGATTGCCCGCACGACGGATCCCGGACGGAGTTGTGCTACCGTTTCTTCAAATCCGTGGATGACGTCGTTGGATCGAATTATCTGGATCAGTATAAGAAGTCCAGGACGAACATCGGATCCATGCTGACGCTCATGCAGCGGATCGCGCAGGAGTATTCCCTGGGCTTGTTGGTTGCAGACGAGGTACAGCATTTGGCACAGGCCAAAGGTGGTTCTGACGCCATGCTGAATTTCTTTGTGACACTGGTGAATACAATCGGAGTGCCGGTCATTCTTATCGGGACTTCAAAAGCGTTGCCAATTCTGCAGGGTCAGTTTCGTCAGGCAAGACGATCCAGTGGTCATGGAGACCTCATTTGGAACCGGATGAAACAGGAACGCACATGGATTACCTTTGTCCAGTCCATCTGGAAATATCAGTGGATTCGTGAAGAGGTTCCGTTGACCACGGAGATGCTGGATGTGATTTACCAGGAAACGCAGGGAATCATTGTTCTGGCTGTGGTGCTTTACGTTCTGTTGCAGGAAGACGCCATCATGTCCGAGAAGGAAACCTTCGGAGCAGAAGATATTCGCCGGGTTTCAAAGGAAAGAATGGCGCTGGTGCAGCCCATGCTGGAGGCACTGAGAAATAACGATCAGAAGAACATCGATAAATATGAAGATATCACGGATATCCTTGTAGATGAAGTTTCTTCCAGACTGTCAGCGTATCAGGAACAGGAAAAAATCAAATCTCGAAAACCGTCCGGAGCGGCAGCGTTATCCAAACTCCGGAATGAGATTCTTCCATTCTTCGTCAAACTGAAAAAGTCTCCGGAAGTCGTGGATCGACTGATTGAACAGGCCTATCAGAAAACGAAGTCGACAGATTCAGCGGTCATCATGGAGATGGTGTACGATCTGTTGAAAAAGGAAGAAGCAGAGACTACAGAAGAGATTGCACCGGCACAGTTGGCTAAAAAGGCCGATCATAAGGAGATCTCTGGACTGGTAGATGATACGCAGTGGTGAAAGGCTGTGCTGTCGGATGCTTTCCGGATCCCTTTCAGGACGAAACTTGCTACAGCCTGCTGTGCAGGCTCGCAGTACGCCATGGCCGAATTACCAGCACCCAGTTCTGTCAGAGCATCTTCGGACACCAGGAACCGTTGAATGGATATCTATTCAAGCCATTCCGCATGAAAGATATTCAAAGATTGCTGGGAGACACGTTGGGATCGTTGGGGATTCGATTTGGAGAAGACCACAGCTGCTATCCCTACTATTCTTCGTTTCTGAATCCACTGCATTCGGAGAGAGTATGTGGATGCAGGGTTGCAAGCACGCTGTCAACAGGGCAGGCGAAGCGAATCAACCGGGAGTGTGGTTTTGTTCATACTCATAAGCGCTATCTTTGGTATTGCCCATCATGCGTGAGGGAAGATTTTCTGCAATATGGGGAAACATGCTGGAGAAGGCTGCCGCAGATGCCAGGAGCAATATATTGCCCTGTGCACAGAGAAGCATTCCGGCCCAGCGGCATCAAATATAGTAATATTAGCTACCTGATTGTTCCGGCGTCATACGCCTTGATTCATGTACCAGAGCCGGAATTTGAACCCGGAACCGTTTATGCGGATCAGTATTGTAGATTATCAGAAGATATCGCCTGGTTGCTGCATAAAGGGTTTTCGACTCCGGATGGCGAATGGTTGACCTGGAACTTTTTCGAAGTGACAGGAAAGCCAATCAATACGCGTCTGCTTTACGACGTCTCCAGGAGCCGGGAGAGAGAAAACCGCTTTGAGGATTATCTGGCGACCAGGATCATGCAGGATTCTGGCAAGAATCAGATTGACCTGACGGTCAGCAGGCAGATGGGTATTCTTCTTTCCATAGAGAATATGTTCGGCACAATGGAAAAGTTCTACTCTACACGATGAGGAGCAAGTTTCCATGACGCTGCTGGATGGATTTAAGGTGATTCCGCTGAAGGAAAGATTCGAAGATTCTTATCTGACAATCTCAGAAAAGTCGCTGAAGCTGAATCGTGCTACAGCAAAGATTCTGGGTGATCCCCAGATGGTTCTCTTTCTGCTGAACGAAAAGAAAATGCAGATCGCGCTGACACCGGCAAAGTCGAACGATGAGGATGCAGTTCTCTTTGCCTTCGAGCTGGGTGGAAGAGAGAAGCCGATTTATGTGAAGGAGCCAGCAATTCTGAAAGCGATTCATAAGATGACGGTGCTCCAGAAGAATGGCGTGAAAGTCACACAAACGATCAAGGGAGTAGCCTATCCGGAAGAGAAAGTGATTATCTATGCGCTGAGCGAGTCCGTGGAAGAGATCGTAAAGTCGCGGGGAAGGAGAAAGAAGGAATGACATAGTTTTCTATGACTTTATTGTAATTACGGCTTGTTTTCTACATCTATTTTGTAATTTTGAGATGATTGTTTTCTAAAACTATTTTGCAATTCATCAATGATTATAAGGGAGATATCATAAAAGGAAACATCTATAAACTTCACACGTCCGATGATCTTATCTCTGTATATTATCAGGCACTGGAGACAGTAATTGCGAACCCAAGCACAGAGGGTAAAGTTGCCATGCATATCTGGAATGCCTTGCTTATAAAAGGAACGATCGAGATCGATGATATAGAGCAGCAGATTAAACTGATTTCAATGAAAAGTCCGGTATCAGTGTTAACAAACAAATTCATGATATTTGAGAAAGACAGATTCAAGAGATTAACGGGTCCGATTCTCACACTGAATAAAAATCTCGATGCAGTTATCGTGAACGGCGTTTTCTACATGCTTACGATGCAGGCAGAGAATCTGTTTAATATGGAGCGATCATATAAGCTGCGTTGTGAAGCAAAAGTTGAAGAAATATCAGCTCTCAATATTCTGTCGAATACAGAAGCTTTTAAGGCAGTTGCGACTAAGGGACAGAATCCTAGGCGTTTTGTTTCATATAATCCGTGCAGACTTGATGCGATTAAGGATTCTCGTAATCGCAAAAAGTATATGAAAATGTTTAATATTGAGATGAAGGGTGACAAGATCGTTACTGAGGATGAAAAATGTTCAGAGCGGCTTGTTAAATTCCTGTGTGATAAGGCAATGCTCGATCCTATAGATGAAGAGCCGAGAGAGGTAACGGCTGCGAAGGTGTGGTCATGATTATTGAGTTTTCAATGTACTACCTTTCTTTTCTGCCACTCTGGATCTCGATTATTATTATTGATGCAGTAAATCTGGGCAGGGGCACGACGAATAAATGGACTGAGATTATTAGTATGCCTGTTATAATGCTGGGTATTATTGTTTGTTCTATCCTTGCTTATAAGTGGCTCACAAAAAAAGGAATTATCAATCGCGAAAAGTATAAAGTTGAAAAGGCAAAGGAAGAACGTTTTGTGACAGCAGAATTTATAATGTCGTATGTCCTTCCTCTTTTTGCTTTTGATTTTACTCAGTGGGATGGAGTGTTGTTATTCAGTTTGTTCTTTTCTATATTCTGGCTCCTTGTTCACAGACATAAATACTTCTGCACAAATCTTGCTTTGGAATTTTGCGGGTATCGGGTCTATGAATGTGAACTGCAAATAGGGAAAGAAACTATATCTAAGCTTATAGTCAGCCGTAATGAACTGGATGGATTGGTAGGAACAACTATACGGACCAGAAAATATAATAACGACTATCACTTTGAGGTAGGGGTTGAACAAGGAGGTGAAGAGCGATGAACGAATTCTTTACCATCTAAGATTTGGTATTTTTTGTACTATTAATTCTCTTCCTTGACCACCAGCTTGGAGCTTGTTCTTCCGGGGACGCCCCACGCTTTCCATTGTTGGTCTTTCGAACCACATATTCCGGAGCACATCCTTCGGGAATGTCAAAACCAAATGCTTCACAGGTCCTAACCTGGTCTCCAACGAAAGGCGTGAGTGTCGGTTTCGTATTCCGTATCAGTTGTGATAAGTGTAAAAACTGGATCACACTCGGCGTGGATTAACACCAAGCTCCCTTCATAGAGAGCCCCAAATATACAGCTCCCGGATGGAAGCTTGGAAAGGAAAGGAAACAAAATCACTATGCAAATTACAGAAGCCTTTAAGGGAAAGACGTTAGTTATTACCGGTGGTACAGGTAGCTTTGCGTTCGCCAGATTATACACACTTGCACCACAAGATATATGAACGATACAGATGAACAACCACAATATCTATGGAAGCGACGTGAACCTCGTTCCTCTGTTTTTTCTCGTTCCTCTAAATTGAACACGCGTATTTACAAACCGCGCGGAATGATCATACGGGTCCGATAAAAGTTGTTTCTAAGTATGGGCTATACATAGATATATGGGAAGTAGGACTCACTGTTATGAAGTGACCTTTGTCAAGGGGGCCTGAGAAATTTTCTCAGAAACTTGACGGGCCAAGCAATTTCAATCCCGACAGCACTTGGAAAGAGCTCTGATTTAACAGTCTCCGGCATTGGCCACTCTGTTATTCGTGGGTTGGTTACCAACAGGCTAATGGTCCGCCGAGAGCCCTGCGATCTAATCGCGTGGATCATGGTTGCCCATGCCAACATAGTGAGAACGCAGTTGGCTCGAACCTTACAGTGATCACAGCTCCTTCCAGATGCTGTCTGGAATGAATTCGGTAATAAGTGACTGGCTGGGGACACAACTCCAATCCTGTTCGTCCCGGAGCCGTAAAACGTTGGATTGCGCTCAAGCCTGCCGTTCGGACAAGGGGTGGAGATTTTTTCCGCTATACGAATGCGGGAAAAATACTACCGCTTGTCCGATTGCCTGGACGGGTTATGTTCGGCCGGCTACAATCAATCAGGCGATGGGCGGGGAAGTTGTCTTCTTCTCCTCCAATCCCATCCCGCCCGTCGCCGTGGCTGCGGACTTGCTGGCCGAACATGTTCTGTCCAGGTCGGCAGGGTCGAAGGACTCAAGCTGCATGACCGTGGATATCATCTACCATCATCCCCCATACAAAGCAGGCGAGCTCTCTGGCAACTGCAGCTACAGCTACATTTCGCTTTTTACCACGGTGAATCAGCTTATAGTATTTTCTGCGAAGCCGAACATTTGCCTTGTCGGCATAGGCTATGACTTCAGCAGTGTTTCCTGACTGTCGAGCCTTCAGTGCTTTCGATTTCTGTCCGATCACCCCTTTGCAGATACCGCCGCTGGCTTCGATCAGCAACCGTCTCAGATGAGAGTTTCCTGCCTTGGTGATTCCCAGCCTGTTGGTATCATCACTGCTGGAATGTTCTCCAGGAGCCAGACCAAGATAAGCCGCGTAAACATTTCCTTTACTGAACCGCGCAAAGTCTCCGGTTTCCACGATCAACGAAAGTGCCGTATGTGTCTTGATCCCGAGTAAGCATTCCAGCTTCTTCACCTTTTCCTGATACTGAGTCTGATCAGCAAGTTCCTGAATCCGCTTGTCGAACCTCTCAATCTTAGCTGTCAGCTCATCGTAGGTCGCCAGGTATTCATTCAGGGTTTCCCGGACCAATTCCGGGAGTTCCAGCTTGCGCATCCACTTCAGATGGGCCTGCGTCCAGTTGTTTCCTTCATAGATGCATCCGTGGCGGATACACAGCGCATTCATCTGCTGCTTCTTCTGCTTCAGCGTAATCTTGTGATCATCACGCATCCGAATGTATTCCTTTACCGCATTGTCATCCGCTGTTGGAACATGCACGGCATGATATCCGCCATAACACAGGCATTTTGCGATCAAGTGCGCGTCACGCTTGTCTGTTTTGATCCGCTTTCCTTTTTCGGATATCATGGTTGTCGGAGCCAGGATGACGCATTTGATTCCGGCATCCGTCAGCTGATGATACAGGCTGTATCCGAGACATCCTGCTTCGTAGCCGCAGAGGATATCACAGTCTTTATCGGAAACTCCCAACCTCTCTTTTAGGCGATTGATGAACTGAATGACCAACCTGTAGTCCGGTTCAATTTGAATCTGGGCTAGAACATTCTCTTCTGCCCCGAGAATCGGTTCGACTGCACACAAAGTGTAATTTGTGGTATGGACATCCATCCCGATTTTGAGTATCCTATACATGAAGT
>Ga0256404_1010834_pt1 | contig 12448 bp, 12 predicted proteins | sample RumenRJG_01DNA_FD_185990 | JGI IMG/M metagenome (GOLD analysis project Ga0256404, IMG submission 185990) | Bovine rumen microbial communities from Lethbridge, Alberta, Canada - RJG_01 | ecosystem: Host-associated > Mammals > Digestive system > Stomach > Rumen | place: Canada: Alberta | collected...
GGAAGCCTCCGAAGAAACCACGCAATCATAATCCAGCCCATGTTTCGGCAGTGTCTCTCTGTGAAGCAGTTTCATTCCAAGGTTCTCCCCTGCTTCTTCAAGTACCACGCCGCTGAACATAAAAGTTCCCCGCAAAGCATATCCTTCTTTTTTTAACCGCGCCAGTACTGCTCCGGTATAAATCTGTACAGCTCCACCTGCCTTTACATCGGAAGCTGCGCGTCCATGCAGACAGGTGCTTTTCTCTACCGCTGTCTTTTCCTGATTATCCACCTCGCAGATATCTTTCAATCCGCCATAGGGATCATATCCCTCCCAGTTACTTAAATCACCTTCGTCTACATGATCCATATGAGAGTTATACATAATCGTAGGACCATTTTCGTCCCCCTTGACCAGTCCTACTACATTTCCATATTCATCCCGAAAAACTTCATCATATCCCAGCTTTTCCATTTCTTCTAAATAAAGATCCGCAATCCCTTTTTCATGGCCACTGATACTTTTTACTTTTAATAATTTCTGTGCAAAAGCAATCATATCTTCCCGATATTCATCCATATACTGTTTTGCATCTTCAATTACCGCATATTTTTCCATATCTCTTTCCTCCTGTGTTTTGTGTTCGTCTTTTTGATCTGCCAACATCTTAGCATTTCCTGTCTTTTTTCTGCTATGTCCACCGGAAACAAAAATATGCTTTTATTTTTGGTCTCACGAAAAATATGTTCCGTGCTATACTCCCACATATCATCAACAAACCGATTTACACAGGAGGTAATGAATTATGAAAAAACGCATGAAACAACTCACCGCTCTGACACTCACAACCGCACTTATCCTTACCGCTGTTTCCGGATGCGGATCTTCTGATAAGAATGAAAGTACAGCTTCCAGTTCTTCTGCTTCCGGTGGACAATATTTTGACCCGAATACTTCTGTCAAAGATGTTCTTACCAGAGCAGCATCTGATGGTAAAATTGGAAACTGGGGTCTTGGAGATCAATATGAAGTTCTGGCACTTCTCGCCAAATACAATCTGAGTACCAGTCTTTTAAATCAGGGATTTGATATGGATGGATTTGACGATGACACCATAGAACTTGCTTCTGCAATGACTTATAACGAACTCGGCCTCGTAGAAAACAGCTACGATGGTGCTTACAATTATGGAAGTGATGGAATCGGAGTCATTGATTTCAACAAAGAAGGCGTAGCAATGCTTGAAGATAATCTGATCTGTAAAAAGGAATTCGCCGAGAAAAATCCAAACACAGTAAAAGCCTTTATCTATGCTTCCATGAAAGGATGGGAGTATGCCGTCAACCATCTGGATGAAGCAGCCCAGATTGTATATAATAACGGATCTTCTGTATCCATGGATCATCAGGATTACATGGCAAAAGAAATGGCAAAGCTGGTGACTACGGATACCAACGGTGACTCAGTAACCGAATACGGTAACATGAACGATGATGCCATGCAGCAGACTCTGGATATTGCAAAAGAATACATCACTTTAGATGACACTTCTGCCAATGAAAAACTGAAAAACATGACTTTAGATGATGTCCGTGATACTTCTTACTGGACCGATGCCATGCAGCAGAAATTTGATACTCCGGAAAAGAAAGATGTCTCCATTCAGCTGAAATGGCTGCCGCAGTCACAGTTTATGGGATACTTTGTAGCCAAAGATAAGGGATATTACGACGAAGTCGGTCTGAATGTCGATATTGTTTCCGGTGGTGGAGATATCTCTGAAACAACTGCGGTATACAACGGAACCGTTGACTTTGGTTCTTCCTGGCTTGCACCAACCATTTCTGCCGACGCTGGCGGCATGGATCTGCTGGAGGTCGCACAGGTATCCCAGAGTTCCGGTATGGTTCTGATCTATAAATGCAATAAATAACCGGAAGGAGGCAGAATTTATGGATACAAATTATACCTTACAATTATTAAATGAAGAAAGCGCAGATTGCCTGCTCTGCGAAAATGCGCCATGCACAACTGCCTGTCCGCATCAGATTGCAATACACCAGATCCTGCAAAGTCTTTACTTTTCCAACCCTGCAGGAGCTGTCCAAAAACTTCCGGACACCGATTTCTGTTCTTCTTGTACGGAAAAATCGTGTATGGCCGCCTGTCTGAAAGGACGAATCACCCGACCGGTTGCCATTGATCAGGTACTCCCGGCACTGGCTTCTCTTTCTTGTCCACCGGAGCCTGAAAATGATCCGGATCTGTCGATCGACTTCTGTGATCTGCATTGTGAAAATCCATTTTTTCTGTCCTCTTCCGTTGTCGGCAGTAATTATGAAATGATCTCCAAAGCATTTGACATGGGCTGGGCCGGTGTTGTATACAAAACAATCACAAGTTTTGCACATGAAGAAGTTTCTCCTCGCTTTGCCACAACACCCGGGACGCATCACGGATTTGACGGCTTTAAAAACCTGGAAGAATCTTCGGAACATACGCTTGAAGAAAACATTGCCATCATGCACCGGCTGAAAAAAGACTATCCGGGCAAAATTGTCATTGCATCCATCATGGGTCAGAATGAAGATGACTGGACGTTTCTCGCACGGGAACTGACAAAAGCCGGTATTGACGCACTGGAATGTAATTTTTCCTGCCCACATATGGCATATGACGGACTCGGAACCGACGTAGGAGAAGATCCTGCATTGGTCGACCGCTATATCCGTGCTATCAGGCGCGGTTCCAACCTTCCGCTGATTGCTAAAATGACCGCCAATATTACCAGCGTTGTCCCACCCGCCATTGCCGCAGTAAACGCCGGAGCAGATGCTCTTGCAGCAATCAATACCATAAAAAGTATTGTCAATGTATCCGGCGATACCTTTTCCGGGGAACCCTGTGTTTCCGGAAAAACCGCAGTCGGCGGATATTCCGGAAATGCAGTTCACCCGATTGCAAACCGTTTTGTCTATGATATGGCTGCAACACCACAGCTGAAAAATATTCCCCTTTCCGGAACCGGCGGTGTGGAAAACTGGCAGGATGCTCTGGATTTCCTGCTGCTTGGATGTACCAACATCCAGATCACTACGGCTATCATGCAGTATGGCTATCGCATCATCGATGATCTGCTCAGTGGTTTGAAGCATTACCTTAAGATCCATCACATTTCCAACGTGCGCGATATTGTGGGAAAAGCACTTCCTCAGGTAGTCGGTGCGGATGCCCTGGACCGTGAAACCATATGCTATCCAAAATTTAATCATAAACAATGCATTGGATGCGGAAGATGTTATATTTCCTGCTACGATGGTGGGCACCAGGCACTCACACTGGATGAAAACCGCACAATCCGTATGAACCCGAAAAAATGTGTCGGCTGTCACCTGTGCCTGAAAGTCTGTCCGACCGGTGCTATTACAGTTGGAACCCGCGTATTAAAAAAGAAAAACTGAAATTCTGTTATTTACAGATCCCCGAAAATCTCCTATAATAGGAACAAGCGGATGCAATGACGTATAACGTTATGCATCCGCTTTTTGTTTTTATTTAATTGCTGAGGTAACATATGACAGATTACGAAGAGATTCTCAAACTGAAAGAATTAAAAAATGCCCGCGTTATTGGAGGTAAATCCGGACTGAATCAACCGATCAGCTGGATTCATATCGTTTATGATGTCAATATCGGTCCATGGATCGGACCCTCGAATCTCGTCTACACCAACGGTTCCGGTCTTTCTTATCCGGAACAGGATCTTCTTTCCATCCTAAAGCAACTGAAAGAAGCACATGCTGCCGGAATTATGGTAGAACGCGGAAAATTTATCAATGTTATTTCCCCCAAGGTCATTCGTCTTGCAGATGAACTATCCCTGCCACTCATCGAAATTGTGGGAGAAGTAAATATCACTGGTATCACGCATGCAATTGCATACCTTTGCTTTGAAAATGAAAAACGGCTCCAGCAAAAAGAATTACTTAAGAAACTGATTTATTTCCCGACAACGGTTCCTCATGACAAAGACTATGAAGAATTACTTCAATCTTTTGTTTTTCCCTGTATCGCTGTCGCATTTCAGCTTGACTCCACTTCTGTCCAATACTCTGTCAAACGGACTGCCCAAAGTATGCTTACCCTTTTACGGGATACTTTTTCAATCCCAAATGAATTTTTTCTTCATTTTGAAAAGGATTCCCACTATATTTGTCTGCTTCCACTTTGTGATATTTCAAAAAGAAATGTTTCCGTGGAAGATTCTCTTCTGCACGGACTTGACCAGATCCGGACACAGTTGGAGTATCAAAACGGGATTACCGCATCCATTGGCTGCGGCACCATAATTGAGGATATTTCCCAGATTTCACTGAGTGTATATCAGGCAGTCTGTGCTATTGAATCTCTGCATCTGTGTAACCGATTTAATGAAATTCGTTTTTATAAAAATATGGGGGTTTACCGCATCTTTTTTCAATATCAGAACGATCAGGAATTATTACGTCTTTACCATACTATTCTCGGAAAACTTTCTGCATATGATGTTGAAAATAACAGCCAGTTTCTGGAAACCTTAGAAACCTATCTTGAGAATAATGGGAATCTGACAGCCACAGCAGACGCACTTTTTATACACAAAAATACTTTGAAATATCGTCTGAACCGAATCAAGGAAATTCTTGGCATTGATTTTGACCAGCCTAATCCCGGATTTACCGTTCAGCTTGCTTTCAAAATCAAACGCTACCTTATTTCCCGGGGAATTCGTTTGTAAACACATAACAGAAGGAGAAACTTTGTATGTATATCACCTATCCGGAACTTTTGCAACTAAAAGAAATGAATCAGGCTCGTGTTATCGCCGGAGATGATGGATTGTATCGCCTGATCACATGGTACAGTATTTCTGAAATTGTGGATTACAAAACTGAAGATTATGAAAAAAAACTGGTCTTTATTGCCGGAATCGGAATGACCGATTATACGAAAGACCTTCTGAAAATTCTTCACTATGTATACAATCGCGGCGCAGCCGGTGTGGTTCTTGAGATCGGACCTTATATTCCGGAAGTTCCGATCTCTATTATAAAAGCAGCTGATTCCATGCAATTCCCTCTGTTAACACTTCCCTTTGATACCAAAGTCAGTGTTGTAACTTATGCCATGACACAGCTTCTTTTTTCCCGTACCAACTATCTGCAGGGAGTAAACGCAATAACCTCCCAGCTTTTAAAACGGGATTTTTCGGAAAATACAGAACTGTCAAAACGTGCACGCTTCTACGGTTACAAGCAGGAAAATTCCTACTGTGTGATCCTTGTGGAATCAGACGAAAACAACTCGGAATATTCTCTCCAATTCTTGCTTTTAACTATTTTTGAACACTTTCAAAAGTACAATATCAAAAATTGGTTATGGATGCAAAAAGACACACAGGCATATTTTTTATTTCCATTAAGCGATACCAGGCAGATGCAGTCAGAAATTGTTTCTGCATTTCCGGCTGCAGAATCTTTTGCATTTAGTGCCGGTGTCGGCTCTGTCTTTTCCACACTCACCGATGCAAACCAAAGTGCTGCAGAAGCTGAGGAGACTCTGCACATGATTCACCAGTGTCACAAAAAAACAGAAATCCGTTTTTTTGAAGACACAGGGATTTACCGCCTGCTTTTTCATTTTCCTGATAAAACGGAACTTCAAAATATCAGCGAAACGATCCTTTGCGACCTGATCGCATATGATTTGGCAAACCAGACCTGCCTTGTACAGACTCTGGAAAATTACCTGGATTGCAACTGCAACGTTACTGCCACTTCAGATGTCATGGATGTTCACCGGAATACCATCAAATACCGTGTTAAGAAAATTGAGGAACTTCTGGATGTAGATTTTTCTGATTACAATCAGTGTTTTCAGTTGCGGCTGGCATATAAAATTCGAAAGTATGGAAAGTAAAAAATTAATCTTTCATCAGGTTCTATTTTAATCAATCATATCATTCTGGAATTTTGATAAATGCTCATACGGCAAAATCAGCCGCCCCCGAAAAAGACCACATCCATCATTCATAAGGCTATTATTCACTGCCGTAAACATATTTACATCTACCCCTGACAGATCAAGGTTCTGTAACAATCTACAACGCTCATAAGCCTCGTCAAAATAAATACAGCCGCCTTGTAAAATCGCATCTCTCCGTCCTCTGGATGTTTCCTGTTTTTTTTCATAAAATAAATGATTCGCTACTCCAATTTCTGCAATATCATCCATCTCTTTTGTTCTAAGCTGCATTTCCATATAACACCGGGCACTGTTGTCAAAAAACGTTATATGAAGCGAACGATATGAATTTGTACTTTCCCCATCAATATAATCCCTGTAATATGGGCGCACAACATCATCCAATAGTAAAGAATTACTTCTTTTAACCCCACCTGTCGGCTCTGCCGTAAATCCACGTTCTTCCAGAAATTGTGGCAATACATTGGCAATCCGATATAAATACCTGATCTCTTCCTTCTTGCGATCCTGTTGTTGTTTCATATGACACCGTGGCATGGAAATCACAATACGGTACGCGATCAAATCGCGAAAACAGTTCAAACGCTCCTTGATTTCTGACACAGACGGATATGATCCATTCTTTTCATAATAATCGTATATGTATTCCACAATATATCCATTAAACTTTCCCTCTGCGCGAATCAACGACTTAATTCGTCCCTTGAAAGTAAAAGATAAATATGGATATTCCTGTGCCATATATTTATAAAACTCACGAATCTTCTGCGATTGCGAAGTCAGGAAATCATTGTGTTCCAAAAGTTCCATAATCTATATCAAAAAGTTACAATGTACTAAATCCACTTCATTATGTTTCTGTACCGCCGAAATACGTAAATCCGCTATGTATTTTTTTAAAATGCGAAGAACTGTATCCCCCGAATATAAGTAATCATTCAATGTAATCATATTTTCCCCATCCTAAAAAGTCGCGGTGCCAAGGCACCGCGATCCGCAAGATTATGTAATTGCAAGCTGATGTTTTACTTTACTCATATCAGATTCTAACACCGTCACGCGAATGGCAAGCAATTCTTTTTCATCATCTACTTTGCGTGCTTCCCTCAAATTACGCACTAAATCACAATGCCCTTCTGCAATCCGTCTGATATTTACATTTGTTTCATTTTCAATTACCAATTCCAAACCGGTAACCTTTTCATCAAGTACCGTAAACTTCTGATCCAATACCGTAAACTTCTGATCCAATACCGTTACCTTTTCATCAAGTACCGTAAACTTCTGATCCAGTTCCGTTACCTTTTCATCAAGTACCGTAAACTTCTGATCCAGTTCCGTTACCTTCTGTTCCACTCCGGCTACTCTCTGATCCAGTTCTGTCACCTTCTGTTCCAGCTTCGTTACTTTCTGTTCCACGCTGGCTACTCTCTGATCCAGTTCCGTTACCTTCTGTTCCAGCTTCGTTACTTTCTGTTCCAGCTTCGTTACTTTCTGTTCCACGCTGGCTACTCTCTGATCCAGTTCTGTCACCTTCTGTTCCAGCTTCGTTACTTTCTGTTCCACGCTGGCTACTCTCTGATCCAGTTCCGTTACTTTCTGTTCCACACTGGCTACTCTCTGTTTTATTTCAGACATTCCACTTTTGAGTTCCCTGACATCACTCTCCAGTAAATCAAGCCTTGTGTATACAGGTTCAAATTTCTGATCTAACAACTGTGATAAAATCACAATATCTTCCTGTGTCATCCTTCTTTCACCTCCGATCTTTTTATTTTTTTCTCCAAACTTTTCCGATAGCTATTATGTTAACATCCTTTTTCTTATTTCGCAAGCAGATTATCTCTCATCATCATTTTTCTGTATGATTGGCTTTTTAACTGTAACATCTTAACGCTTTGAAATATTTAATTTGTAGAATATTTCCAAAAATCATAAACCTCAACATACGATGTATCAACATCCTTTTATGCAGAAACAGCAGGAAATCTATGATATCCATCATAAATTCCCTGCTGTTTTCTTCTTATTTCACATCTCCCCAGAATTCATTCCACTCACCGCCACCCATAGTGACAAAATATTTCAGCCAGATCTTCCACTGATCCATCTCTTCATCCGTCTCATGATCCTTAATCACCGAAAGCAGCCGATCCATCCGCACAATATAATCCGGATCTTTTGCGAAATGCTTTTCATCATAATAGCGTTTTAATTGATGTATTGCTGCAATTGCGGCTTTTTCCGTAAATCGTTCCTGTTCGGGCGCACAGTTATATTCCGGCACAGAATGAATGTAGTTCACACACGCACGATACCACTTTGTCATAGCTGTTCTAACACCTCATCTCCATACCGGGCACGGATCTGCTGTTCCAACGAAACAAACACTCCAATATACTGATGCAGAATTCTTTCAACCAGTTGCTGTGCTGCTTCTTCATTATAAATATGTGTGGTATCATTTCGATCACGCAGCATTTCCAGCCATATACTTTCTTCCATAAAATCAAAATAGACATACGCGATCTTAATAATCTCCCTGGGAGATCCTGTTGCAGCCTGATTTGCTCCTTCATACCTCAACAACTCCTTTAATACCTTCCAGCCTAATTCAAACTGAATATAAAATTTATCTATAATGCCACTTACTATAAATTCGTTGGTGACATCTTCCTGTTCTGCCCGACAAAGCACCTGCAAATGTCTAACATACTGATCAAACTTTTTCATATAAAACAACCCCATCTTTCTCTATCTCGGATACCAATTCAGATGACACGTATTTATCATCCATATTGATAATATCCAGCTTTAAAAGCGACCACAGATCTTCATTTAAACTATCTGACAAACCTCCAAAATCTGCACATCCATAAATCGCCAGATCGATATCGCTTTTTGGCATATTAGTTCCACGCGCACGTGATCCAAATAATACTACTTTTTTTACCTGATATTTTTTTGAAATTTCCACTATCTGCCGATATACATTTTGTATGTTATGGTCTTGATTCTCTTTCATCACAATCTTTATCCCTGTTTTCTGTTATTTCAGTGATCTTATTATACGCCAGATTCTATAAGGAATGCAACCAGCCTCTACTTCTCCTCCGTCACAACCGGCACTTCCCGCTGTTCCACAGATGTAGAAAACACAATCTGCGTCTTTGTACGCCCAAACTGCTGCAGTTCATTGATAAAATGATCCAGCTGTGCCGTGGTCTCAAACAACGTCTCAATCAGCATCGAATAATCCCCTGTCACACAATTGCACTCCACCACATTTGGAATTTTTTCAATGAACGGATAAAATACCGGCTTCTGCAGCGGCTCCACCTCCAGATTGATGAAAGCCTTAATATGGTAATTAAGATACTGCGGATTTACCCTTGCCGTGTAGCCGATGATCACACCCTCATGTTCAAGTTTTTCAATTCTTGCAGACACCGATGGTGATGACAAAAATACCTGTGCGGCAATCTCCTTGAGCGGTGTGCGGGCATTTTTCTGCAGAATCTGTATAATTTTTTTATCTACTTTATCCAGTTTTTTCATGACACAAACCTCGATTTCCCATAAATACGCAAAGAAGGACACCTGCTTAGACGCCTGTGTCCTTCTTTTCACAATCATTTTTAAATTATGAGGTCATTATAGCACAGGTATTTACATTTGCAATCCCCAATAACAGTTCATTTTTTATATCCCACTCCTGTAAAATTGCCTTATTTTATTAGGTTTCCTCTATTTTTTCTTTATTTTATTTGTCTATGCATCTTAATTTCTGGCTGTTTTTCCAAATATCGCTTAAAGTATTTACCTTTGATGTCAGGAGTGCTATTCTCGTCCCATTGAAAAAAGCGCGCAGAAAAGAAACAAACAGACAACTGATAACAGAAGAGTATAAGGAGATCAAATTATGAAAGAATACATGCGTTTAGAATCAGATTCCATCGGAACCATGGAAGTACCAGAAGATGCTTATTACGGAGTACAGGCTTTACGGGCAAAAGAAAACTTTCCGATCACCGGCACCCGGTTACACCCCGTTTTCATTAAAAACCTTGCAAAAATAAAACGGGCAGCCGCCATTACCAACCGGAAAGCCGGAAGGTTGAAACCGGAAATTGCCAACGCCATCGAATCGGCATGCAACGAAGTCGTCTGTGGCATGTTTGACAAAGAATTCATTGTCGATGGCATACAGGGCGGTGCCGGAACCAGTGCCAACATGAACATGAACGAAGTCATTGCCAACCGCGCCATCGAAATGCTCTGTGGCAAAAAAGGAGACTACACCATTGTTCATCCAAACGACCACGTCAATATGGCACAGTCCACAAACGATGTCATTCCAACCGCCGGAAAATTAACGGTTCTCGATCTTCTCAAGCCTTTAGACAAAAGCCTTTCCCTTTTAACGGATGCCTTATATGACAAAGCTGCAGCGTTTGACCACATTGTAAAAATCGGACGTACACAGCTTGAAGACGCTGTGCCGATGCGTCTGGGTCAGACGTTCCATTCTTATGCCACCATGATTTCCCGTGACCGTGACCGTCTTACAAAAGTCCGCACGGAAATGTATCCCGTAAACATGGGTGCAACCGCTATCGGCACAGCAATCAATACGTCCCCGTTTTATTTAGATAATATTGTACCAACCCTTGGAAAGATCACCGGCTACCCACTGACCCAGGCCGACGATCTGTTTGATGCCACCGAGAATCTGGACGGATTTGTACGCGTTTCCTCCTGCCTGAAAGCATGTGCGGTCAACTTATCCAAAATGTGTAATGATCTGCGTATCCTTGCAAGCGGACCAAAAGCCGGGTTCGGTGAGATTACACTTCCGGCCATGCAGAATGGTTCTTCCATTATGCCAGGCAAAGTCAATCCAGTCATCCCGGAAGTTGTCTCCCAGGTTGCGTTTCACATTATCGGTCACGACACGACCATCACTATGGCGGCGGAAGCCGGTCAGATGGAATTAAACGCTTTTGAACCGGTTGTTTTTTACAATCTTTTTGACTCCATTACCACACTGACACACGCAGTGGACACCCTGACTGCCAACTGCATCCTCGGCATCACCGCAAATGAAAAACACTGCCGCGAACTTCTCGATGCAAGCGTCGGTATCACCACCGCCCTGTGTCCGTACATTGGCTACAAAAAAGCTGCAAGCCTGGCAAAAGAATCCTTAAAAACAGATATTCCAGTTAAAACTCTTGTATTGAAATACGATCTGTTAAAAGAAAACGAACTGGATTCTATTCTCGATCCTTATGCAATGACCGAAGCCAGAACCAGACAGACACAGGCAAAAGCCGTATAATAAGATTTATCTTTTGTGCAAACTATGCTATAGTAATGGCATAAACCACTACACAAGGAGGTACTCATAATGGAAACAGTAACAGAAGTAGTTAAAAACATGGCCGGCGGAGATGGCGAAGTAACCATCAAACGCATCCTCGGAGAAAAAGAATTAAACGGAAAATGTGGTCTGTATGCACAGGTAACCATTCAGCCGGGATCTTCCCTTGGTTATCACGAACATAAAAACGAAAGTGAGACGTATTACATTCTTTCCGGTACCGCAGAATATAACGATAACGGAACCACACGCACTGTAAAAGCCGGAGATGTAACCTATACACCAGACGGATGCGGACACGCCTTAAAACCGATTGGCAATGAGCCGGTTGTATTTATGGCTCTGATCATCTTTGATTAATTTATCTTAGAAACATGCAAAAGGACCGGCTATCCCAACAGGCAGCCGGTCTTAAAGCTGGCAGAACTCTTTCCCATATCTGAGGAGAAGCCAAACGTGGAAGATGGATGAATGAAATAAATGCAATCATATACAGCGGCAATGTAATGATACCATCTTCGCCCACACCGATATTTCCATCTTTTTGGATTACTACATCTATTTCTCTTTTCGTTGTCTCATTTTTATAAAAATATAACTGATATCCCTTTTTATACAGAGCATCTGTTATTGCATATTCATAGATACCGCCTTTAGAATTTCCCTCTAAAGTGTTTTCTACAATATGCTGTTTTAATGAAAAGTCCTTCATCGCCATCAACAATGATAAATCAGTTGTATAAGCCCGGAAAAAATCATCTCTTGTATAATCATCCAGATCAAATCTGACATCCGTCACAAGTTTACTTAAATGTACCATATCTGCACGAAGCAACCACTCAATACTTGAAAAATACTTTTGTGCTCTGCCTCCATGCTCAACTTCTTTATATTGAAATTTGTGGTTTTCTTTATCAAGCAACTGCTTTGCAAGTGAAAGATAACATTTCTCTGCTTTTACCTTTTCTTCCGCAGTTGCATAATGTGCTATATCATACTGATATCCCAATAAGAGGCTCCTCTGTATCTTATCAACCTCTCTGAAATCCTTTGTATCTA
>Ga0256404_1010835_pt1 | contig 12446 bp, 9 predicted proteins | sample RumenRJG_01DNA_FD_185990 | JGI IMG/M metagenome (GOLD analysis project Ga0256404, IMG submission 185990) | Bovine rumen microbial communities from Lethbridge, Alberta, Canada - RJG_01 | ecosystem: Host-associated > Mammals > Digestive system > Stomach > Rumen | place: Canada: Alberta | collected...
CTCTATATTAAGCGAACGACTGCTTTGAAAAATCATTCATTGCGGTCTTTTTGTCGTGCCTTTTCCTCGAGTTGTTAAAATACTGTAAATCATTCATTTTCAGGCTTGACTTTTATTTGCAGGTCTCAAGTCAATAGTAGCACGCTTTATCAAAAATTGCAAGCAACCTGCTGTTGCTCACAAGTACTGCTTACAAAAAAGAGGCAGAAGATGTACCCTGCCTCTTATATATTACTGATTGTCTGCGCTCACCATCTGTCCTCGCAGTCAGCTATCATTTTCTGAACTTCCTCGTTATTGTACAACCCAAGATCGTAGAGCTTGTCTACTTGCTTTTTGGTTATCTTCCCCGTGAGAGAGTAAACAAACTGTCCGTGTTCGCGCTGTGTACCGTCCCACGAATCAATTATTTTCAGCCAGCCTGCCTTGCCAAGAGTTCTCTCGGGCAGATCTGCTGTGGGAAAGTATTTTTCGCAAAGCATTACGGCTGCCTTGGTGTGATTGGTATAGTTGCAGGAATATGTATCGCCCTCAGGTGACATCCAGCCGAGCTTGAATGTATCCTGATTCTTAAAGAACATCTCTTCAAGAGTGAGCGGACAGCCTTCGGATTCGACTATTTTTACAAACATATAGTCCTTGTCCGTAAATCTGAAATAGCCGCTTTCACCGGTAATGACGACCGGCAGCTGCTCTTTGCTGATGATCTTTTCAAACTTCGTTCCTTTGAGTGATTCGAGAGTATCGCAGTAGGGATGATAATAATAGCCAGTTTCTGACTTATATATCGCATACTTACGCTTCAAGCGAACTCCCTCCCATTCATCACGAAAAGATATAACGAAAATGAACATTATCTCTAATAATTTAATATAACATCTTTTTCACACTTATGCAAGTGTTTTTTTTAATTTTTGAAGATTTTTTTCATTTTTCTTACTTATATTTATGAATTTTTTGTTAAGAGTCAAAAGTGTATTGTAAAATCTAAAAAAATGTGGTAAAATGTGATTATGCATAAACGGTCAATGGAGGTCTGTATAATTGCGAGTCGTAGTTTTTTCTGATACGCACGGCAATATAGCTGCTGCTGATAAAATTGTATCTGACAATATTTCCTGCGACCATTTTATCTTTCTTGGTGACGGGATAAGCGAAGTGGAGATATTGCGCTCAAAATACCCTGATAAGAGCTTTTTCTTCGTTGCGGGCAACTGTGACAAATGCAGCGCGCCCACATCTATGGTCATTGAGCTTTTCAACACGCGCATCCTGCTTACTCATGGTCATCTGTATGATGCAAACAATGGTACAGACAAGCTTATCAAGCTGGCGAAGAAAGAGAAAGCGGCTTATGTGCTGTTTGGCCACACGCACAAGCGATACAACAAGGAAGAGCACGGGATATATCTTCTAAATCCCGGCAGCGTTTCACTGCCAAAGGATGATCTTCCTCCTTCATGCGCTTTTATGGATATTACACCATTCGGCATAAGCTGTATGCTTATTGATCTTACATAACATAGTGTCCCCTGCGGTCTTTGCTGCAAGGGGACATTTCTGTAAAAAGCGATATGCTAAAAAATAAAACAAACTATGAGGTGATATCACAAGATGAAGAAAAAGTTTCTTGCGGCTCTGCTTGCGCTTGGTATAGTATTTGCGCAGGCAGCCTATCTGCCACAGGTTTTTGAGCAAGGCAGCTCTGCGTACGCGATCGAGGGCGAGCTTGAAGAGTATTCGTACAACACACTTCCTGACGGCACGATTGAGCTTACATACTGCGATGCAGCGAGCGAAAATGTTGTTATTCCTGCTGCGATCGGAGGAAAAACTGTCAGCGCGCTGGGCAGCAGTCTGTTCAAGGACAATAAAATAATCAAAAGCGTGACGATCCCCGGCAGCATCAAAAGGATAGGTGCGTTTGCTTTCAGCGGGTGCAGCTCGCTTGAAGAAGTCACAATGCCGGCATCGCTGACAGATCTCGGTGAAAAGGCATTCAGCGGTACCAAGTGGATAGAAAAGATAACAAATGCAGACAAGCTTGCTGTTGTTAACGGCGTACTTATAGAAGCAACAGACAAAAATGCCGTAAAGGTAACTATCCCCGGCAGCGTTAAAACGGTCGGCAAGGGCGCTTTTGCGGATATGACAAAGCTGACCGATGTTACAGTACCGTCAAACGTTACTGCACTTATGGACGATGCATTCAGAAACTGCACGGCACTAAAAAGTATAGTTCTGCCAAGATCAATAACAGGCTTGCGCTCGCATACACTGGGCTACAAGTATTCAGACGGACAATACAGCAGGATCGACGGATTCAGGATATTCTGCTACAAAGGCTCGGGGGCTGAAAACTATTCTAAATGGAACAGCCTTGAACATCTGTTTATTGATGAAGTGCCAGAAAGGATATACGGAAAGGACAGGTTTGAAACAGCTTTCGCTGCTGCGGACGCTTTGCGCTGTGCAAACGGCGGGAGCAAGTTCAAAAACGTTATTGTTGCATCGGGAATGAATTTTGCTGATGCATTGAGCGCGGCATATCTTGCAAAGGTCAAGAATGCACCGATCATTCTGACATCAGATGCAACACTTGACAAGGTCTGCGGATATATTAAGGAAAACTCCGAGGAGGGCGCTTGTGTATACATAATCGGCGGAAGCTCCGCGGTCTCTCCAAACACCGAAAAAGCTCTCGGCGGTTTTAAAACAATTAGGATCGCAGGTCCTAACAGGTTTACGACAAACCTTTTAGTTCTGACAGAGGCAGGTGTACACGGTGAGGAGCTGCTCACTGTTTCGGGAATGGACTACGCAGATGCACTTTCAGCATCGGCATTGGGCAAGCCTATCTTCCTTGTTCCGAAAAACTATCTGCTTGCCGATCAGAGATCATATCTTAAAACACTCGGCAGCAAAAGCAGTGTGATAATCGGCGGTACGGGGGCAGTCAGCAGCGCAGTTCAGACGGAGCTTGGCACTGTGATACCAAACATCAGCCGTATCGGAGGAACTGACAGATTTGATACATCGGCTAAAGTAGCTGAAAAATTCTTCCCAAGCACAACATCGGTGATGCTTTCATACGGTATGAACTACCCCGACGGTCTGTGCGGCGGACCGCTTGCTTTGAAGCACTCGATGCCGCTGCTGCTTTGCTCGAGCACAAACTTTATCGCGGCAAAGAACTATGCAGTCAAGGCTCTGCCAACAAAGGCAGCTGTGCTTGGCGGAACGGGGCTGATAGATGACAACGCTGTAAGGGCGATACTCAGCACAGGCATTACTGCTTCGCACACGACAAGCAGCATATCTCTTAAATGGAAAAGCGTTTACGGCAGTGCAAGATACGATATCCTTGAAGTGACGGGCTCAAAGAGGAAACTCGGATCTGTAAGCGGAACAAGCTTTACATATAACAGCTCTGCTGCACAGAACCAGAAGATCGAGGTCATTCCTTACAACTCAAGCGGAAGTGCGCTGATAAGCAGCATCATGTACGTTGTTACAGGCACCGACCCTATCGCAGTAACAGGTCTGCGCGAGGGGAATGTTTCTTCAAGTTCTGCTGAACTTATATGGAACAACATCGGTCACACGGCATATCAGGTCTACCGCAAGATAAACGGCAGCTTCACACTTGTAGGAACGACAAGCTCAAACAGGTTTGTTGACGGTTCTCTCAAAGATGATTCAAATTATGAATATATGGTCAGGGCTTTGTTCATTGATGGCTCGGGAGAGAAGCACTACGGCGCTTACAGCCCTGTGCTGAAGCTGAAAACTATACCTGCTACCCCTGTATTTACCGAGAATTCGTCAAACTTTAACAGCATCACGCTGCGATGGGTAAAGTCGAACGATATATCGACATACTATGCATCTATCTACAAAGACGGCAAGTGGCAGACGTACTCTACGGCAAACAACTATATGGTGTTCAGCGGCCTTACACGCAGCACATCATACCAGTTCAGACTTTACGGCGTCAAAGTGGTGGACGGCGCTAAATACAACACCAACACAGCTGCCTGCACTCTGGCTACCGACTCAACGGTAAAGAGCAGGTCAGCATTCAAAATATACGCATCGCCAAGCACATCGGCAAATGTTCTTTACAGCGGAAATGCAGGGATAGTGCTTACTAAAAAGGGCGTTTACAACTCAAGCTGGTACAAGGTATATCTCCCGGGGACTACAGGCGGAAGCTTCGGATACGTTCCTGCAAGCCAGATGGCAGGATATGTTAACCTCAATTTCGGTCCTATCGCTCAGCTTGGATGGGCAGGCGGAAGACCTATGCCGACAGGCTGCGAAACAACGGCACTTGCTACCCTGCTTGCGTGTCATCTCGGATTGCCGTGCACTAAAAATCTGCTTGCAGACAGATTCCTTACGATAGTGGGATATGTTGTCGGCGACCCGCACTACGCTTCATGGGGAAGCCCGTACGATGACAACGCTTACGGAGTTATGTCACCTGCACTTGCAGAAACAGCCAACAGGTTCCTTAAATCCATCGGCGTAAGAGATCAGTACCAGATTGATGTTCATCTTGATAATGACCCGAATATGAGCTGGCATAAGCTCGATACAGGTCCGATAAACCACACCACAGGACTCGATCTTGCAGGCATCAAGGCAGAGCTTGAAAAGGGTCACGCGGTACAGATATGGTGGATAACAAGAGGCGCTGACCCAGACTCGTACACGACCTTCAACATTCAGCGCGGTCAGAGATATTCGCACGACGGCGTGGGAACATACAAGTTCACCTGGGTCGGAACACAGCACGGATCGGTCATTTCGGGTTATGATGAGGCAACAGGCAACTTCATAATCGCAGATGTGGGCTGGGGCTACACAGTATACCACCCGATCGACCACTTTATGAAGATATATGGCGCACAAGGCAGGCAGTCGATAGTTATCTACAAGAAATAAACATAGCGGAGATGCTCCTGACAGGGCATCTCCTTTTTTGTCAGCGCCGCTATTTTTTCATTGACAAATCCTGAATAAATTGATATAATTTATTTGGTGTATTATTATCCCCTGTGGGAAAAGAAAGAGGTGTACTGCCTTGACCCTTTTTTATGATCTGATGCTTGCACTGTCTCTCGCTTTATCTACAATTTATCTGTTTATGTGGCACAGGCATTTTGATGTACATATAACACTTGTATTTGTGCTTGTCCCTGTGACTAATCTGGGTTTTTCGCTGTTTGCAAGGTCGCAGGATCTGCACGAAGCTTTATTGGCTCAGAAGCTTACATATATCGGCGGTTCGTATTTGCTGATGTTTATAATGTTTATGGTATTCAGCCTTTGTCACATCAAGCTCAACCGTATAATACGAGTCAGTCTGATGCTGTTAAGCTCTCTGATGTTCAGCTTTGTACTGACGATCGGCTTTTCAGATGTTTTCTACAAATCGGGAACGACATTTGAGCTGGTCAACGGCAATGCCCGTCTCAACAAGAACTACGGCTATATGCACACCGTGTTCATGGGCGTTGTGATCGCGTATTTCGCACTTTCATTCTTTGCGATACTGCACAGCTATCTGCGTAAAAACCAGGTTTCCAGAAAGATGATATATCTTCTGTTCCTTTCGGAAGTTGTGGCGATAGTTGCATATTTCGCGGGAAGAAGCATTATAAAGGATGTTCAGCTGCTGCCTGCGGCATATGTTTTTGCACAGAGTATGTATCTTATCATCGTTTACAAGATCGGTCTTTACAACGTCACCGATACCGCGATAGACTCGATGGTCGAATCAGGCGACACGGGATTTGTGTCTATCGACTTCAAGAGAAGATATCTGGGAAGCAATAAAACCGCAAGAAAGATCTTTTCGTATCTTGAAAAGCTCACTGTTGACAAGCCGATAACCAAGATCGAGGATGTAAACTCTACCTTTGTAAAATGGCTGGATGACTTTGTTGAGGACAGCAGCAAAAACAAGCTCTACTTTGAAAAGGATAACAAGATATATCTTGTAAACATAACATATCTTTTCGACGGGCGCAAGAACAGAGGTTATCAGTTCTTTATTACAGATGACACTAAAAATCAGCAGTACATAAAGCTTATCGACTCGTTCAACGATGAACTGCGCAATGAGGTGTACGAAAAGACAAATCACATCATCGAGATGCATGACAAGCTCGTTATGAGCATGGCGACTATGGTTGAAAGAAGAGATAACTCGACAGGCGGTCACATCAAGCGCACGAGCATGGGTGTCAAGCTGCTGACCGATGAGATGAAAAAAGCGCATTATGCTAATCTTGATGAGGAGTTCTATAACCGGATAATCAAGGCTGCACCAATGCACGATCTGGGCAAGATTACGGTCGATGATGCGATACTGCGCAAGCCCGGTAAATACGACAAGCCTTGGGAATTTGAACAGATGAAGGCACACGCCGCAGAGGGCGCAAAGATCGTTCATGAGATACTCAGCGGTACTGACGACCACGATTTCCACATTATTGCTGAAAACGTTGCACACTATCATCACGAACGCTGGGACGGTTCGGGATACCCAAATGGTCTGAAAGCTGATGAGATACCGATAGAGGCACGCATTATGGCGATAGCTGATGTTTACGATGCGCTGGTGAGCAAGAGAGTTTACAAGGAAAAAATGTCTTTTAAGGACGCAAACAAGATAATCCTTGACGGAATGGGGACGCAGTTCGATAAGATGCTTGAACCTTTCTACCTGCGTGCAAGACCAAAGCTTGAAGAGTATTACAGCTCAATTGAATGCTAAAAAGCAAAAGTCCGACTGACCTTTTACGGTCGATCGGACTTTTTTCGCCCTCAACGAAGATAAGGCTTTGTCATCAGAGGATAAAGCAGATAAGTCCCGAGCAGCCCTCGTTTATCATACGCTCTATCGTTTCGCGCAGACGATTGCGGGCATCGGCGGGCAGCTTGTTCATTTTGGTGTGCAAGCCCTCGTTAACAAGCTCGTGAAGTGATTTGCCGAAGATGTTTGATTCCCATATCTTTTCGGGAGAATCCTCAAAGTCGTTAAGCATATACAGCACAAGCTCCTCGGACTGCTTTTCGCTGCCAACTATCGGTGCGACCTCTGTATTGACGGTCGTTTTGAGCATATGTATCGCAGGTGCGGTCGCTTTGAGGCGGATACCGTACTTGCTGCCCTGTTTGAGTATCTCGGGCTCGTCAAGCGTCAGCTCCTGCATTGAGGGCATCACTATCCCATAGCCTGTTGCCTCCATTTCGTCTATCGCGCCTGAATACTTATCAAAGCGCTGTTTGACCTTTACAAGCTCCATTACCCTGTCCATAAGACCGTTTTCGTCACTTACGTCAAGCCCTGTTGCCTCACCGATGACCTTGAAAAACAGTGACGGCTGAAGCTGTGCATTTACTGCGGCACTTCCCTCGCCCAGGTCGATACCCGAAACTGATGCGGAGATGATATACTCACAAGACGAAAGTGAATCGGCAAGTGATGTGATATCACGAAGATTCTTTACCTCTGCGGCGGCTGTTCTGATATGCTCAAAGACTGCCTGTTTGAGCCAGTGACCTTTTTCGAGCGAGTTTATCCAATTGGGCATAGAGATATTGACCTCTTTAACGGGAAATGCGTAAAGCACCTGCGTAAGTATGCGGCGGATATCATCTTCGTCAAGGTCGATGCAGCTTACAGGCATAACAGGCGCGCCGTACTTTTCACTCAGCTCGCTGCACAGCTTTACAACATCTTTATCAGTCGGGTCAAGGCTGTTCATAAGCACTACGAACGGTTTGTTGATGCTTTGAAGCTCTTTTATTACACGCTGCTCGCACTCCTCGTACTCCTCACGCGGAAGGTCGGTGATACTGCCGTCTGTGGTGACAACAAGACCGATAGTCGAGTGCTGCGTTATGACTTTTTCTGTGCCGACCTCTGCCGCCATATTGAACGGCACAGGCTCGTCAAACCACGGTGTATCTACCATTCGCGGAGAATCATTCTCGATATAGCCGATAGCGCTGGGGATTATGTAGCCCACGCAGTCTATCATGCGCACATTAAAGCTTGTGCCGCCGTCGATCGTGACTCTTACCGCCTCCTCGGGAATGAACTTTGGCTCGGTGGTCATTATCGTTTTGCCTGCCGAGGACTGCGGAAGCTCGTCAATAGCGCGCTCCTTGCGGAAATCACTCTCGATATTGGGTATAACGAACTGCTCCATAAATCTGTTGATGAATGTGGATTTGCCCGTGCGCACAGGTCCTACCACACCGATATATATATCACCGCCTGTTCTTTCGGCGATGTCTGCATAAATGTCTTGTGCCATATCTGTACCTCCTAATTCATAAGCGGGATAAGCAGCATTCCGCTGTGTGCTGTGCTGCCTGCGTCAAGCTCGTTTTCCTCCATTATTGCTGTAACGGAGGTCGAATACCTTTTGGCAATATCCCATATGTCATCCTGCTCGCCGCAATAGCAAAGCTTTACTGCGCAGCCGTCATCGCGCTTTTTGGGGCTGTCAGTTTTAAGAGTGATATCACTGATAAGCTGCTTGGCGGCGCTTGACGATACATCTGCCCTGACTGCAAGCTCTGCTGTTATGTCGGCGCTGTCAGGCTGGGATATCCTATACTCGCACCCCTTGACGCAAACATCAGGCTCGCACTTGCAGGCGCAGATATCTTCAAGCTGCTCGGGCAGCGCTATCGTATGCTCAAACGGCTCCTGCGTTTCAAGAAAAACAGGTGTGCCGCTTTCGGTTTTTGCAAGCATACTGAACCTGACATTGCCGCTTATCACAAACGAACTGTCGTCTTCGTTTGTGCGCACGCCCGTATTATCAACGCTTGCCCAGCTGTCGTAAACACAAAGTATGTTTTCATCGGGACACTTGACAGATGCGGTGACTACTTTGGTCTGTTCAACATATTCGGGAACACTTTCAAGGCTGCCGCCTGATGTTTTCAGCTCACATTCAAACCGGGTAGAATACGCATCGGTAACGACATCTGCGGTCTCGTACTTTACTGCTTCACAGCTGACGAGCATAACCAGCTCGCACTCAAGAGAGGTCTGTGAATCGGCTGCGGGCATTATCTCACAGCTTGATGGGGTTATACGCACTCTCGCGTCAAAGCTCTCGTCAATGCCGTCGACATCAATTATCTGGCTGAACGGTACGGTGAATCTCATTGACGAGATAGTATCCTCGCCCGAAGAATCAACGCAGGTATAGAGCATCGTCAGGTTTGCATCGCCCTTTGTAACAAGCTTGCCTGCGATTATCTTCTGCTCTGCGGGCTGGATAAAGCAGTCGGTCCGTATGACCTGTGTTACGGGCGGCTTGTCACCTGCAAGCTCAAGCTCCTCTATCACCGTGACGCGCTTATCTGCTGTCAGGCGCTTTGCGGGATATGTAAGCAGCTGCTTTTTCAGCTGTATGCTGCCGCCCGATGCATCTGTGACTATGCTTTGGGTTTTCTCGCAAACGACCTTGATGCGCGATGTTACCGCGCCACGAATGTCAAGTCTGCGCGGGCTGATAACACGGCAGTTGACATAATCACACCTTGATGTTATAAACACCGACGGGCTCTGGCAGTTATCGGCAAGGTCAAGTGATTTGGTGTAGTTCATTTTCTGCACGATGCAGTTTACCTTGCTGTCGCCCTCGCTGCAATAAAGCACTCTTGCGCTGACACCAAGCTCAAAGGTGAGCTTACCGCCGTTTATCGTTTGTGACAGCACACGGGTATCAACTACACATTTGAGTATCCTGAAGATATCTGCGCAGTAGTCGGGCAGCACAAAGTCCTTTTCGACCGACTGCTCGACACTTGTATCCAGCACCGTTTCACCTGCGCAGAATGTTTGCCGTTCAAGCTTGAATTCCATTGTATCCATTTCAAAAGCCTCCTGTTTTTCGTTGAGTTTTGCCTGCTAAAACAATATATTCGGCTTTTGGGTGTTTTATACCGAAGACAGCAAAAAAAGAACCGAAAGAAAGCTTTCGGTCCCTTTATTCATTCATTATTCTGCGCAGTCTTTTCCAATCGGGGCAGTAAAGCGATACCATATCCCAGAACGCTTTGCTGTGATCCATATGCTTGATGTGGCAAAGCTCGTGGACACACACATACTCTATGCACTCTATCGGGAACTGCACGGTTTTATAGTTTATTGCGATATTGCGCTTTGAGCTGCACGAGCCCCAGCGCGATGTCATTGATTTAACAGTCACCTTTTGTGGATACAGCCCTATCCTCCTGCTCATTGTGTTCATACAGTCCGTGACGGTTTTAAGGGCAAGCGCGGCTAGAAAATCGTCTACCTGTGATTTTTTATAGTCCTGCGTACTGTCTTCACGCACGGCGATAACAAGCTCGCTGTCGGTCAGATAGGGTTTGAAATACTTATCGCTCACAGTATAGCTGACAGCATATATCCTGCCGAGCAGCCGAAATTGTTCGCCCTGTGCATAGGTTTTCGGCAGACTTATGCGGCTGCTGTTTTTAATGCTTTGGCGGATTATCCAATCGCTGTTTGCGATGATAAGGTCATTTATCTCTTTATTGGTATAGCCGTAAGGAACGCGCACGCGAAGCTCGCCCTCAACAAAGGCAAGCGATGCAGTCCTGCGTCTGCCGACATCAAGCAGGAACGGCTGAACTGTTCCGTCAGAAAGGCGGATGGTATACTTTTGTCTGCTCATCAGTAAAGGAAGGTCGTCTGGATATAGCCTGTGAGCTGACCTGTGACATTAAGGAAGGTTATCTTTGACCAACCGCTGTCAAGCGTTTCAAGCACATCGACCTCGATGTTCGGCGACAAGACTATGATATTCTCTGACTGCTCGTCAGGCTCCTGTTTGAGATATGTTACGTCAAGAACTTTCATCTTGACTGCTGCTTTTGTGGTCGCAGCCTCTGTGGTGGTCGCAGGCGGCGCGGTAGTTGTTACGGGGACTGTGGTCGTTACTGCACCCGGTACTGCGCTTTCATCGGCAGGCACGGGGGTCGTGGCTGCGGTAACAGTCGCGGTATCAATACCCTCGGGCATTGTTTTGGAGTTGCTGACAAAGAACGCTTTTGATATCAGCACGACAACGCACATCAAAAATATACCCAGCACAACGATAGCGGCTGCGCCCCTGGGATTTATCCTTGCGACGATCGGCGTTTTTCTTTTGCGGACATTTTTGCTCATATATTTGACTCCCGACATAAAGAGATATTTTTCTGCACATTATGCATATACACATATAATTATATTCCTTTACGGCTTTTTTGTCAATAGATGTTTTACGGCGCAAAAAAAGCGCGCCCCGAGGGACGCACTTTAAAGTCAGTATCAGACAGGTTTTCCGCAGCCCTTGCAGAACTTTGCATTATCGGCAAGTACCGTACCGCACTCGGGACAAACCTTTGGAAGTGAAGCGGACGGCTGCTCTGTTTTCTCGGGAGCAGGTGAGAAAGTAACTGCATCTGTCTTTACATCTCCCGAAGATGTTTTCAGATCGTCCATAAGCGGAGCGCTTGCGGGAACAGCCTGATCCTGCGGTTTTGCAAAGGGCGACTGCATATTTGCGTTTGGTGCGCCGAAGGGTGCTGCACCAAATCCGCCGGGGGCATTGAATCCCTGCGGCTGTGCAAAGCCGTTATTTGCATTAGGATTGAACTGGTTCTGCGGAGCAAAATTCGGCTGTGCAGGCTTTTGCTTGATCTTAACGGGAACGTATGTGACCTCTGTTGGCTTTTCGCCCGATGCCTTGATAACGAGCATAAGACCGCACAGAAGGAAAAGAACTGCCGCACAGATAGGCAGGATATAGACAAGGATCACACAAAGATCGCGGAATTTAAGATTATCAGCGCCGCTTGAATAATACTTGTGGATGCCTGACTTGAAGTAGTCGATCATATCAATAAAAGGAGCGATACAAGCAACGACAGGAACAAGCACATACAGGCTGCCAAAACCCTGACCGATGTTCTTCTTGCGCTTTGAGCTGAATGCAGCGACCATAAGCACGATCGACATAACAAGGAATATGATAGAATACTGTGATGAAACGATGTAAGTCTTAAAGGTCTTTACAAGAAGGTAATCTATCTTGTTGCTGAAGATCATATTGTAGATCAGCTTTCCGAGGGGCTCGAGCAAAACGCCGATAAGAGAAACAACAAGTGCTATGATACTGAAAACACGGATAATGCCGTTTGCATTGGTAAGCTTTTTGTAGGCTCTGTTTATGGTATCCATACTTTTATCTGTCCTTTCCAATAAAAAAATCAGAGGTGAGAGCTTGTCTCACCTACTATAATAAAATTAGTCGTTAAACCCATGACAAACCAGCCATGGTTTAATGTTCTTGTTACTTAAGCTATAATGGAAGCAGTGATTGGACTAACGTGTATCACCTTGGGACACCATGCCC
>Ga0256404_1010836_pt1 | contig 12445 bp, 15 predicted proteins | sample RumenRJG_01DNA_FD_185990 | JGI IMG/M metagenome (GOLD analysis project Ga0256404, IMG submission 185990) | Bovine rumen microbial communities from Lethbridge, Alberta, Canada - RJG_01 | ecosystem: Host-associated > Mammals > Digestive system > Stomach > Rumen | place: Canada: Alberta | collected...
GAGTGGAATTAAGAGATAAATACCTTCACCCGGTGGGTGAAAACGCAACATCAATGTGGAGTTGTGATAAATGCGACAGTTAAAGGATTTGGGCCTGATTATCGCATATGAACTTCACGGATTCAGGTATTCTCTATCAGCGCCTTGAACCTCTTTGAATTCGTTCCAGTGTTTTTGCGCTAAAGCCGCAGCATTAAACGCAAAGTTAGAAGCATAGTCAATAATTGTTGCTACATTCTCAGATGTTTTATCGTCTTTTGCTTTTGACAATAACTCTATTGTCGAAGCCGAACAGGTAGCAAGATTCTCAATTGCTGATGACAAGTTCATCAGATTAGTTTTCATGCATTGGAAGTAAACCTGAAAAAATGACGCTTCCCAGTTATTAGGGTCGTTCTGTAATAGTAAACCATAATACTTCTCAGCGTTTTCTGCGTTTCCCTGCTCTCTGGCCCTTCTTGCAAGAACCAAAAGGTTATCACTTTCCTCCTGTTTGTCAATTTTAACTGTCCCGATTAACTTCTTTGCTTCTTCAATGGAATACTTTGTTCCACAATGCTGGCAAACATAAAATCCGTCTTGCTTTACAACGTCATTACTCCCACAAAGCTCACAGATAATTTTTGTCATGATTGAAATCTCCCTTCGCTGAACACTGTAAGTCACTGTGTTTTTCTATCACTAATAATAGCACTGCTTTACTTGTATCCACAACAACATGCCCTTTTTGAAAACGCGTTATTTTTCCATCTGATACTGTTTGCCGATCTCTTTTGCACGCCTGAGCAGCTGATATACCCTCGGCTCCGATACTCCAAGATCCGCTGCGATCCTCGTGACGGGATCTCCCAGCAGTTCCCTTGCTTCAAAGGCTCTCGCGATCCTCGGATCTTCCGCATCCATGCGGGCGCGGATCTCAGCATATTCCATCTTTGCCATACCCTGCTGCTCTGCCGAATCAAAGGACTCGGGCTCATATCCGCTCTCGACCAGGCCGTCCCAGGATACGAGCGACGCCTGCCTGGTCTCCGGCGTCCTTCCATAAGGACACTCCGAGCACTTGTTGGTGTCCTTGCACCTGACAAACGACTTGCGCTGTCCGGGGACCATGCACCTGGTGCTGTAATATCCTCTGGAGTGCACGTTATTGATGTACTCCCACTGCGCTTCTGCGAACGCCCTGTTTGTCGTCCTGAAGAAATACACAAGTATCTTCTGGCTGGCGCCAAAGTGCAGATACCTGCAATCTTCAATAGTTATCCCGTAGTTGTCCATATCTGCTTTGCCCCTAATTTCAATAGGCGCATCGTACACAGTCTCCCCTTTCTCGCTCACATAGGATCTGTGCTTAAACTCACCGCTGTTACTTGCATCAACCTTCTTTGTCCGAGCCATCTTGCTCTCCTTTCGCTTTTTGTCGCGAAACGGAGAGCCTCGGATGGCCGCAAAGAATGGGTGCACTTAAGAGACCGGAATCTGAGAGCTATGTTTGAAGCTCCCCGTTTCTGGTTAAGTGCCGTCCCTGTCCATCGGTCTGGCAGTTTCTATTCAGTTGTCACCACCGGCGGAAAGATGGACAATGCCGCGGTCTTTCAGTCCGCAAGTGACGTGGACGCCTTGAGCGCTCAGACAGATCTGCACTATGTGCCGGTCCGGCTCAGAACTCAAAGCTTATAGAGGAATTGATCCTTTACCTTAGATATATAAGAATTACTCCGAAAAGATGTTCGCGGGCGTCAGTTCTCTTTCCAATGAAGATAAGGCCAACCTTTTGACGTTCTTTTTCTATGAGATCCCGCAGGTTCGTAATGCCTGCCGCCCACTGTCTGTATTTCCTCCTTTACCTTTACTCCCCCATTTGCAGGTCAAAATTCCAAATCAGAATTATTAATTATTTCTAAATTCATCTCCCTGCTTTCCTGTGCCTGCTTTTTTCATGCTTTTACAAAAGCTGTCTTTAAAAGCACAAAAAAGCCGGAGCCGCCGACACACCCACTACGAGTGTGTCGACAACTCCGGCTATTTGGTATCTCGCATTCGGATCCGTTGCTCGGTAGTTGCGTCAATTACAGATAAACAGGCTGGAACTGCTGCAGTTTTCCTGCGCCCATCAGCCCGGCACACAAGATCAAGCCTGTGTGACTATCTGCCGTCTACAACGATATTTACTATGGTGCATGCTTACGGATAAAACCGCTTTGCATTGATCACATTTTATACTGATAATCCCGTCCGTCTCCCTTTTCATGTCGAAAAGACGCCGACCGCAACAGGAGCATTTTACAGGAACAACCCCTTCTTTCTCTTTTGTGGCTCCCATTTACGTCTCTCCCTCCTTATGAGCTTTTTCACCGATCATTTTTACCCTCCCGAATGGCCTTATGCAAATGGCAGGCTATCATTTTCTAAAGTGTAGTTTGACGGGTTCAGATACCGTGCCATATATTTTCTCGCTTCTGATGATACAACGAAGTCCATTTCGCGTGTTTTAATGGAATTCATCAGTCTTCCGCACTCGGCGTCCAGTATTCCTGTTGAATCCGAGGCGCTGACCATGATTTTGACCATCGGATCGTCTTCTCCACCGCTTGTTTCAAGTATACTGCCGTCGAAAATATACAGTCCGTACTCATTCTTTCCGGAAGGACTCTTCCACCGGAAGAAATGAATCTCACCAATATTAACGCTGACCGAATATGCGTCCGTCAGCCCGCAGCTCCCCATAGGAAGGGAATTCGCCACAAAGACCTTTTTACCATTAATCATCGGGAAGTAATGACAATTATCATAATTCTGTCTGATGTCCACATTCTCCCAGCGTATCTTTTCCTCGTCCGTATCCTTCACCAGCTTGTCGAGAAAAAACGCCACGGCTTTCAGGTCTTTTGTCGGTGCAACGATATCTCTTTTGAGCAGGTCATCGATATTAATCTGGAACAATCCGGCGATCTTCCAAAGAGCATCAACGCTCAGCTTTCTCTTTGATTCCGTCCCTACCGTGCGGGAAATATATCCCGTACTGAGATGCAAGATGGATTCCAGCTCGGACATCTTCAGATTGCTCCTCTTAAGCAGGATCTCCAGGTTCTTGCTGAATCGGTCTGCATCAAAATTTCCGACACTCTTTACATACTCTTCGAGCTGCCTTTCCTGCTCCATTATTGCCTCAGTAACTGCCATGGACTCTTCGTCGACATCATCCTTCTCTTCCCCCATCGCATCGTACAGGTCTCGCAGCTGCTGGAGCTGTTCATTGGCTATTGCATAATCCCTAATCGAATTTACCCTGTATATGCCCAGTGAATCCGTTTTCAATTCCTTTTTAGGATGCTCTTCATCTATATAATAGTACATGTCTTATTCCTCCTTGTACATTTATGATAGTTCTGTACAAGTTTCATGTCAACAGTTCAATTAATCCGCATTTATTAAACTTTCTTGAACATTTTTTGTGGATAACTTTGCATCTGTCCACCAAATACAGCATTGTCCACAGTTTTTATCCGTCATTTCCACTCTTTCCACAATAAGTATCTTGTACTTGAACAAAAAAGGAACCAAAGAGAGTATGCGATCATCTCTCCCTGGCTCCCTTTAGCCGTTACAGAGTACCCTTTTACTCTGCCTTCACGATATGCTTTTTGACTTCAAATACCCTCAGGTTGCCGTCTTTATCCGCCCTGACCTCCGCGTCATTGCCCCGCCTGACGATCTCCTTGATAGCCCTTATAACCCTTTTGTCCGATTCCCGAGATTCCTTCCCGGCTCCCATGCTATGCTCCTCCGCTTTATACTGCTATGCCCCTCCTGATGAAGAGCGGTCTTTCCTTCGGATCCTCCGTCCTTATGAGTCCGCACCTTTTCATGTGCACATATGCTGCACTTTCGCTCACTCCGTATGTTTCCGCGATCTTCTGTCCGATCTCCTCGAGGAACACATACCAGTGCCTGTACTGGTAGAACGGATCGATGCCAGGTCTTACAAAGATCCCGTCCCCGTGTCCTGCTTTCCTGTTAAGTTCCATAACGAACGGGACGAACGTGGGCCTCGGCATCAGGACGGCAGCCGCGTATACATTTGCCTGATGCTCCATGAAATCCCTGTCTGTCCATTTCCTGTTCTCCGGTCTGTCGTTTTCGAGCATATTGCTCCGGCACATGATCTTATCCATGACGCTCCTCGCGGCAAGGATATCCTGACCGCAGAATGCCGGATAATGCATACAGAAATGTCCGCCCTCATGGATGACTGTAAACCTTCCGAATCCATCCTCTCTTTCCGTCACTCCCGAATCGATGATGATCGCACCTGCGGGGAAGAACTTGTTCACAGTTTCCCCGTCTTCGCACACCGGGATCATGGCGTCCTTGAAGACTGTAATCCCGTTGATTCCCATCCCCGGGACGATATTATAGATGTCCTGCACATCGATCGTCGCCCCCAGATAGGACTCGACAAAGTGAACGACGTTGATCTTTCCGGGCGTTTTCAGCAGTTCGGGCCTGTAATCCGCAACCTGGGCCTCCGCATAAGCCATGACCTCAAGGTCGCAGACGACCGGCGTGCCGTCAAACTTCCTGTTAGGGCAGTTGAACTCAATCATCGTCTATCGCCTCCTTTGTCTTTATGTAGTGGATAAAACGCCTCCAGTCATCTTCGCTGACAACACCCTTCTTGGTCATGCGGAGTGCGAACCTCGCCATCTCACCGGCCTCAGAATACATCATGATGTCGTCAAGGTCCCGCGGTATCCGGGAGTTCTCCCTGGCCGCGAGGTCATACATCATGGCGATGTCCTCCTCCGTGAACTCCAGAAATTCGATCAGCTTTTCAGTTTTTTCCTCGTCGTAGGGCTTGCGCCTCCCCTGCTCCACGTCGCTGACAAAACTGACGGAAACGCCCAGCTCTTCCGCCACATCTTTCAGCGTCAGCTCCCGGCTGTCAGCAATGCGTTTGCTTCTGAGAAACTTCCCATACCTCATGTTCTTTTCCTGCATGATCTCCTTCTTTCTATTGCGTTTTACGCAAAATTGTCCGGATTTGGGTAAACAGTATTATAAAACTACGCCAGCCCAAATTTGTGAACACTTGTTTGCTTCGGCGTAACTTTACTGTAACACTGAGGAAGGATATATGCAAGAGAAAAATCGAACATATTTTCGAATATTGTTTGTGTATTTTTGCCTTGCCGGGAATCCCCGGGGTCCCGGGATTCCCGTTCAAGTCCGTTCAGAAAAACTATTCTCAACGAAAATGCGGCTGTTCATCAGCTGCCGATAGTTGTCTTAGGCCTGATAAAAGGGACCACTTTAGATTCGGCATCAAGTGTTCCGGGAGTCAGTCCCAGAATGTCCTCAAGATCGCCCTGCGAAAGATAGATTCCGTTTTCATGGAGAGCCTGCATCATGCTTCTCGCATTAAGATAATCTCCATCAAACAGGACATCAACTGCGCTTTGGAATATGGTGCTGTTGAGCTTTCCGGGAGTGTCTCCGGGTTCATGGAGCCTCCATCCCCTGGCAGAGACTGTCCTCATCATGTACTGGAACTGATTAGCCGTAATAAGGTTCAGCTGCCTTGCCCTGTACATCATGGCCTGAATCGACACCCCCCACTTTTTACGGAGCGTCCTGTAGTACTCCACATTCCTGGCATACGGTGCGACTTCCCTGCCGAAGGTTTCACGCGGAAGAAGAAATGCGCTCGCAAACATATTGGCCTGCTTTTCCAATGCATTAAACTCGTCTTTACTAAGGCTTTCATTCGAATCGTCCCAGTTGTGCAGAAGAATATGGCCAAGCTCATGACACATATCGAATCTGAGCCTTACATCCGGCTTTTCACCGATTGCAAGGGCGATGATAAACACGCTGCCGTGGTTCTGCACGTTTATGCGCTGGCTGAATGCGTCGATTCTTTCATCAACATTCTTAAACCCTGTAACGATAATGCCGTTTGATTCGAGAGTGTACTGCATATTGTCAACGGGTCCCATTCCCAGTTTCCAGTACTCACGCACTGCCTTTGCAGCAGCTTCGATCTGCGCGAGCACTTCATCTGAATCCGCTTCAAGCAGATTGTCCGGTCCGTGAAACAGAACGGGCGGCAGATTACGGGCGGGAAAGTCCACATAATTTAGCAGCAGTTCATAAACCTTGGCTACGTACTCCAGCTTTATCTTCTGGGCATTCTGGATCATCTTTGACGCGGATGCCTGTGATCTGAAATATGTATTATCTGTTGCCGTAGTGCAGAGGTCTTCGGAAAAGAAAAACTCAAAAGGGAATCCCAGCTCCCCGGCGATCTTCTGGACATTTTCAAAAGGGGGCGTGTTCTCACCATTGGCATACAGCGACAAAGACTGCTTTCTTATACCAGTCTGTTTCGCGAGCTCCGTCATCCTCATGCCACGGAACTGAAGCGCCTCTTTCAGTCTCCGTCCATTAAACCTGTTTTCCATTTCCGTTTCGGAAGCAGATCATGCCTGCTTTCCTTCCTCCTTTTTCTTGGGTGTAATAATAGTTTCTTTCTGCGGAGCACTCTCTGCAGACTTCTTCAGTCCGCTCTTTACAGACACAAGGTTATGAGAATCTTTCTTCTGAGCCTGATCACCTGTTTCAGGAATTGTCAGCTCACTGAAGTCGGGCTTAAGCAGGTCCTCAAGAGAATACTCCTGCGCAGTCCGGAAATCCGGATCCAGCAGCTTTACTGCGATAGAAGTAATACTAAAGTGTTCGGCCTCATATACCACAACAAGATGTGTATAGCCATCGTCAAAAGAAACCTCTTCTTCCATGATGTTGTCGTAGTCATTTCGAAACTCTTCTTCAGAGAACCCCGGTACCTCTTCCGGAAAACAGTCACCAAGGCTCATCTGATAACAGGCAGCCTCCACTCCCGAATTCTGAACATAAAGAATCGACTGGAGATAGTGCGGGATCCGCCGGTCCTTCTTCTTCGGGATCATCTCGAGGGTCTGCTTCGTGCAGATCGTATAGGTTGTCTTATGCTGTCTGTCAATGAGAAGGCATCCGGTCCAGGCAGATCTCTTAAAGTATTTCAACTCAACCGTATCCGAAACGACGCTGTCCCTGAGATTGGTGTTTATTTTATCCCCCCTCATAAAAGGAACCGCGTTATATGTAGCCATGTTATTGGTCCTCAGGTACTCCCTGATATCCTCCCCGACACCTTTTTCTACTGCCTTGACGATCAATCTAAGAAGGGGCTCGCTTTCTTTGACTTTGAATAACATGTAATCTATTTCCTCCTCATAAAATTTGAAGCCATTTCTGCACACAAAAAATCTGTATCTTTATTTTACATAAAAATACAGATTTGTCAAGCAAGGCATGGGTTTATTAAAAAAACGACAATCGCTTCGCATAGAACAGTCAAGTTCGTCCGTTTAAAATGTACCAGTGAATGCTTTCTCTTTTTAGTCTATTCGATTTCAAAGATCAGTTTTATCGTATCCGTAAGCTTCTTTCTGGTTTCTTCCTCATTATCCTCAAATATAAATCCCGTCGCAGTCATTCGGTTTACATGGAACATCCGACACCTCATCAAGTCTTGTAAGAATTGTCCGCAGGACTTTATGGGATCAGCAAACGCTAATGATTGCAACTAATCTTTTATATTTCCTTTATCTGTTCAATTAAGAGATTCATTGTTTCCTCAAACCTCTTTGTCACTTCACATTCCCATATAGTAAAAACTCGCCATCCCGCTTCGATAAGCTGCTCCTTATGAAGCTCATCGTTCCGAACATTTTTCTCAAACTTTGCCTTCCAATAATCCGTTCTTGTTTTTGGCGTAGTAGTATCCTTACACCCGGGATGTCTGTGCCAAAAACACCCATGGACAAAAACAACAGCGTGGTATTTTGGAAGAACAATATCCGGTTTTCCCGGAAGTGTTTTAACATTTTTTCTATATCGAAAGCCCTGATTGAAAAGATATTTCCGAACTTTGACCTCAATCGAGGTATCTTTTCCCCTTATGCGTGACATATTCCAGCTACGCTTTTCTGGTGACAAACTATCCATCACTCATCTCCGTCACACAAACATCTGTATACAGCATTTGCAACATACCAAAACATGACAGGTGGAATTGCGTTTCCTAAAGCCCTATATTGGCTGCCATCGCTTCCCATCAGTTTAAAGCTCTCAGGAAATGATTGAATTCTCGCCACTTCTCTCGGAGTAAATCTTCTGTATTGCCCATCTTCAAGCAAAACCGGATCTGTACTGTTAAGAGATACTTTTGCTAAATGGGCACCAACTGTATTACAAGGTTTTGATGGATCCTGGGCTCTTCCCTTGTTCATTGAAACTCTGTTTCGCAACATTCCTTCTACAGCTTTTTGGCTAAAGAAATACTTTTCTGGAACTCCACTGTCAATGCATAATGATAGTGGTATGTATTCTTCTTCATTTTCAATTACTGGTTTTGGAAATGAGAACTCTATTCCTAAATCTTTTCTGAATCCAACAATTATCACTCTTTCTCTTTTCTGGGGCACGCCGTACTCAACAGCTTTGAGAATGGAATATTTTACATCGTATCCGCTGTCCTCAAACTCCTTAAGAATTAGTGGAAAGGCCTCATGTTTATTTGCTGTCATAATACCTTTCACATTCTCTGCAATAAAGCATTTCGGCTGCCTATCTTTTAAAATGCGACACATTTCAAAAAACAATTTTCCTTTGTCATCCTTGATACCCAGGCGCTTCGGATTTTGTGCAACGATTGAGAAGGACTGACACGGAAAGCCGCCCATGAGAATATCAAACTCCGGGAGTTCATCTGAAACGACTAATCTAATGTCTCTATTATCAGGCTTCAATCCGAAGTTAATTTCAAATATATCACAAGCACTTTTTTCGATGTCATTTGCATACACAATCTCCATATTGTTAGCTGGATAATATTTCCCAAGATACTCAAAATCGCCCAAAGCGCCAACATCTGTCCCTCCGCATCCGCAAAAAAGGGAAGCCACCTTTAATTTGTCCATGCTAATAACTCCTCGTATTGTCCGGCTTGTTCCTTGAAAGTAATCTCCATACCATCTCTCGCCTCAATATCAATCAGATCCCTTTTAAACAATTCAACCGGGTCACGCATAATAAACAGCTTTATGCTATGCTTACTCACCATCAGCCTGTAAATCCAGTATCTATTTCTGTAGCTCTTTGCAGCCTGCCATTCATTTGGTGTCAAATGAATTTTATTAAACATGATCGGCCTAGAACTAATGGTCGTTTTCACCTCGATATTCCTTAAAGTGGCATCGAGCTCCCTTGAACTGATATCATACCCAACCCCCAGCTCCGTTGGAATCTTCATAACCAAATGTATCAAATCAACGCGACCACCAATTTTCAATCGTTCACATTCATGGCCATGAACAAGGCTTTCACCGATATCACCTATGTCCTTAGTTTTCAGAACTTCAAGGGTTGAAAGCTTTTCAAAGTATGCTCTAAATCTTGCAACCTGCTCTGATACTGTCTCTGTCGATTCCTGAGTAATGTATGATGTTATGTCTGTGCTGAAGTCAGTGTCTTTATCTTTTTGGTTTACGTATTCAAACCAGTCACAGCGACTATTGTTGATTGCTTCCAATGAACCCGATCTGTTTCGGATCATTGTATCGTATCCCGAAAACCACTCTTTGGAGTTGATAAACTTTATAATTGCTTCGTTTTCATTGCGATTGAGGAAAAACTCTTTGTTGTTATACGACGTAAGCAAATTTCCTAACTGCATATAATCAAGGATATCGCCTGCGTATCGAATAACATCTCCTATTGCTTCATATTCAGTTCCCAGTTCACGGTTGTTCATTATCCTCCGCCATACAATCCTGACATCTTCATTGTCTCTTGTACAGCGTAGGTCATTCAGTATGCAATAACACGCCTCCGCTTTAGTAATACCGCACCGTTTTCCGGTATCCTTTTCTGCCTGATCAAGCATTTTTAAAATATACTGAGCCGGTTTGAAATGAACACCTTTTTGAACCTGTTCGAGTATCCTTTCGGGTTTGATATGAGCTCCTGGATACTGAAAATAGAATAGAAACTGTTTAAAAAGCTGGACTAAATCATTATTGTCTGCTAGTTCTTTCGCTCTCAGCATTGCATGGTTGTATTCATAGTCATCCTCATAAAAAAAGCCAAACAAGGATGATATTTCCGTTCTCCAGTTGTTGATGGTTTTTTGTGTTTTTGTTGCATTTCCCGGGAAGCACCGTATCGCATTATTGAGAGAATTATTGAACTCGTCACTTGGTCCATCACCTATTCGGGTAATCTCAGTTGCCATATAAATCAAGACATTCTCAATATTTCCCTTAAATCTCGGCCTGCAGTGATGAATCCGAAATTCATATTTCGATGGTATTCTGTAAATCATTATCATCCCTCCAGCAGCTTGGTGACTTGTCTGGCAACTGCCTCTGCCATTAGCGGCGGAACTGCGTTCCCGACCTGTCGGAACTGCTGGGTTTTATTTCCAAGAAAAACAAAATCATCAGGAAAAGACTGAATCCTTGCACATTCCCGTACTGTCGGTACACGGTTGTATTTATAGTGAAAATGATGTCTGTGTCCAGTATCTATTGTCGGGGCCGGACGATCATCAGGGAATCTTGTCCATGCAACGTGGAAATTACGTGTATTGCGATACTCTTCAGGTAAATCTTTATAGTTACCGCCAGCCGGAACAAGAGAAATTATTTTCTGAACTTTCTCAGAGTGGTTGGCAGCCACATGATTATAAACAAATTCAGATTTTTCTCTCATTAATCTCTGATAATCATTCTGTGGAGGAGTCGCATACTGCATTTTCTCAGCTCCCAATGTTTCAATCAACGGAGGAAGGTCAGAAAGCGCCATTTCACAGCTAACATAGTGTTTGTCCTCTGCCGGATACTCAAACTCTCCTTCTTCATATCCGACAAATACCACCCTTCTCCTCATCTGAGGTACTCCGTAGTCAGCAGAACATAATATTTTATACTGAATTTTGTACCCCATGTCTGTAAATTTGCTAATTATACTGTCTTTTATTTGTCCACCAAACAGTCCTACAAGTCCAGGAACGTTTTCAATAACAAAAGCCTTCGGTCGAATCTCCTCAACCAGTCGAATGTATGACAGATAGAGCTTATTTCTTGGATCATCAAATTTTCGCGGTCCAGAAAGCGACATCCCCTGACATGGAGGTCCTCCAATAATTACATCTATTTGTTTTCCATTCAAGAGAGGCTTAATGTCCTTCTCGTAAGAAATCTGTGTAATATCTCCACAAATAGATTTTGCCCCGTCATGATTCAATTCGAAAGTCTCAAGGGCTTTCTGGTCATTGTCTATACCGAGAAGAATATTATATCCAGCCCGTTCAAACCCGCATGAAAGTCCACCGGCTCCACAAAACAAGTCAATAGCATTATAATGGCCCATGGCAAATTCCCCCTTACTTATAAACAACTCTTGCTATTTGAGGAAACCGACTTACTCTCCCACTCGGATATTGTGTCTTCTTTCACTCTAATCTGTTCAGCATCTTCTTTACTTACAACCTTAATAAGTGGGCCACCATATTTCCGATAAGCAGCTCCAATCCGACCGTTCTTCACGGCAGCGTAAGCCTCTGCTCCGAGCTTCTCTCCGTAAAGGCTAATGAGATCTCCCTTGGCAGCGTCGGCATCTTTTTTGATAATTGTATTGTCCTGTGTATAGATCACTATCATTGTTCGCTCCTGTCTGAGTCAATTGCCATATTTGCATCGTAATTATTGGTTATCTCAAAGAATTCACCGTCGCACTTCTCCTGAGCGGTTATTTTTAACTGTTTCATCACAGGGCGATTTGAGTACTTCCTTTCAAAGTTCATACGGCTGACGAGCCGCCACATCTCTCTGAAATCTCTGGCCTTATATATGCGGCAGAAATTTCCCCCTCCATCTTCGGTCCATTCTACTTTATAGTACATGTCGCCTCCTCGGTTCCGCTTCGAACAAGTCAATTGTATCACAATTACCTCGTACGGAGTGCTCATATAATCGGCTATAATAATCAGTAAAATAGTAGCCACAACCTATCAAATAGCAAAATCATAGCCACAACCCCCAAAATAGCAAAATAGTAGCCACAACCCTCGACAAAATCACAGGCTTGATAAGTTCGCGCAAAGAGAAAAAGGGATTCCCACAGCGTGGAGCATGATGACTCCTGAATACGGAAATCCCTTTTAAATCGGCATTTTCAGTCCTCTATTACTCTTTCCTTGATAGCAAAACTACGGTCTCGACGTGTACAGTATGCCCAAACTGATCCACCGGCCGCACCTTCCTGATCTCATACCCTCCGTCTGCCAAAATCCTGAGATCCCTTGCAAGTGTCGCCGGATCACAGCTGACATATACGACTC
>Ga0256404_1010838_pt1 | contig 12444 bp, 7 predicted proteins | sample RumenRJG_01DNA_FD_185990 | JGI IMG/M metagenome (GOLD analysis project Ga0256404, IMG submission 185990) | Bovine rumen microbial communities from Lethbridge, Alberta, Canada - RJG_01 | ecosystem: Host-associated > Mammals > Digestive system > Stomach > Rumen | place: Canada: Alberta | collected...
GAGCAGTTGTTCTTGACCTGTCCAAGTACTTTGACACGATCAATCATGTGAAGCTTCTGAATCTTTTACGGCAGAACGTAAAGGACGAGCGGGTTATACAGATGATCAAGCTGTATCTGAAGAGTGGTGTCATGGAGAACGGTGTTGCCTCCCCGACAGAGGAAGGCTCGCCGCAGGGAGGGAATCTCTCCCCACTGCTGGCGATCGTCTATCTGAACGAGTTTGACCAGGAGTTCAAGAGACGCGGAGTCCCATGCATCCGCTATGCAGACGACATTACTCTGCTGGCAAAGAGCGAGCGGGCGTCCCAGCGGCTTCTTGAATCCAGTGTGAAGTATCTTGAGGGAACCCTACAGTTAAAGGTAAACCGGGAGAAAAGCAGAACGGTCAGTGTGTTTGCTATCCGAAATTTTAAATTCCTTGGCTTCTGTTTCGGGAAAGGACGCAATGGTGTATTCATCAGAGTGCATCAGAAGTCGTGGAAGAAGTTCAAGGACAAGCTGAAGACACTTACATCCCGAAGCAGGTGCGGAAGCATAGTAAACGCTATGAAACGGATCACAGTTGTGGCCCGCGGATGGCTGGGCTACTACGGACTTGCTGACATGAAGAAGAACATCGATACTTTTAATGGCTGGCTGTACAGGCGGATTCGGATGTGCATCTGGAAGCAGTGGAAACTGCCAAGAACGCGCAAAAGAAAACTTCTTGGTCTTGGACTGCCAGAGTGGGCGGCCTGCGAAGGCGCCTACAGTCGGAAAGCTTACTGGCGTATGGCGAATTCAGGTGTGGTCAAAAGAGCATTAACCAAAGAAAGACTGATACACTGGGGCTTTTTCGACTTAGCCACAGCATACCAGTCTGTGCACGTCAACTGTTGAAACCGCCGTGTACCGAACGGTACGCACGGTGGTGTGAGAGGACGGCGGCTAATCACCGCCTCCTACTCGATTGCAAAAAAATTTTATTTCCATCTTCCCATCATCATATTGTTCTAGTTCTGCGCATTAATCAGTATTGCACGCAGGGGCTCAGCACCGGCTCGGAGTATTTTTGCGCTTATGGGTAATTCTTAAGGGCGCCAAAATGCCGGAAGATTCTCGAACTGCCAGGCAGCCTTTGGAGGAACTGCTTCCTTTTAAGGCTGTATTTTTCTGCTCTGCTGCCGAGAGGCGTTTGGACAGACTTATTATGCAGTGCCACAGGAAATCACCGATACCGTATTCGACAGGTGCATCGGGGATGGTAAAAATTGTCGTCAAGAAGGTAAAAATAGTCGATGAAAAGCTGAAAATGGGAGAAACCAATGTTGGTAGAATTTACATACAGCAAGGGGGAATAGTGATAACAATAGCTGAAGTTTCTATCAAGGAGGAGGTTCAAAATGAAAAAGCACTATTATGTTACAATTCTGAGTTCGATCATTGCTGCAGCATTATTGGCTGGATGTGGTTCTGGTTCGAATAATTCGACGGAGGTTGGAGCGGCCGAAGCCGGATCTGATTCTGAGGCAGAGCAAAGTACTTCGGCTGAAAGCTCTGGAACTAAATCAACACAAAAGGAAGATGCCGGAAACGAAGGGGAAAATTTGAATGCAGCCGGATTTCCAATTGTAAATAATTCTATAACATTTACAGTTTACGGCCAGAGGGATCAGAACCAGGCTGCCTGGAGCGATATGTATGTTTTCCAGGAGTATGAGAAAAAGACAAATATTCATATGGATTTTCAGGAAGTACCGGCTGACGGATTTGCTGAAAACAAGCAGTTATTATTTGCTTCCAATGATCTTCCGGATATCTTCTTAAGAGCATCGTTAACCAAAAATGAAGTGGAACAGTATGCCGTAACGAGCGGCCAGCTGATGCCGCTTGATGATCTGATCGATGAATATGCACCGAATCTGACAGCACTGTTTGAGAAATATCCTAATATGAAACAATCCTGTCTTGCCTCGGATGGTCATATTTACGCTATTCCAGCGATTGACACGAGTGCAACGGGGCAAATGAATTTCAAACAGTGGATCAACACAGCATGGCTTGATAAGCTCGGCTTGGAAGTACCTACGACAATCGATGAATTCAAAGATGTGCTGATTGCTATTCGGGATGGCGATCCAAATGGAAACGGAGAAAGTGACGAAATTCCTCTTGGTATCCGTGAACCCAGTTCGGTATATGCATTGGGGGGCTCTTTTGGCCTCGAGCATCAGTTCGGGGATACATACAACGTAACTGAAGGTAAGGTACACAATTGGCTGTTGGACGACAATTTCAAGGAGTATCTTGAATATCTGAATGATCTGTATGAGGAAAAGCTTCTTTGGCAAGATTATTACAAAAACGACAGACCGTCTTGGAGAAGCAACTTGTCCGGAGAATTGTTTGGTGCCATGTATATGCCTTATTCGGACGTGTTTCTGAACTGTGAGGAGGACTACAGCGGGTATGAACCACTGGTTGGTCCCACTGGCGAAAAGTATTGGGCAGATGCAAGTACGGGTGTAACGTATGGGTGCTTTGCCCTCAGCAGCACATGCCATGACCCGGGAGCAGCGATCCGATGGGTTGATTATTTCTTCAGTGAAGAGGGCGGATTGTTCTACGCATTCGGTGATGAAGGTGTCCAGTATGAAATGGTAGATGGCTATCCGGTGTTTCATGATGACATTCTCAATTCTGAGGAAGGATTTATGACGGCACTTGGCAAAATCAATATGGTTCCCGGTGGTGGGTTCCCGTGCCTGAGAACGGATCAAACAGATGGTGTTGTCGCTAGCCAGAAGACCAAAGATGCTGCAGCGTTGTTATTGCCGTATTTACCGACGACTTATTACGATAAGCCAGCTGTCAGCTCCGAGGATACTGACAGGGTTGTCTCAATCGAACAGGATCTGAACACGTATCGTGATGAAGCAGTAACCAAATTTATCATCGGCGAATGGGATTTTGATCAGTGGGATGAGTATTGTTCCACACTGGAACAAATCGGCATTCATGATCTGGAAGATATTTACCAGAAAGCGTTTGACGCACAGCAATAAGTAACGAGAGGGCGCCGATGGGATATCGGGGCCCTCTTTTCAGGCAACTGTCATCCTTTTCATGCTGTATTGTGGGACATAGAAATGAAGAGAAAACTTTTGGGAAATGTCAAAAAAAATGTGGGCCTTTATATCATGCTGGCAGTACCCGTAACCTGGTACATTATCTTTAAATATATTCCTATGTACGGACTGCAGATTGCTTTTAAGAAATTCAATCCTACACTTGGAATTATGAGAAGTCCGTGGATAGGGTTAACATATTTTAAACAGTTCTTTAATTCATATTATTTTGAACAGATTCTGTGGAATACCATTTCACTGAGTTTGTTTACAATGTTGATCGGCTTTCCAATGCCCATCATACTTGCTCTTATTATCAATGAGATCAAAAACACGCATTTTAAGAAAGCAGTTCAGAATATTACCTACCTTCCGAACTTCCTCTCCGTAGTTGTCATCGTAAGTATGCTGACCATTTTCTCCAACAAAGATTATGGCCTGTTCAATCAGATAAGAAATTTCTTTGGTCAGGAACCTGTAGACTTTATGTCAAAGCCAATCTGGTTCAAGCCCTTATATGTTTTTTCAAATGTCTGGCAGTATATGGGATTTAACGCAATCATTTATATTGCGGCACTTGCGGGTGTTGATCAGGAGCTTTATGAGGCTGCTTCCATTGATGGAGCAAGCCGCTTTCAGAAGATTATTCACATTTCGCTTCCGGGAATTTTAGACACGATCCTTATCCTCTTTATTATGAGAATCGGAAGCCTCATGTCGGTGGGGTTTGAAAAAGTATATCTGATGCAGAATAGTGTCAATCTTTCTTCCAGTGAAATCATATCTACTTTTATTTATAAGAACGGAATCCAGAAAGGCCAGTTCAGTTACAGCACAGCAGTTGGCTTGTTTAATTCGGTAATCAATTTTATTCTTCTTATCTCTGCCAATTTCGTAAGCAAAAAGACTGCCGATACAGGCCTATGGTAATACGTACGCATACATCTCTGTGCTGAAGACTAATTTGCCATTACAGTTTTATTTGCACAAGTTTCGATGAACGACAGATAGTATAGGCTCTGCCGGAGTATTCGTTTTTGCAGGAGAATGCATCATGACTGAAAATAAGAAATTTCTGCGCAGTGATTTCGCATTTGATTTAATTGTTAATATTCTTGGGGCAATCATTATTATTTTGGTAATGGTTCCTCTGATTTTTGTAGTGGCAGCTTCGTTTTCAGATCCAGATCTTGTGCTGAAGGGAAAGGTCCTTTTGTTTCCAAAAGGGTTCACAACAAAGGCCTATTCGATGGTTTTTCAAAATCAGGATATCTGGAAAGGCTTCAGGAACAGTATCTTTTATACATTGGCGGGAACATTTATCAGTATGGTATTGACAGTCATGGCAGCATATCCTTTGTCAAGGAAAGGACTTCCATTCAAAAATGCCATTATGATGCTGATTTTATTCACCATGTATTTCAGCGGCGGGATGATTCCTACTTATCTTCTTGTTAAAGATCTTGGAATGTACGATACAGTTTGGGCTCTTCTTATACCAAATGCGATTTCCACATATAATCTTATAGTAGCAAAAACTTCTTTTCAGAATAGTATTCCACAGGAGCTATATGAATCTGCAGAATTGGATGGATGCGGCTCCTGGAATATGCTTTACAAAATTGTTCTGCCGTTATCAAAGGCTATTCTTGCGGTGCTGATTCTGTATTATGCGGTAGCAATTTGGAATGCTTATTTTGATGCATTAATTTACTTGAGAAATACCGATCTTGAGCCTCTGCAGATTGAACTTAGAAATATTCTGCTGCTTGGACAGACAGAACAAATGGGAACCAATGATGTTGGTATGGCAGACAAAATTAAGATGGCAGAAGCTGTAAAGTATTCGGCTATTGTTATATCCAGTATCCCAATGGTTCTGATTTATCCATTCGTACAAAAATACTTTGTAAAGGGCGTCATGATAGGAGCGGTGAAAGGCTGACAGTAAGGAGAGAAAAATATGAAGAAAAAACCCAATATTGTGATAGTAATGGCAGATCAGCAGAGGGCAGATTTGAGAAAGGCATGTGGATATTCTTTAGACACAATGCCTTTTCTGGATGAATGGGGAAAGGGCGGGGTCGATTTTTGTAATGCGTATTCCCCGAATCCAACCTGCCTTCCGGCAAGAGTCAGTATGTTTACAGGGAGATACAGTGAATGCCATAAGGCAAGAACAAACCACAATGCATATGATGCTTTTTATACAAAAGATCTTCTGGATGTTCTGAATGAGAATGGATATGTTACAGCATTATGTGGAAAGAACCATTCCCATCACTCACTGGAGGATTTCCGTTTTCATGAAACAAATGGACATCTGGGGTATGAAGGGGAAGTCAATTGCACAGACGATGAATTCGGCTTCGCTGATTTTCTTTGCAAAACGATGCATCTTGAGACCAACGAGCCGTCACCGTATGGTATGGAGGTCCAGCATCCGTACAGGAATGTGACATCCGCGTTTCATTTCATCGATCATGTAGCTGGGGATAAACCGTTTTTTGCCTGGATTTCATTTGCTGAACCGCATAATCCGTATCAGGTTCCGGAACCATATTTTAATTTGTTCCCACCTGAATCGCTGCCGCCTACAAGAGGAAACAAGAAAGATCTTGCGGGAAAGGGAGAGCGGTTCGTATGGCTGCGAGATGTTTGGGAACAAATTCTCGGGGATAATATCGATGAGAGAATAGACAGGTGCAGATCGAATTATCATGGCATGCTTCGTCTCATAGATGATCAGATGAAGCGACTGATTACAGGACTCCGGGAGAGAGGATTGGAAGAGAATACGCTGGTTATTTATCTTTCCGATCATGGCGATTTTGTCGGTGAATATGGACTTATTCGGAAAGGACCGGATCTCCCGGATATTCTTTGCCATATCCCTATGATCGTAAGAGGACCCGGGATCAGAAAAGCCGGACGAGTGGACGGATGCTATGCGAATATTGTTGATATCCTTCCAACAATATGTGATCTGCTGGGTGTGGAGGCACCGTTTGGCTGTCAGGGACGCAGTCTTCTTCCGGTACTTACCGGGGAGAATTATCACGAGAAGGAATACGATCACTCATATTCAGAAAGCGGTTTCGGAGGTCTATACTGGAATAACCGGGACCATCTGACGTTAACAGAGGAGGGTGCTTCCTTCCAAATGAAAACATTTGACTGCCTGAACACTTGGACTCAGTGCGGACAAGTGCGGGCATTTTGGAAAGATGGATATCACATTCAATTAGACATGATGGGGAATGGATATCTATATAATCTTAAGAATGATCCTGCAGAGCTTATCAATCTATGGAATAATTCTGAATATACGGACATTAAAATTGCTATGCTTTCCGGACTTGCCTCTGAAATGATGCGCAATACGGATGCTCTTCCGTCTCCGCGAAACAGATACCGTACCAAGATCCATCCAAAGGGATATTGGTTTGAAGATTATGTATCAAATGATCCTGGCGTAAGAACTAGCGGGATGTAATATCTATAACAATTTTAAGGGAAGGTATAGAAGATGAAAATCACCAGAGCTGCCTGCATTCCGATCATTACTCATGATCCATATTTTTCAATCTGGTCTAATGCAGATCATCTGAACGAAGATGATCTTGTTCACTGGAGCGGGAAAAAACAAACAATCCGTGGATATGTCAAAGTAAATGAAACCACATACTGCTTTATGGGAAAGGCGGGAGAGGTCCCGCTGATTGAACAGACTGAAATCAATGTTACTGCGAATACAACGGCATACCGCTTCGAAAACGAGTGGATTTGTCTGAAGGTGACATTTGTAAGTCCGCTGCTTCTGAATGATAAAGTTCTCCTTGGAAGGCCGTGCACATATATTGATATTGAAACGGAAAAGAAGAAAGACTGCACGGCTGAGGCATGGATTGAAGTCTATTCCGATGTTGTTGTAAGTGATGGAAGAAAGGTCGTCTGCTGCTCGGATGAGACGGACATTTCCGACGATAAAACTCTTTATTTTGCCGCCATGGGGGCAGCAGGGCAGCGACCGCTCGGGGGCAGCGGAGACAATGTGACGATTGACTGGGGATATGTTTTCCTTGCGACTGCAGAAAAAAAAGGCGGTATGTGTTCTGACGAGGAAGAAGGGAAAATTTGCGTCCGCGCCTCGTTAAAAAATGGAGAGGAAACCAGGTTTGTCATCGCATATGACGACCTTTGTTCCATTAATTACTTTGGCCAGTGGAGAAAAGGCTATTGGACGAAGGAATACAAATCTATTCTTGATGCAATTACGAGTGCAGTCCAGGATCACGATAAAACGATTCAAAATGTTATAGAATTCGATACAGCTCTTGAGAAAAAGGCAGAGAATCTCCTCGGCAGGGAATACGCCTACCTGGTTGATCTTAGCTATCGGCAAACGATTGCAGCACATAAATTGATAGAAGATGATGAGGGAAATCTAATTTTCCTGTCGAAGGAAAATGATTCCAATGGATGTATCGGAACCGTTGATGTCAGTTATCCTTCGATCCCTCTGTTCCTTTTGTATGATCAGGAATTCGTCAAGGGGATGCTTCGTCCGATTTTTCGTTTTGCCGAAACACCGGTATGGAAGGCGGATTACGCGCCGCATGATGTCGGCAGATACCCTTATGCCTGGGGCCAACGGTATGGACTCATTCAGAGCGGCGGGAACTTTTGCTATTCTGATAAGGAAGGTGATGTGTATCCGCCTTTCTTTGAATACTCCGGGAAAATGGATCTCTATAATTTTGACCAGCAGATGCCTGTCGAAGAATGCGGCAATATGCTGATCATGACGGCGGTAGTGTGCCTGAAGGATCGGAATGCGGCATTTTCGCTGCCATATCTGGAAACTTTGAAGAAGTGGAGCGGTTACCTTCTGAAATGCGGTCTTGATCCAGACAATCAGCTCTGCACCGATGATTTCGCCGGGCATCTCGGACATAATGCAAATCTGGCGGTGAAGGCGATCATGGGCATTGAGGCGCTTTCTCAGATCCTGAAACTGGAGGGTATTCGGGATGTGAATGAATCCTCAAGACTTCACAATATTGCTTATGAGATGGCGAAAAAATGGGAAAAAATGGCATATGCAGGAGACCATTATGCACTTGCTTATGGGGAAAAAGAAAGCTTCAGCCTTAAATATAATCTGATATGGGATAAACTTTTTAACAGTCATCTGTTTTCGGATGATGTCTATAAGAAAGAAACTTATTTTTACATTCGAAAAATGAATCGGTATGGAGTGCCGCTTGATTCAAGAAAATCGTATACGAAGAGTGACTGGATCCTGTGGTGCGCTTCGTTCTTCGATGATCGTGAGCAGGCACGGCAAATGATAAAGCCGATAGCGCGCTATCTTTCCGAAACCGCTACAAGATATCCATTTAGTGACTGGTATGACACCGTTACAGGGGAATACTGCCATTTTAAGGGCAGAAGCGTACAAGGGGGGATTTTCATGCCGCTTCTGGCGTCTGAGCTATAGAAGATGGGAGCCTGAATGAAGTGTAAGAGAAAGCATAATTTCGTGCTAAAATTTCCTGTTTCAATTCGCGGGAAAATGACGGTATTATCTCTTATTATCGCGATCAGCACAACGGTGGGCTCGCTCCTTATTTCATATTACACAGAAAATAATCAAATCCGTAACATCACCAGAAATTATATGATGCAGTACATCTCATTTTCGGATGACAGTTTTTCCGAAATGTATGAGGAGGTTCAGGAGGCAGCTTTGACGGTTTCCGCATACGAAGGCACAGAGGTTGCCAAGCTTGATGCGGGGGATGAAGCTTCCTATATGGCTTATCAGCAGCGGAAGAGAATCAGAAACTATCTAAAAGGAATTATTAGTCAGAGAAATTATATCGAAAATGTCATTGTCATTCCCCCTAAAGGATCAGCGATTGACGCTAAAGGAGAAGTTTTATCAAGGAATGAGATGAAGCAGGGAGCAATCGCAAGGGCATTGAATGCGGATCGTGCGGGCTTGTTTTATGATCTTGAATTGCAGACTGTGTATTACTCCTGCCCTGTAATAGTATCGAGTAAACAAGTAGCAACGTGCCTGCTGAAGATCGATTATACAAAGTTTGTAAGTGCGTACACAATTGAACCGCTGAAACAGATGCATATTTATGTTTGGGGTGAGGATGAGGGCTTTCTTTTCAGTGGAGTGAATGATGCCACTGAAGAACATAACACACAACTGAAAAATATTATACAATCTGGTACACAGGGCATTACAGAATGGGATGGCAAGCAGATGTTCTATGTTTATGACAATATCGACGGCAGCAGCTTGTATTCACTTACCCTTATCCCGGAAGATGTTATTTCCAGCAATACCGGCGGACTCCGAAGCAGATTTCTGATTATAGCAATTGTGGCTTCCTGCGCAGCGATTGTATTTTCTATTATATTTTCTGACAGGCTTTGTAATAATCTGAAAAAGCTCACTGATACCATGCAGCTTGTACAGAAGGGAAATCTGGAAGTCCGTTCTCATTTGGACTCAAAAGATGAAATCGGTCAGCTTTCCAATAATTTTAATGACATGATGGATCGGATTATTGATCTGATACAGGAGGTGAAAATTAATGAAAAGCTGAAACGGGAAGCAGAACAGAATGTTCTTGCAACACAGATTGAACCGCACTTTCTGTACAATACAATTGACAGCATTCAATATTTGGCGAGGACGAGAGGCGAAGAGGAAATAGCAGAAGCGGCTAATTCTTTATCGGAATTGCTCAGAAGTGTTCTCTCAAATCATGACGAGTTTATTACGCTTTGGGAAGAACGAGAATATATTGAGAATTACATGGCAATTGAGCGGTTTAAATACAGGCAGGAGTTTGAACTGGAATGGGATGTTGCTGACACCCTATGGGAATGGAAACTGCCGAAACTGCTTCTGCAGCCAATCGTAGAAAATGCTTTAATCCACGGAATCTACAATAAGCCGGAGAATGGTCTGATCGCTGTTAAAGCATCGCTGGGGAAAAAAGAAAATGTACTTGTGGTAGATATTCAGATTATCGATAACGGCGAGGGCATGAGTCAGAGCAAAATAGATCAGGTACTGAATGATATTGTCAGTCAGAATGATAACTCCAAAAGATTCCGCCATGTGGGAATACGGAATGTCTTTGACCGTATAAAGCTAATCTATGGGCCAAATTATGGCGGAACTATTCAAAGCAGCGAAGGCTCATTCACATGTGTGGAAATCTGGCTGCCGTATATAAGGGACAATGATGAGTCTGTCAGTATTAATAGTTGATGATGAAGCTGTTTTCAGAAATTATATCCGGTCTATGGATATATGGAGCGAAGGGGACTACACACTGATCGGTGAGGCTCAGAATTCAGATGAGGCATTGGAACTGATGCATCAGTTCCCGGTCGATATTGTTATTTTTGATGTTTCCATGCCGGGAAAAAACGGAGTTGTTCTTTCAAAAATCATTTCTGAAAATCATCCGGAAACTTCAATGGTCGCAATAAGCAGTTACGATGATTATGACTATGTAAGGCAGATCCTGATTAACGGTGCAGAAGATTATATCTTAAAATCCAGAATTTCACCGACTACCCTAAAACGCACCTTGGACAATATCAGAGAAGGTAAAGAAAAGAAATCTCCCTGGGAATTAAAGACATCGGCGAGGATGCAAACAAAGGAATGGCTTCTTCAAAACAAGGAAAGTCCGTTCACCCGGGGAAGTGTGCGCAAGCTTGCTGTTGTTTTAGACGTAATATTTGCTTCAGACATTCTTCTGTCTGAGCAGGCGACAATTATCGAGGGGATATCAAAAAATCTGGAAGGACATTCAAATGAAAAAGCGGATATTCTTGCGGTGCCGATGGATGATACTCATATTGTGGCTATTTACCGATTCTACAATGAGAGTTCAGACAATAAAATGAAAGAGGCGGCAACCTGGGATATGATCGATCTGGCTGTTACAACGAGGAAAGCTTATAACATTGATGTCAGATATGAAGTATGCCCGGTGTTTGTAAGTGATCAGGCGACCAAATCTTATATTTTGTATAAACTGGGAACCGGGAAGAAAAATATCAATACCAGACCCGTTCAAAGATCATTTACTTTTGCACTTACCATTAAACAGCAGAATTGTCTTCTTCAGGCAATTGATCGACTGGATGCGGAACAGGCGCAGACCGTTGTAGAAGAAATTTATAACGAAACTGATAAAAATGACAATGCCAAAATCATCATGATAACCAGAGAACTTCTGGAAATGTTAAATAAATTGACTGCAGAAAATGACATTTGTCTCGATTTCATTCCGAGTGGCGACAGGCTTGCACAATATACGTTGGAAAAGCCACTAAATATTCTGATAGCCAATATTTCCGGACTTTATCTCAATTTATTCAGAGAAATAAGACAGAGAAAAAGGGAAGTTTATTCCGAACTGGTTCAGAAAGCTATTATAGTCATTAATGGCAATTATTCCAGGACTCTAAGCCTGAGCGATATTGCAGAACAGATTGGAACAAACAGTTCATATTTGAGCCGTATTTTCCACAAGGAAACAAAGATGACATGTATTGAATATATCAATACTGTCAGAATAGAGCATGCCAAAACCTTATTATCACAGCAGCTTCCGATCAAAGAAGTGGCACGAAGCTGCGGATATAGAGACTATGGTTATTTTCTGGAAACCTTTAAAAGAATAGTTGGGATAACACCTGGAGAGTTTCTTCTTAAAAACGCCAAATAGAATGTAAGATAGTATTTCTGAATTTTATTTTGACTTGGAAGTCAGATAATTCGAATTACTCATCTATAATGCAGAATGAATCATGATATCCCGAAACAAACATTTGTTCAGCACCGTCTCTACGAAGATGATAAAAAGGAGCGCTACTTCTATATATACTACAATCCGGCGAAGCAGGCCGCCGAAAGAGAACAGTTCGAGCAGAAAGTTGAGAAGTTTCAGCAGTTCCTCGAAAGCCGCAGGAATACTGCCGATAAGTTCGGCAAAACCTACCAGCATTATTTCCATCTTCACTACGATAAGAAGGGAACATTCCTTGGTGCCAATGAGCGGTGCTATTCCTGCGGAATAATCACCTGCCCGATTATGGCGTATCCGTGCCCAGAGTCTCTGCTGTCAGTACCCCGGCCAGCAGGCATGCGGCGAATCGTATCTTCTGCATGCATCCCCCTGCCCTTGAAAGGGCGGATCTTCTTCAGTATACCTTCGGCCGGGTGAGCAGCAGAAGATGATCCATGTATCTATTTATCCTCCTCTTTCATGACCGCGGCGTAGCGC
>Ga0256404_1010839_pt1 | contig 12444 bp, 13 predicted proteins | sample RumenRJG_01DNA_FD_185990 | JGI IMG/M metagenome (GOLD analysis project Ga0256404, IMG submission 185990) | Bovine rumen microbial communities from Lethbridge, Alberta, Canada - RJG_01 | ecosystem: Host-associated > Mammals > Digestive system > Stomach > Rumen | place: Canada: Alberta | collected...
TCTTCAGAAGCCTGAGTGCCGATTGCTTTCTGTCCGTCTTCTCCAACAACGGAAGTCACCCGGCGCGTATCGCCGACAAAGAGGGTGCAGTCGATATCGTAATTCTTCTTGTAGGTATCGAAAGTCTGCTCCATGCGGGTAGAATCACCGCCTGCAATGACTTCCCCATTCATCGTCGTCGTATCGGTTGCCTCATCGTAGGTCAGGGAACCGACACCATCCGCGCTGCGCTTGTATTGCTCATACAGCATCGCATCGACGGATTCCAGACGGTCCTGATAGCTGTTCTTCAGGGAATTCTTTTGCAGGATAATGGATGCCATCGTCAGAAAAATGGCGACAATAATCATGGGGACGAGGGCGATCAAAAGCATGGTCGTCCGGAATCCCCTTTTGGACTTGTGCTTCTCTTCCATGAGAACCTCCTTCTTTACAAATTGACTGCAACTGTCAGATAGGTAAAATGTACCACTATCTGTATGATATGAACCAATTCTTTTTATATCAGGGCAGTACGGATTTTCCTGTTGACAAACCTGTCCTCTACCTGCTATTCTTTTCCCGTCGTATGACTGACGGAAAAATCAGGATTACCTGAGTGAAGTACGACACGAAGGACCTGTGAAAAAACAGGTTGATTATTCGTATTCTATGAGCCGACCGTCTGGGCAACGCAAGTGTTTCTGCCGCTGTCCGGAGGGTCGGCTTTTTCTATGCGAAAGGCAAACCAAGGGGCAGAAGCTGCGGGACAGCTGCGGGAGCGCCGCTTTCCTGCGTGCTGCTGACATAGCGCCAGGGCGGAACAGAACTTTGCGAAATTTGCTGCGGAACAAAAAGTTCCGGACGAAAGGAAGGTAGACATCACATGGGACACATCGATTTTGACGCATGGAAGGGATTTGCCGGAACGAAATGGAGAGACGTCATTGACGTCCGCGATTTCATCCAGAAAAATTATACTCCCTACGACGGAGATGAGTCCTTCCTCTCCGGACCCACGGAGGCGACGGAAAAGCTCTGGGGAAGACTTCAGGAACTGCAGGCGGAGGAACGAAAAAAGGGCGGCGTCCTCGACATGGAAACAGAGGTCGTTTCTTCCATCACGGCCTACGGGGCAGCCTATATGGACGATTCCATGAAAGACATGGAGCAGGTCGTCGGTCTGCAGACCGACAAGCCCCTGAAGCGAGCCTTCATGCCCTACGGCGGCATCCGCATGGCGGAACAGTCCTGCGAGATGTACGGCTACAAGGTGAATCCCGCCCTGCACGAGATTTTCACGAAATACCACAAGACCCACAATGAGGCGGTCTTCGACGTCTATACGCCCGAGATGCATGCCATGCGCCACAACAAGATACTGACCGGCCTGCCCGATACCTACGGCCGGGGCCGGATCGTCGGCGACTACCGCCGGGTGGCCCTCTACGGGATTGATTATCTGATTGAGAAAAAGAAGGAAGACTTCGCCGGAACCGAGCGCAGCGGCATGCGGTCCGACCAGTTCCGCCTGCGGGAAGAGATCGCCGAGCAGATCAAGCGCCTGAAGGAAATGAAGGAAATGGCGGCCTCCTACGGATTTGATATTTCCGTCCCTGCAAAGAATGCGAAAGAAGCCTTCCAGTGGCTCTACTTCGGCTATCTCGCAGCCATCAAGACTCAGAACGGGGCAGCTATGTCCGTGGGCCGCGTTTCCACCTTCCTCGACATCTACGTGGAACGGGATCTGCAGGAAGGCGTACTGACGGAAAAGAAAGCCCAGGAGCTGGTCGACCACTTCACGATGAAGCTTCGCATGGTGAAGTTCGCCCGCATCCAGTCCTACAACGAACTCTTCTCCGGCGATCCCGTATGGGCGACGCTGGACGTAGCCGGTCTTTCCGACGACGGCCGCCACATGGTGACGAAGTGCGATTACCGCTTCCTCCATACGCTGGAGAATATGGGGCCTTCCCCGGAGCCCAATCTGACGGTCCTCTATTCCTCCCGTCTGCCCAAGAATTTCAGAGCATACGCAGCGCGTATCTCCGTCATTACATCCTCCATCCAGTACGAAAACGACGACGTCATGCGGCCCATCTGGACAGATGACTACTCTGTTGCCTGCTGCGTATCCGCCACCCAGACCGGAAAGGAGATCCAGTTCTTCGGCGCCCGAGCCAACCTGGCCAAGGCCCTCCTCTATGCGATCAACGGCGGCGTGGACGAAAAGACCCACGAACAGGTCGGACCGGCGTATGCGCCCATTACTTCCGAATATCTCGACTACGATGAGGTCATGCAGAAGTACGATGCCGTCCTGAACTGGCTGGCCAACCGCTATGTGGAAACACTCAATATGATCCACTACATGCACGACAAATATTATTATGAATCGGCGGAAATGGCCCTGATTGATACGGATCTCCGCCGGACCTTCGCAACGGGCATCGCCGGCTTCTCTCACGTCGTCGACTCCCTGTCGGCTATCAAGTATGCCAAGGTAAAGGCCATCCGGGACGAAAGCGGCATCACGACGGACTTCGAGATTGAGGGCGACTTCCCCCGCTACGGAAACGACGACGACCGGGCGGACGAGATTGCGGTCTGGCTCCTTCGGACCTTCATGGCCAGGATCCGTTCCTGCCACACCTACCGGAATTCCGAACCGACGACTTCCATTCTGACCATTACGTCAAACGTCGTCTACGGTAAGGCCACGGGTTCCCTGCCCGACGGCCGCAAGGCAGGCGAGCCCCTCTCTCCCGGCGCCAACCCGGCTTACGGGGCGGAGAAGAACGGCCTTCTGGCATCCCTGAATTCCGTTGCCAAGCTGCCCTATGAGGAGGCCCTGGACGGCATCTCCAATACCCAGACCATGTCGCCCGGTGCCCTTGGTCACAGCGAAGATGAACGGGTAGAGAATCTCGTCCGCGTCCTCGACGGCTACTTCAATCAGGGCGCCCATCACCTGAACGTGAATGTCTTCGACACCGACAAGCTCATCGACGCCATGGAGCATCCGGAAAAGCCCGAGTACCAGAACTTCACGATCCGGGTTTCCGGCTACGCCGTGAAGTTCATCGACCTGACGAAGGAGCAGCAGCGGGACGTCATCGCCCGGACCTGCCACAAAGCACTGTGATCAATGCATAATTCAGAATGCATAATTGCTTGAAAAAAGTTCATCTGTAAAAAGTTCGGGGCAGCCATTGGCTGCCTCTCTTTGAAAGGGAATGACTAATGAAAGGAAACGTGCACTCCTTCGAATCCTTCGGCTCCGTCGACGGACCCGGTGTCCGCTTCGTCGTCTTCCTGCAGGGCTGCCCCCTGCGGTGTGTCTTCTGCCACAATCCGGACACCTGGAAGGCAGAAGAAGGTACAGAATATTCTGCAGAAGAGATCCTGAAGAAAGCCCTCCGCTATCGGCCCTACTGGGGAGAGGAGGGCGGCATCACGGTCTCCGGCGGGGAGCCCCTCCTGCAACTGCCCTTCGTGACAGAGCTCTTCGAAAGGGCAAAGGCCGAAGGCATCTCCACCTGCCTCGACACGAGCGGAGGAATCTATACCGAAGAAGACCCCTGGCACACTGATTTTCTCAGCCTGATGAAGGTCACGGATACAGTCCTTCTCGACATCAAGGCAATTGATGAAGAAAAGCACAAAAAGCTGACCGGGGTGGGGAACAGACAGATTCTTGCCATGGCCCGGGAGCTCGATGCTATGAAAAAGGATGTGTGGATCCGTCACGTCCTCCTGCCGGAAAAAGCGGGAGCCGATGCGGATGAAAAGACAGGTGCCTTCCTTTCCGGCGTCACCGACACGAAAGAGGATCTCACGAAGCTCAGGGCCTTCCTCGACACCCTTTCCAATGTAAAGCGGGTCGAAATTCTCCCCTATCACACCCTGGGCGTCAGCAAATATGCGGATCTCGGCCTCTCCTACCGCCTGTCCGGTGTCCCGCCAACGGACGAAACCCGGGTACAGGAAGCAGGTTCAATACTATATCATTAATGAGACCAAACGATATAGTTCACGGGATGCGCGAGGGCTGCGAAGCAGACCCGAGAAAAGGTTTGTTTGTCAAAATAAGCAGGGCTGGAGTCTTTTCGAGATTGCCTCCGACGGAAAGGTCGACGACACGGAAATCAAGGACTTCACGGACGTCAAAGAGAAGCTGGAAGAGCTGTCGCTGACCGTCGACGCCCTGCAGCTCTGGGTGGATGAGGCGATCTCATCCGGGACAATAGATCCGGCAAAGATCACGAACACATTGTCCCGGTAATCCTTTCTCCGATACTGCCACAGCCTGCTCATTCCTGAGAAATGCTCTCAATGGTGCTGATCAGCTGATTCAATTCTGCAGTGATATCCGATGAAGCCTTCGACATATCCGTTGCCAGTTTCTGCACTTCCGTAGCAACGACGGCAAACCCGGCTCCGGCTTCTCCGGCCCGCGCAGCCTCAATGGAAGCATTCAGGGCAAGGATCTTCTGCCGGCCGCCAAAGTTTGTGATATTGCTGTTGACTTCCTTGATATCTTCAATCTGTCCGGCTGCCTTTGCAATGCCGTCCTCCATCTTTTTCATCAGTTTCCCGTTCGTGGCCTCAGTATAGCAGGAACGGATATACATATTCAGTACATCTCCGAGAAGATGGGCCGAGGCATCAATCTCTTCCGGAGTTTTGATGGTGACCTTCTTCAGCGCCTCGACATACTGGTCCTCATCGATTCCCAGTTCCCGGGCATAGGCCCGGAACTTTTCCTCATCCGGCTTCTGCGGAAGGACCTGACCTCCGATTACACTGCCCAGGACGGTCCCATCGGAAAGAGTCAGGGGAATGCCGAAATCCATGAGGCCGGCATGGCATTCATAAACGCCTGTCCCTTCCTGGTCGTTCTTCACGCACCGGCGGCATCCTTCGGGATTGCCCCGGGTATACTTGATACAGAAATCCGTGAAGTTGATGCAGTCGGAAATGTACTCTCCATCAGCACCGACAGCGACTGTGGCCAGCCCTGTCGCCTTTCCCCATTGCACCATCAGGTCATTAAATTTCTGCATATCACAATAATCCTGAATTTTCATACTTTCCCCCGAAAACTGAAAAATCATAACCAACAGAAAAAGTGCCGGAAACTTATAGCGCTTGTTTTAAAAGTAGCACTTTTCCATAGCAAGGGCAACATCACAAGAACCGGAGAAACTGCACGGGGCAGATTCTGCGGATAATTAACAGAAATAATGAAGCAAAAAGATCATGTCATACCAACGTCCGAATTTATAGCCGTACTGGTGAAATTCTTCGACCCTGACAAAGCCAAGATGGACGTGAAACTCCGCACTGTTCCTGGTCAGGTACGAGTCAAAGGCCTCCTGAATCTTCTGTCGGTCCATACATTATTCTTCTTTCTTCTTCATGGGGCGGCGCAGATGCACCGGTTTCAGTTCCAGATTCGTCCCGAGTATTGCATTGCTCAGGCTGACAAGAAGAACCAGGACGAGAATCGGTATCAGGCAGGACGTGACAATCAGCACAGCCACATACTCCAGCATCCGATTCAGGGTCTTCTGTGCTGAATCCAGATTGTCTTCTCTATTCTCATTTTGAACCCCTCTTTACAATATCGAACAGGAGGATTTCATCCCCCTACTCGATGCAGCAACGCTGCAACCAGCTCACAGCCTTCGGCTGTTTCGCTGATTGCAGTCGCCAAAGAGGTTCCTTCACATGCGAGCATGTACGGAACCTCCTTGGCTCGTTGCCTACAAAAAATAGCGGGAAGACTTCCCGCTAAGTAGATTGAACCTGGTCCTCCCGGGCCGATCAATATCAAGTCATCCCTGCTTCAATTCATCCTCGGCTGCCTGCTCCATATATTTGTTGATGGAAACCTTCCTTTTCTTAGCTGCCGTAGCGATTCTTCGATGAAGGGCCGGATCAAACCGGAGAAGGAAATTCCCGGAATATGGTTTATCCGGATCTACACCATCCTCCTTGCACCAAGCCAGATAGTCATCGACCGAATCATGAAAGGCCTGTTCCAACTCATCCACTGAGGAACCCTGAAAGGTAATAACATCCTTCAACCCGATGACTTCCCCTGAAAAAATGCGGGCTTCTTCATCAAAATCCGCAACACCCTCATAGCCCTTATAGGTCATCTCTTTTCACCTCCGCCTCCTGCAAAAATCTGCGAACCGACTTCACTGCCCCCTTGTCCGTCACATTTTCAGGATGCGGACGATGAAATACAGCTCTTACATCATGAAGTTTCACCCGGACACGGGAACCGTTGCCTTCCGTAATTTCTGCCCCGGCAACCCTAAATAAAGCCTCGATATCAATCCAAGGAATATCAGACTTCACCGGATTCGAAAAGATTTCATCCCATGTCTTTTTGTTTTTGCTTCCCATACACAAATGGTATCATCTGTTGATATCGTCGTCAAGATTTTGGATAACAAGGTGGCAGCATCTGAGGCAGGCGCGGTCCGGAAGGGGACTGTGCCTGCCCTGATTATTTTCATGCAATACAGGCAATCTATGCCGCCTGAGCCACCCCTGCCAGCAGGCCAGCCGCGTTTTTCCTGTCTTTATTTTTTCTTTTTCTTCTCTGCCGCACGAATCGCTGCTTCCTGATTCACCTGGTACTGATCTTCCTCTGCCCGGAATTCTTCATCCTCGTCCATGATATTCCGCACGATCAGACTTCTGGTCAGTTTGTCCGCCCGGTTCACTTCTTTGTTCAGCTTTTCTCTTCTCTTTACATAGAAGTAGCCCAGCGTACTGAAGACAACGGCCCCGATGAAGTTCACGAAAAGATCCTTCATCGTATCCAGGATCCCGATGTCGAGATATCCGCCTTCGATCGTATAAGTCTTCCCGTCAGCCGTATGGATGACCGTATCCGTGATATTCTTGACGGCAATGATCTTCTGGCTGTGCGTCGGATCCAGGGTGACCGACTGAAAGCTCTGAACGATGAAATCCTTCTGCATATCCTGCCCGAAGAAAAGATCCGCAGCACATTCAATGAATTCCCACAAAACGCCGATCGTCATGGAAAAGCAGAAGGCGGCAAGCGCCAGATAGAAAGGCGAGAGGTCTACACGCTTACTGTGCCGGTTCAACAGGTCCACCAGAGAGAAGCCGACCGCAGCCGCCAGAAAACCATTGATGGTATGCAGCATCGTATCCCAGCCCGGAATGGCCGTATAGAACGCATCCACTTCTCCCAGGATTTCCGCTGCAAAAATGAAAAGATAAATAATAATCTCAAACGCCGTCGGTATCTCAATCTTGAAGTGATCCTCCAAAAGACTTGGAAGCAGAAATAATAATAAAGACAGGATGCAGATGGCAAATCCCTCGAAATTCCCTGCCACGAGCTGGCGGATTGCCACAAGGATGACCAGGACCCGCAGGATGGAATATATCCGAAAGGCAACCGGGTCTCTCCTGATCCGCACCCTGAGATAATTGATATACGACCGGATTTTTTTCATGTCATCCTCCCCTCAGTTCACTCTTCAGGTCTTTCATTATTTTTTTCTATCCGCCATGATTCATGTCTCCATTTTCTCATACAAAGCCCGGCATCCGGTGACCACATCCCGGTAAGCCGCCTCGGGGATATGCTTCACATCCAGCAGCTTCAGATAATCGTAACATTCAACCGGACAGGGAAGATACTGTTAAGATAATGCTTTCTTTCCTTTGAGGTTTATGCTATAGTTTCCCAAGTTTCATATACTCTGCCGCCGGGCAGATCTGTCAGTGCAGCTGCACCGTATCGTTAGGCCTTAGAAGATACGGACCGCAGGTGCACTTTCTTTTTGGAGGAATTATTATGGAATGGTTAATGCTGCTTCTGGCTGGCGGGTCAGAAATCACCTGGGCGATGGCAATGAAGGCATCGGAAGGATTTTCCCGTGTCCTGCCGACTGTGATCACCGTTGTCTTTTATGTGGCAAGTGCGATCTTTCTTGCCCTGGCGCTGAAGAAGCTGCCTCTCGGGACAGCCTATGCCCTGTGGACCGGAATGGGGATCATCGGAACAACCCTGTGCGGAGTCCTCATGTATCACGAAGTCCTGACCCCGGCACAGATCATCTGCATTATCATGATCGTCTGCGGGATTGCAGGATTGAAGCTGCTGGGGAATTGAGAAAAATTAAGAGCCATATTTTTCCAAAAAAGAATCGCCGTAGCTGAAGGTCTTGTTTATTTTGTAATCAGGAACAGGCCTACAGCACAAATTCCAATTCCGACAAACTGCCGAACGGAAAGCACCTCTTTATAAACCAGATAGCCAATAATAATCAGAATGCAGGAAACCGTTACGCTTGCGACAAGCTGTGCCAGGCCGATCTTCCAGCCTGCGCGGAAGGCCAGGATAAACCCGGATTCAAGCCCGACAATTGAGATTCCAAGCGCAATCTGCGACCAGTTGACTTTAGCAAGCTCTGCAGAGAGGTTTCGATCCCGTCCGGTGATGAAAAACATAGCCAGAGCAGCTCCCGCAGCGACCAGATACGTCACGGTCAGTGATGCAAATGTATTGATTCCTTCCGGTGTAGACTTGGCACAGATATTGTAGACGGTATTGGATGCAACAATAATGAGAATTGGAATCAGCATGTTCATAAAAATGCTCCTTTACAAAATCCCCAACTTTATCCCCTCATGCTCAACCTCATCACCGGAGCCAAAGTCAGCGCCTCCCGCACAAACTCCGACGGGCTGTCCTCATCGCCCTGTACAGAAAGAAAGCGCAGGTGGTTCTTCGCCTGCGTTCAGCTGTTACCTCTGCTGTGAATAATCATAGAAGCCCTTGCCGGAATTGATGCCCTTCTCACCCTTATCGATTTTTTCCTTGAGAATTCCTGCAAAAATATTGAGCGGGGTCCCGTCCGTCTGCGCTTCCGGCTGCATGATTACAATATTATAAGCCGTATCGAGTCCTACAATATCAAAGATCTGGAAAGGACCCTTCGGAGCTCCGGTACCCAGCTGCCAGGTCTTGTCAATTGTCTCAGGATCTGAAACACCCTTTGCCAAAAGCATTCCGGCAGACATCAGAAAAGGCACCAGCATGGAATTCAGGATAGGTCTTCCGACATTGCTTCGATCACAACGTCCGCATCCGTGAAAGCCTTCCCCATATCGAGTTCAATGTGGAGAAGTTCAGCAAAGTTCTTCTTTGCCCGGGCGATATTCTCATCGATCTTTTCCTGTGTAAGCTCTGCCGGACTTGCAAACAGGCCGCGCGGATAGAGGTAGGCAGCCATCGGATTTCCGATCAGTTTTCTTGCCCCTTCCAGTTCAGCGAGGATTGCGCCTTCATAATGGTCGATTTTCGGCTGTGTCCGTCCGATCGAGCCCTCGCTCCGCAGCCAGAATGTCGTGTCATGCCCCGTATAGGCACTCATCAGGGCAATCTGAACCCCCAGAACGCCCCCGCCGGCAAGTACTACTTTTTTCATCATCGTTTTCCCTCTTTCTCGTAAATTGAATTGCTAAAGGTAAGGTCATCATAGCACGAAACACACCTGATGCGGAGAAAAATATAGAGGAGGCCGAAGCCTCCCCCACAGCGAATTCTATTATTTGATATGCAGTAATGTGGCCACAAGTGCAGCCGACCGCCATAGATCGCCACTAACTCAGCACGGCCATCATCATACAATCTGTTCAATTCCCGTATCTCTTTTTCTCGTCCGATCAGCAATCGTCTCCATGATGTCCCAGTGCTCTGCGATCTTGCCGTTCTCTACCCGCCACAGGTCGTAGCAGCTTTTCTTTCAGCGTTTTCATCCATCTTCACAATCTTCTTTCTCCGGAACAGGAATCTGAAAAGGAGCCGGACAAGCGGTCCGGCAATGATGAACTGCATGGCATAGGCTGCAGGCAGGTTCAGAGCCCATGTCTGTGCAAATGTGCCTAGACTTGGTTCCTTGATTATGCACTTCCATCGTCGAATCGCCGCTGCAGCAGGAATGGTGCTCGTTCAGCACCAGGGCCGTTGTTTCGTCAATGCAGGTATAGGGAAGATAATATAAAGCGCCGTCGTGGTGGAAATAGATCGCCTTCTGCCCGCAGCGGACATCTCCGAACCTCACGGCAGCCCGATAGTCCTCCCGACTGTTTTCAATTATCTGCCCTTCAAAATAGGGCGCAGCGTTTCCGAAACAAAACATACAGCAATCCTCAGTACTCCATTTTCACTTCCACCCTCACCGGCTCGCGCACGGCAGCGGCGAAGACGTCCGCGTCTTCCTTCTTACCGACGATGCTGCCGTAATGGGTGGGAATGGCGACACGGGGCTTTATATTATTAATGAGCTCTGCGGCCTTCCGGGCGTCCATCGTGTAGGTGCCGCCGATGGGTACGCAGGCAATGTCGCAGCGCACGTCCCGGGCGTCACCGTCACGATCTTCCCGACGCTACCGGCAACCTGCTGCGCCGCTTCGGACAGCTTTTCAGGAATAATCAGAACGGACTTCCCGCTCGTCACCTTCGCGATGTCCTCCGGCGAGAAGTGGTCGTAATGGTCGTGCGTGATCAATATGAAATCCGCATCGCGCGGCTCTTCCCGCATCTGGAACGGGTCGATGTAGATACGCCGCCCGCGGTCGGTGATTCGGATGCTGGACTGGGTGAATACTTCGATGCCGTCGGATGTGAACATATTTTCTTCTTTTCTATCCCCTCATCTTCAATCTCGTCACCGGTGCCAGCGTCAGCGCCTCCCGCACGAATTCCGACGGGCTGTCTTCCTCACTTTGTACGGAAAGGAACCGCAGGTGGTTCTTGGCCCGGGTGACCGCCACATAGAAAAGTCGGCGCTCTTCCTCATAGTCCGCAGACCTCGAAGGGAAGATATCCTGCAGGGCATCGAGGAGATAGACCGTGTCGTACTCCAGGCCCTTGCTCAGGTGAATAGTGGATAATAATATTCCTTCATCACTCTTCCGCCCGTCGCGGATCAGGGCTTCGAGTTCATTCATCCGGCCGAGGAAGTCCGTGATACTGCCGCACTGGGAAGCCAGGATCTCATACATGTCGGCCTTCTTGGCATCGAGCTTCTTCTCGGACATGTACTTGTCGTAGTTGAGTTCGTCGCGGATCACGCGGATGGCAGCGGCCGCATCCCCTTTCGCCATCTTCCGCAGGCGGTAGGACACAAACCACAGGCGCTTGATCTTCCCGCCCTTGGCCTTGGAATTCAGGGCCATGTGGGCGAAGAAGTCATTATCCGTGAAATACGCGGCCGCGGCTGCCTGGGCCTCCTGCTTTGTCACGTATGCGCCGACCTTGTAGTAAATCTGCATGAAGGCCTCCGCGTCCCGCCCGTTCAGAGCCAGGCGCAGGATGGCGTTGATGTCGCGGATGACCGGGTTCGAGAAGAAGGTCGTGTCGTTGCCCTTGATCCGGTAGGGAATGCCCTTGCAGTCGAGGAGATTGACGATCGGCAGGGCGCTTTCATTATTCCTGTAAAGGACGGCCGTGTCCGCCGGCTCGCGCGAAGCAATGTCGCAGACCATCTCCGCGACGGCCCGCCGGCTCCGGAAGGAAAGCTCCATGATGTCACCGCTCTCGTCGCGGTCTGGGTTCATAGACTTGGGGTGCCGCTTCTTGCTCTTTTTGATGAAGCCGTCCGCCAGGCTTACGATGGCGCTCCCGCTCCGGTAATTCGTCTCGATGTTCAGGATCTCGGCCTTGGGATAGGTCTTCTTGAAGCCGTACAGTTCCTCCGGGCAGGCCGCGCGGAAGCCGTAGATCGACTGGTCCTCGTCGCCGACCATGAAGAGGTTGCCGACATCCCCGACCAGGAGGCGGATCAGGCGGTGCTGGATCAGCGATGTGTCCTGCGCCTCGTCGACGCAGATGTAGCGGTATTTATTATTATAATAATGTAAAAGCCCCTCGTTCCTCGCCAGCAGCCGGTAGGCGTAGACCAGCTGGTCGTCGAAGTCCATGAACTTTCGGCTGCGGAGGGTTTCGTTGTACGCGGCGTACATCTCCGGGAAGGTCCGGTAGACCTTCCTCTGCGCCTCGATGTCGTCGGCGGTCAGCATCATGTTCTTCGCGTAGGCGATGGCCGTCGTGATGTCCTTGAAATCGGATTCCGTCGGGTAGGTCTTCTCGTTCTTCAGGAAGATGTCGCGGATGATGCTGTGGACGTCCTCGTCCGAAACAATGTCGAACTGCTTCTTCCCGATCTGCTCCCCGTAGAAGCGCAGCACCTGATGGGCGAAGCTGTTGATCGTGCAGAAATTGATGGACTCAGAATAATGCAGCGCCCCGTCGTCAAACTTGTCGGCAAAACGTTTCTGCATCTCTCCTGCTGCCGCCCGCGTATAGGTGACGGTCAGGATGCTGGCGGGATCCACGCCGCCGGCCAGCACCATGTACCCGAGCCGGTCCACCAGGACGGTCGGCTTCCCGCTCCCCGG
>Ga0256404_1010840_pt1 | contig 12441 bp, 10 predicted proteins | sample RumenRJG_01DNA_FD_185990 | JGI IMG/M metagenome (GOLD analysis project Ga0256404, IMG submission 185990) | Bovine rumen microbial communities from Lethbridge, Alberta, Canada - RJG_01 | ecosystem: Host-associated > Mammals > Digestive system > Stomach > Rumen | place: Canada: Alberta | collected...
ACCGTTTTTACCGCGCGGATACCTCAAGAAGCAGCTCCAAGGGAGGCAGCGGCATCGGCCTCTCCATCGTGAAGAAGATCATCGAGGACCACGGCGGCCGCGTCTGGGCCCGGAGCGAACCTGGAAAAGGGACGAAGATCATCTTCTCCCTGAGAAAATACATGGAAGGAGAAACGTAGCGTGAGCAGGATCCTGATCATAGAGGATGACCGGAGCATCGCGGAACTGGAGCGCGATTATCTGGAGATCAACGGTTTTGAGACGACCATCTGCGACGACGGACAGCAGGGGCTGAAAGAAGCCCTGGACGGGGAGTATGACCTCATCATCCTCGACCTGATGCTTCCCGGAGCGGACGGATTCGAGATCTGCCGCATCGTGCGGGAGAAGAAAAATACGCCGATTATCATCGTCAGCGCGAAGCACGAGGACATCGACAAGATCCGGGGGCTGGGACTCGGCGCGGACGATTACATCACCAAACCCTTCTCGCCCGGGGAGATGGTGGCGAGAGTGAAGGCGCACCTGAACCGCTACGAGCGCCTGGTGGGACAGAGCCGTTCCGAGGTCCTGGAGATCCGGGGCCTGAAGATCGACCGCACCAGCCGGCAGGTCTGGGTGAACGGAGAGGAGAAGGTCTTTACGGCCAAGGAGTTCGACCTCCTCTCATTCCTGGCGTCGAATCCGAATCATGTGTATACCCGGGAGGAGCTGTTCCGGGAGATCTGGGGCATGGAGAGCGTCGGTGACATCGCCACCGTGACAGTGCATATCAAGAAGATACGCGAAAAGATCGAAATGAACTCCGCGAAGCCGCAGTATATCGAGACTATCTGGGGCGTCGGATACAGATTCAAGGTCTGAGGAAAGGAGAAGTATGGATCAGATTAACATTCTGGTAGTGGACGACGAAAAAGAGATCGCCGAACTGGTGGAGATCTATCTGGTCAGTGACGGATACCATGTCTCCAAGGCGAAGAACGCGCAGGAAGGCCTTGAGATCCTCGCCAGGGAGGACATCCACCTGGTGCTTCTGGATATCATGATGCCGGGCATGAACGGCCTGGAGATGTGTCAGAAGATCCGTGAGACCAGGAATATCCCGATCATCATGCTCAGCGCGAAGAGCACGGACCTGGACAAGATCAAGGGACTCGGAACCGGCGCGGACGATTATGTCACGAAACCCTTCAATCCGCTGGAGCTGACCGCCAGAGTCAAAAGCCAGCTGCGCCGCTACATGCAGCTGAACCCCAACAGCAGACCGGCCGGAGAGAAGCATCAGAGCGAGATCACAGTCCGGAACCTGACCATCAACCGGGACAACCACAAGGTCACCATCGACGGCGAAGAGATCCGGCTGACCCCCATCGAGTTCGACATTCTGTTCCTTCTCGCCAGCAATCCCGGCAAAGTCTTCTCCACGGACGAGATCTTTGAGCGGGTGTGGAATGAAAAGGTCTATGAGGCAAACAACACCGTGATGGTGCACATCCGCCGGCTTCGCGGGAAGATGAAGGAGGACACCAGAACAGACAAGATCATCACCACTGTCTGGGGTGTGGGATACAAGATTGAAAAATAACAAAGAAAACGCGGGCGAGAGCTTCCGGAAGAAAGTGCTCTCCGGGATCATCTACAGTCTTCTGATCACGCTGATCGCGGAGTTCTTCCTGGTCCGGAATCTTCTGACAGCAGCAGATTACGTGCATGAGGCAGAACCGGACAATTCGGCGGCGGCAGCGCTGTCGGATTTCCGCGTGGTGGCGGTCCTTCTGCTCCTCCTGTTCGGGATCTGCCTGTTTGCCACGGTGTTCTGGTTTCTTCAGAGGAAGTCCTTCGTGTACATCGACCGCATCTCCGAGACCATGCAGACCATCGCGGGCGGCGATCTGAACGCCTTCGTGGAGGTGGAAGGGGATGATGAGTTCTCCGGGATGGCGGAGAACCTGAACCTGATGACTGCCGACATCCGGGACCTGATGGACCGGGAGAGAGAGGCGGAGAGGTCGAAGAACGAGCTGATCACGAATATCGCCCACGATCTCCGGACACCGCTGACCTCCATCATCGGATACCTCGAGATCCTGACGCAGAAGCCGGACCTCCCGGAGGAGACCCGTACCCGGTACATTGAGATCGCTTACACAAAGTCAAAGAAGCTGCAGCAGCTGATCAACGACCTGTTCGGCTTCACGAAGCTGAGCTACGGGAAGATCTCCATGCGGGTGTCCAACATCGACCTCATAAAGCTTTTGAGCCAGCTTCTGACCGAGTTCTACCCGAATTTTGAGGAGGCGGGACTCCAGTATGAGCTGGAATCCAACGTGCCCGCCCTCATGATCACCGCGGACCCGAATCTTCTGGCCAGGCTCTTCGACAATCTGGTGAACAACGCCATCAAGTACGGCGCGGAGGGAAAGCGGATCCGGGTGAAGGTCCACGGGACAGAGACTCAGGCGGAAGTCCGGGTGATCAACTACGGGAAGGTGATTCCCGCCAACGAGCTTCCCCTGATCTTCGACAAGTTCTACCGGGTGGAGCAGTCCAGATCCTCCAGCACCGGCGGGACAGGACTGGGACTCGCCATCGCGAAAAACATCGTGGAGATGCACGGCGGGAACATCTCGGTGACGAGCGACCTTTCCGGCACGTCCTTTATTGTGGTGCTGCCGGTCCATTTTGATATCGACAAGGAAAAATTTGCCAATGCCATCGATCGAAGTTGAATACGGATACGGAAACAGTGCGAAGGGCGGCAGAAATCTGCCGCTGAACGTCGTGCTGAAAAACGACGAAGCCGAAGAGCTTTCCGGCATCGTGGAGATCCTGACCCGGCAGTCCGACAACTCGGTCTACGCCTATGACTATCCGATGGAGATCGCGCCCGGAGAGACCTTTGCCTCCGAGATGACGGTCCCCATCAGCCCGGGCTCCGACCAGCTGGCGGTCCGGGTCCTGAGAGAGGACGGCAGCGCCGCCGCGGTGAAACGGGTCAAGCTGAACATCAGCACGACGCCGCCGGAGATCTTTATAGGACTTCTCTCCGACAGACCCCAGGACCTTCAGTATTTCAACGAAGCTTCCGTAAACTACGGACAGCTCCGGACCAGGGCCTTCACGCTTCAGCCGGAGAATTTCCCGGTGGACCGCGGAAGACTGGACATGCTGGATGTCATCGTGGTCAGTTCCTTCCGTATGTCCAGACTGTCGGTGGAGCAGACCCGCGCCCTGATGCAGTGGATGCGGGAAGGCGGCGTCCTGCTGTTTGGTACCGGCGAGCGGGTGGACGACACCCTGGGACAGTTCGCACCGGAATTTCTGGAGGATATGTATGAGCCGCCTGTAAAGACGGAACTCAGCATGTCTGCCCTGCAGAGTCTTGATACACCCGGTACTGCAGGCCTTGAACTGCCCCTCGTGAACTTCGCACTCCACGGCGGCAGCACCGTTATGTCCGCCGACACAGTGCCGCTGATCTCCACAGTGAACAAGGGCACCGGGATACTGGCAGCGGCGTCCTTTGATTTTACCGATACCGCGGAGTATGCAGCAGGCCACTCCTCCTTCACGGACGTTGTCCTGACCAGGACCCTGGGAGAGAGCAGGCTGGAGAGGCTGGTCTCCGAGGCCTACGGGACAGAGTACGACGAATACTGGTCCGCCCAGTCCCTGATCGATGCCGGCGTGCAGAAATCGCTGCCGGATACCGCTGTTTTCGGCGGCATCCTGGCGCTGTACCTCCTTCTTCTGGGACCGGTCCTCTGGCTGCTCCTGAAGCGGACCGGAAAGACCATCCTGTACCGGAGGATCGCCGCGGGCCTTGCGGTGGTGTTCTCCGGGATCCTTTACGCCGCCGGCAGTCCTTCCCGTCTGAAAGAGACCTTCTGTACCTACGCGAGGATCCGGGAAGCGGGAGAGGCGACGCTGAACGAGACTGCCTATCTGAACCTGAGAAATCCCGTCACCGGGTCCTACCAGGTCATGATCCCGGCGCCCTACACGGTGACGCCGCTGACCAATGCCCTGAACCAGGGCAGGAAGGACACAGTGACCGGAGATGAAGAAGTGCACGTCAGGATCTCCGGAGGGACCGGCGGCAGACAGATCTCCGTCACCAGCGCGGGCGCCTTTGAATCCAGCTTTTTCCGGCTGGAAAAAAGCGGCTCCAACAGGGACGGGGAAGGCTTCTCGGGCAGCCTTTTCCTTATGGGAGAAGAGTGCAGCGGCGCCGTGCAGAACCTGTTCCCCTTCCGGGTGCGGGACGCGGCGGTCTGTCTCCACGGGAAAGTGATCCCCCTGGGGACCCTGGAGCCGGGGGAGAAAGTGGAGATCGGGGGGCTGATGCTGTATCATCCTCCTCTGAACGATAATGACACCGTGGCGTCCTTCCTCACTGGAGTATTCGACGGTTCCGTCGGGCTGCGGGAACACATTGAAGCTCTTGAACGGGCAAATTTCCTGAGCTTCTACCTCTCCGACGCCATCCGGGGATACACCCCGGACGCGAGAGTCATCGGCTTCGCAGAGGACACCGGGGAGGACCTGGTGGCCGACAATATGATGCACACCGGCATGACCCTTGTGACATCCACACTTCCTGTGGAGATGCGGGACGGCACCCTGATCTGCCGGTCCATGCTGTCCAGGACGCCGGAGGTGATCAGCGGGGACTATATCCTGGAGACGAATTCCTGCTACCGGGGCGACCCGGTGGTGCTGGGGTACCTGCCGGGCTTCGACATCCACATTACGGAGCTGTACTTTGAGGAACCGGACACCGTCTTTGACAGCGGGGACGACAGCAGCGGGAGCCACAGCTTCCGCGGCACCATCTCCCTTTACAACTACGGCACCGGAAGCTTTGACGAGCTGGAGCCGGACCAGAGGAGCCTCAGTGAGGAGGAACTCTCGGGATATCTTTCTCCCGACAACATGCTGACTGTGCGGTACGCGGACAGCGGAGACCCGGCGGGAGGACGTCTGGACACCGCACTGCCCATACCCTATGTGATCGGGGAGGAAAACTGATGCTTGAATTAAAAGGGATCAGCAGATCCTACGGCAGGGTGCAGGCGCTCCGCGGCCTGGACCTGACTGTCCCCGACGGCACCCTGTTCGGGCTGATGGGACAGAACGGCGCGGGCAAGACCACGCTTTTGAAGATCATCGCGGGGATCCTTGCACCAGATAAGGGAGAGCTGTTCATCGACGACGTAAACGCCCTGAAGAACCCGGCTGAAGCCCGCATGAAGATCGGCTACGTCCCGGACGAGTTCGGCAGCTACGACTCACTGACCGTCATGGAGTACATGGAGTTTTTCGCCTCCGCCTTCCGGATGAAGGGGCGCACTGCCCGGGTGCGCTGTGAGGAACTGATCAGAAACGTCGGGCTGCAGGAGCGCTCGGACCACCCCGTGGAGACACTTTCCCGGGGCATGCAGCAGCGCCTCAGCATTGCCCGTGCCCTGATCCACGACCCGGAGTACCTGGTTCTGGACGAGCCCACCAGCGGTCTGGATCCCCACAGCCGCGTCTCCATCCGGGAGATGCTCTGTGAGCTGTGCGACACCGGCAAGACTATCGTCATCAGCTCCCACATCCTCTCCGAACTCTCCGAGATATGCACGGACATCGGGATCCTGGAGAAGGGGACGGTGAAAGCCACAGGAGAGGTGCAGCCCATCCTGGAACGGATCGGGAACTCGAATCCCCTGCGGATCTCTGTCCTCGCGGGGACACAGACCGCCATGGGGATCTTCCGGCGGCATCCCTGTGTCCGCTCTGTCACCCTGTCGGACAAGACCTTCAGCCTGGAGTTTGAGGGCGGCGCGGAAGATGAAGCGGCCCTTCTGATGCAGCTGATCGATGCGGATATCCCGGTCAACGGCTTCATGCGGGAGCCCGGGACCCTGGAGTCCTTTTTCCTGCAGATGACAGGAAAAACGGAAGAAAGGCTGATACTGAGCAATGATGATGATGAATCCGATCTATGACAGAGAACGGAAGTCCGGCTCCAGGAGCGTCCGGTTCCCGGCAGTCCTGACGACGTTCAACATATTTCTCGCCTCCGCCGCCCTGGCGGCGATGTGGGTCACGATACACAGAGTTTCAGAGACAGGAGAACTGCGCTACAGCGTGTTCCTGAGCATGTTCTCGAGGCTTGCCTGGCTGGAATTCGCAGCCTCCGCCGTGATGATGCCTGCCATCACCTCCGGCTGCATCACGGGGGAGCGGGAGAAGAAGACGCTGGAGCTGGTGCTGACGACCCGCATGACGCCGGCGGAGATCATCCTGGGAAAGCTTCTGTCGGCGCTCTCCGGCGTGGTGGTGCTGCTCCTGACAGGCACCCCGGTCTTCGCGGCGGTGCTGCTGTTTGGCGGCGTGCGCCCAAGAGACCTGGCGCTGCTGTATCTTCTGATCCTCCTGACCGCCTGCTTTACCGGGAGCATCGGCATGTTCTTCTCCGCGGTGAGCCGCAGGACACCGGTGGCAGCAGCCTCTTCCTATGCGCTGGTGGCTGTGCTGGCGATCCTGCCGGTCTGCGTTTTCGACAAGGCGGTCCAGACAGTGACAGGGCAGAGCAGCGCTGTTTCATCGCCCCTGATCGGGGCAGGGCTCCCGGAGAGGATCCTTCTTTCCCCGGCGCTTCTTCCCGCAGGATGTGTGGTGCTCGCAGTTCTCTGCGGCGCGTTTCTCATCGCCGCCGCGGTGAAAATTTCACCGCTTCTTCACAAACACCGCCATCTGGGGGCTTTCTCATTTTTATAAGGTCTGATAGAATAGAACCAGCTGAGTAAAGGCGTTTCAGCCTGTTTATTTGAATTTAAGGAGGGAAAAGGTTATGGGACTTATTAAAGCGGCGGTTAGCGCGATCGGAAGCGGTCTCGGGGACCAGTGGCTCGAGGTTCTTGAGGCGAACGACATGGGCGGAAGCACCGTGTTCACCAGCGGTGTTCCGGTAAGACCCGGCAAAGGCTCCAACACGAAGGGCAGCTCCAATATCGTCAGCAACGGTTCCAAGATCCATGTCTATCCGAACCAGTTCATGCTGCTGGTGGATGGCGGCAAGGTCGTGGACTATACAGCTGAAGAGGGCTACTACGAAGTGCAGAACTCCTCTGCTCCGTCCCTGTTCAACGGACAGTTCGGCGACTCCCTGAAGGAAGTGTTCGGACGTATCAAATACGGCGGAACTCCTTCTTCTGCGCAGAAGGTCTTCTTCATCAACACCCAGGAGATCAAGGGAATCAAGTTCGGCACCCCGAACCCGGTCCAGTACTTTGATACCTTCTACAACGCGGAACTGTTCCTCCGCGCCCACGGAGACTATTCCATCCGGGTCACCAACCCGCTGCTGTTCTACAGTGAAGTCATTCCGAAGAACGCCACCAAGGTCGAATACGAGGACATTGCGGACCAGTACCGCGCAGAGTTCCTTGAGGCTTTCCAGGCAGCCCTGAACCAGATGTCCGCGGACGGAGAGAGGATCTCCTTCGTGACCTCCAAGGCAGGCACCCTGTCCAGATACATGGACAACGCACTGGATGAGCCGTGGACCAAGATGAGAGGATTCGAGGTCGTCAGAGTCGGTATCGCCAGCATCAGCTATGACGAGACCTCCCAGGCCCTCATCAACAAGAGAAACGAAGGTGCGATGCTCAGCGACCCGAGCATCCGCGAAGGCTATGTGCAGGGCCAGATCGCGAACGGCATCAACGCCGCGGGACACAACCCGAACGGCGCGGCCGGCGGCATGATGGGTGTCGGACTCGGCATGGCAGGCGGCCTTGGATACATGGGCATGGCGAGCCAGACCAACATGCAGCAGATGCAGTATCAGCAGCAGATGCAGCAGCAGATGCAGGCGCCCAGCCAGGCGGCCGCCGGAGCGGCAGCGGGCGGATGGACCTGCGAGTGCGGCACCGTGAACAAAGGCAAGTTCTGCACGGAGTGCGGCAAGCCCCAGCCGGCACCGAAGCCCGCAGCCGGAGAGTGGACCTGCGAGTGCGGCACCGTGAACAAAGGCAAGTTCTGCACAGAGTGCGGCAAGCCGGCTCCCGTTTCCGGAGAGTGGACCTGCTCCTGCGGCGCTGTGAACAAGGGCAAGTTCTGCACGGAGTGCGGCAAGCCGAGACAGTGAGAATAAATTATGGCAGATCTGTTTTCCTATAAGTGTATCGCCTGCGGCGGGGATGTGCGGTTCAACCCCGCCACCGGCGATTATAAGTGCGAATACTGCGGTTCCCGTTTTACCGAAGCGGATCTCGAGAAGTACTACAAAGAACACGGCGGAGCGGAAGAAGAGCAGCAGGCCGCGGAGCCCCAGGCGAAGCCCGCGGATGAAGCGGGTGTCCTGGTATACAGCTGCCCCAGCTGCGGCGCGGAGATCATGACCGAAGAGAGCACTGCCGCGACTTTCTGTTATTACTGCCACAATCCCATCATTCTTTCCGGGAGACTCGGCGGGAACAAAAAGCCGGACTATGTGGTGCCCTTTGCCATCGACAGGAAAAAAGCACTGGATACTTTCAGCCAGTGGATCAGCCAGAAGAAATTCGTTCCGAAAGCATTCTACAACAAGGACCAGATCGAGAAATTCTCCGGCGTCTACTTCCCCTACCTGCTGTACAGCTGCAAGGTGACGGGACACATCGACGCCAGGGGCACAAAGGTCAGTACGGTCCGGGTCGGAGAATACGAGGATGTCACCACGGGTACATACCATGTCCGCAGGGACGGCGACATGCCGGTGGAAAACGTGGCGAAGAACGCCCTGAAAAAGGCCAACCGGATCCTGGTGGAGGGCGTGCAGCCCTTTGATACCGCCCAGATGAAGCCCTTTAAGATGAGCTATCTTTCCGGATTCCTGGCGGAGACGAAGGATATGGAGGCGGCGGAGCTTCAGCCTCAGGTCTCTGACGAAGTACGCCAGTACGCGGCATCCCAGCTCACGAATTCCATCGCGGGCTACAACGACATCCAGGTGACGAACGATGCGCTGCGCGTGTCGGAAGAAAGCTGGAAATATGCCCTGATGCCCGTCTGGACGGTCACTTACAAGGATCCCGGTTCCGACAAGATGTACTACTTCTCCCTGAACGGCCAGAACGGCAAGGTGATCGGAGAACTCCCGGTGGACAAGCAGGCGCTGACACAGCACTTCCTGAAGATCTTTATACCGATGTTCGCGGTGCTGCTGGCGCTCTCGTATTTCCTGCTGTAAGGAGGTGCCGGACAAATGAGAATCATGAAAAGGTTCTGCGCCTTTGCGGTGTGCTTATGTCTGATGCTCGCAGCGGCGATCTCTGTATTCGCTGCGGACCAGCGGGTATATGACGCCGCGGGACTCTTTTCCGCGGAGCAGAAAAACAGTCTGGAGAGCTCCATACAGGACCTCCGGTCCCGTACGGGGATGGATGCAGTGGTGGTCACCGCCACGGACAAAAAAGGAAAGAGCACCCAGGATTTTGCGGAGGAGTGCTACTACACCGGCGGTTTCGGACAGGGAAGCGGAAAGAGCGGATTCCTGTATTTTATCGACATGGAAGAGCGCGTCACCCACATCAGCACGGCCGGAGGAGCCATCACCGTTTTCTCCGATTCCAACCTGGACAAGGTGATGGACAACGCCTATGCTTACCTCGGAAACGGCGATTTCGCCGGGAGTGCCGAGTCTGTCATCTCTGATTTCGTGGGATACTATGACAAGGCCATCGACATGGGATATACCTATGACGCGGATTCCGGCATCTGGACCGCGCCGGTGAAAAAGAAATCCCTCTCCCCGCTGAAGCTCCTGATCTCTGCGCTGCTCTCAGCTCTGACGGCTTCAGGATCGGTCAATTCCGTCAAGCGGAAGTACGCCATGAAGGACGAGGCTGCGTCAGCCGCGAAGAGCACTATGGCAGCTCTGGCGATCGCGGGACTCGGCTTCGCTTTTGCCAACCGGCAGGACGACCTGATCGACAGCCATACGGTGCGGCGCGCCTTGCCAATTGCACCGAAAGGCAGCGGCGGAGGCGGCAGCAGCAATAAGCCCTTCGGCGGCTCCACCACACACACCGGCGCCGGCGGCATGACCTTCGGCGGCAAGACCGGCGGGAAATTCTGATAACAGACAAGAGATACGTAAAGAGGACTGTGCCCCGGCGCAGTCCTCTTTTTCGGCTGTGACTTTACAAATTTTCGCCGGGGCTTTATATTACATGTATTAAAAAACTATTGTCTCACGTGTACCGGAAAAAGTTCTGGACCGGAAGGAGTGGAAAATGAAACAGATCTTATACAGCAGCACCAGAGGGAAACAGAAGGGCCTGACGGCTTCCCAGGCGATCCTGAAAGGACTCGCGGAGGATGGAGGCCTCTTCATGCCGGACCATATCCCGGCCTTCGATTTTGACCTTGAGACCCTGGTCGGAGCGGATTACCGGGAGACAGCCTATCAGGTGATCAAGCTGTTCCTCACGGATTTTACGGAGGAAGAGCTGCGGCACTGCATCAACAGCGCCTATGATTCCAAATTTGACACTCCGGAGATCGCCCCCCTGGTCCTGGCGGACGGCGCTTACTATCTTGAACTGTTCCACGGAAAGACCATCGCTTTCAAGGATATGGCCCTTTCCATCCTGCCTTATTTCATGACGGAGGCGGCGAAGAAAAACGGCGTTACCAATACCATTGAGATCCTGACAGCCACCAGCGGCGACACCGGAAAGGCAGCCATGGCGGGTTTCGCCGATGTCCCCGGCACCGGCATCTTCGTGTTTTACCCGAAGGGGGGCGTGAGCCGCTTCCAGGAGCTGCAGATGGTCACCCAGAAGGGGGAGAACACCAATGTCGTTTCCATCCACGGCAACTTTGACGACGCCCAGAACAATGTGAAGAAGATCTTCAGCGACGCAGCCTTCAACGCACGTCTCGCCGAAGCGAACATCCAGCTCTCCAGCGCAAACTCCATCAATATCGGACGCCTGGTGCCCCAGATCGCCTACTATGTCTGGAGCTGGGTGAAGCTGCGCGAGAACGGCGAGATCGCGAAGGGTGAAAAGATCAATATCTGCGTCCCCACCGGAAACTTCGGCAATATCCTGTCCGCGTACTTCGCTAAGCTGATGGGACTGCCGGTGAACAAACTGATCTGCGCTTCCAACGACAACAAGGTGCTGTTTGACTTCTTCTCCACCGGCGTCTATGACAGAAACAGAGAGTTCATTCTGACCACGTCGCCCTCCATGGACATTCTCATCTCCTCCAACCTGGAGCGCCTCATCTACATGAGCTGCGGCTGCGACGCCGCTGCGAACCGGGTCATGATGATCGAACTCGCCCGGACCGGGAAATACACCGTGACTAAGGAGATGAAGAAGCGCATGGCGGACTTCACCGGACGGTATGCGGACCAGCAGCAGGTGGCTGCCCGTATTAAAGAGCTGTACGAGAAGACCGGCTATGTTCTGGATACCCACACTGCCGTGGCATCCGCCGCCTACGAGCAGTACCGCAGCGAGACCGGCGACACCACGAAGACTGTGATCGCAGGGACTGCCAGCCCCTTCAAGTTCTCCCGCGCTGTCATGACAGCGATCAAAGGAGAGCTCGGAGAGATGGACGACTGGCAGGTGATCGACCTTCTGTCTGAGACCGCCGGCGTGCCGGTGCCTCCGGCAGTGGAAGAGATCCGGACCGCGGAAGTGCGGCACAGGACAGAGTGCGATCCGGACCAGATGGAGCAGACGATCGCGGATCTCCTGAAGCTGTAATCCTGTTCAATTAAGAGGTTTTTATATGAGTGATATTAAAAAGATCCCGGAGTATTTCGGATGCAACGTATTCAACGACGCGGCCATGCGGGAGTATCTCCCGAAGCGCGTGTACCAGCAGCTCAGGGAGGCGATCGACACCGGGAAGGAGCTGGACCCGAAGATCGCGGATTTCATCGCCCACGGCATGAAGGAGTGGGCCATTGAGCGGGGAGCCACCCATTTCACCCACTGGTTCCAGCCGCTGACCGGGGCCACGGCGGAGAAGCACGATTCTTTCATCACAGCGCCGGGCCAGGAAGGTCAGGTCATGATGGAATTCTCCGGAAAAGAGCTGGTCAAGGGAGAGTCCGATGCCTCCAGCTTCCCCTCCGGGGGCCTGCGCGCCACCTTCGAGGCGAGAGGCTACACCGCCTGGGACTGCACGTCGCCCGCGTTCCTCAGGGAGGACTCCCTGGGCGTCACGCTCTGCATCCCCACGGCTTTCTGCTCCTTCGGCGGCGAGGCCCTGGACAAGAAGACCCCGCTTCTCCGCTCCATGCAGGCCCTGAATACTCAGGCGCTCCGCATCCTCCGGCTCTTCGGAAACACCACCTCCGAGAGAGTGGTCCCCTACGTTGGCGCGGAACAGGAGTATTTCCTGATCGACCTTAAAAACTACAAGAAGAGAAAAGACCTG
>Ga0256404_1010846_pt1 | contig 12434 bp, 11 predicted proteins | sample RumenRJG_01DNA_FD_185990 | JGI IMG/M metagenome (GOLD analysis project Ga0256404, IMG submission 185990) | Bovine rumen microbial communities from Lethbridge, Alberta, Canada - RJG_01 | ecosystem: Host-associated > Mammals > Digestive system > Stomach > Rumen | place: Canada: Alberta | collected...
CTCCGCGGGACTCTTTCCGAGGCGCTGAAAGGCTGCGATATGCTTCTGATGGGCAATCCCTCCTGGCCGGCGTCGGCGCTGATGCCGCCTGCCGATCTTCTCTCTGAAATTGACCAGTGGATCAGCAGCGGCGGCTGGCTGATTCTTGACGAGCGCAGCATTGACTTCACCTACGGCAGCGTCACAAACTCGCTGTGGTCGGCCCTGCGCAGAGAGCCGCGGACGGCATTGATCCGTTCTTTCAGCGATTCTCTGGCGCTCACGGTCTGTCCGCTCTGCTATGCAGTCGGCGGCGCGGGGTGGATTCAGTCAGTCCGTGCGCATCAGTTTGCGCCGGCAGTCAGCCCGCTGGCACACTGTCTGATCCCGGCTCTCGAACATCTCACAGCGTTCCGGGGGCAGACTGTGGAATGCGTCACCCATCTGATGTCGCGTCTTGTCGGGCGCCTGCGCCGCATCTCCGGGCTGAAACCGCTGCCGCATGACGCCAACTGGGTTCTGTGCTGTCTTGAGCGCCAGGACTGCGACGCGGCGGCTTTAAGCGAGCAGCTGAAAAGAAAAGACATCCTGATTCACCCGTGTATTGACAGCCGCTGCTTCACACTCGGCCTGCGCGTCCCGATTGAAACCGACCGTTTTATCAAGGCCGCGCGGGAAATTCTCATGCAGAAGACAAAACGCATATAATACGGGCCGTCTTTCATTTTCTGAAAGGCGGCCCGCACTTTATTCGGATATCCGGTGCAAACTTACATCACGTCAATGGACGAATCAGCATCGTTGTGCGACGAATCCAGCATTCTGGCAAAACGCCCGCAGCCCCATGACAGCCCCATCATTGAAATGCCGGTGATGATCAGGTTTACGCCCAGAAGCACGCCGGGCGCGCTGGCGGCGCTGAACAGATTGTCCCAGATGGCAAACGCAAGGAAAACGTCAATCAGCCCGCTGAGAAACACGCCGAACGAGCAGAACACGCCGCGGAATCTGAAGTAGTCAAGGCACTTGGCAACGCCGCCGATCAGGAAATAAGCTGCCAGCATCGAGCCTATTGTGATCATGCCCACCAGCGGGCGCGTCAGCATCACAAAGCCCGAAACAGCGCACAGGATCATGAGCAGAACCTGCATCCACGATCTTTCTGTGAATGCCGCCCACAGACGGGCAGCTGCAGCAATGATCAGCGAAACGCCGAGCACGGTTTCGATGGCAAACGAGGCGGCCCACGGCATGATCACTGCACCGATTCCCACCAGAAGCATCAGCAGCCCGATACAGAAAAACTTTCTCTTTTTTCTGCGGAGCTCCTCCGGATCAAAAGACATTTTTGCAAATATATCAAGCATAGCGGTCTCCCTGAAAATAAAATTTTTGCGAATACTTAAATATCATACTCTGCTACGGGGAAAAAGAGAAGCCCTCTGCCGCACCGGCAGCATTTTCTTTATTTTTTCTCCGGCAGAGCTGCTCACTGTTCAGGCTCGTCAAACGCCTCAGAGACCTGGGTCATCAGTTCGGGAATATGAAGATGCTGCGGGCAGAGCCGCGCGCAGGAACCGCATTTGATGCATGCCGAGGCCGGCGTGCGCCCCATATTGAGCTGGTTGCGGTAGTACAGGCCGGAATTGGATTTTTTGCCGAAGCGTTTGAAGTTGTTGTAAAGCGAGAAGTATTTTGGAATGGGAATCTTTTTCGGGCAGCCGTCAGTGCAGTATGAACAGCCGGTGCACGGTATGGCAGTTTCAGCCGTCAGAATCTCAGCCACTTTTGCCAGTGCGGCGCGGTCGCCGTCATCAAGCGGCCTGAAATCGCTCATGAATGCGGTGTTGGCGTCAAGCTGCTCCAGTGAGCTCATGCCGGAAAGGACCATCATCACATCGGGCAGAGACGCCGCAAAGCGGATTGCCCATGACGGCGCTGAAGCTTCCGGATCGCGGGCCTGAAGTATCCGGGCGGCCTCGGGCGGCAGATTCGCAAGAAGTCCGCCCTTCACGGGCTCCATTACCACAACCGGCTTGTGATGCTTCACGCACACCTCGTAATTGGCATGAGACTGAATGGTGTCGCTCTCCCAGTCAAGATAATTAAGCTGCAGCTGCACAAACTCTGTTTCGGGATGAGCCGTCAGAATTTCGTCAAGCAGTCCGGGCGCATCGTGATAGGAAAAGCCGAACTTTTTAATGCGGCCTTCGGCCTTCATCTTCATCGCGAAGCCGAATGGGTCCTCTTCTCTGATCAGTCTGACATGAGCGGAATTGACATTGTGCAGCAGATAGTAGTCAAAATAATCAACACCTGTTTTTTCAAGCTGTTCTTCGAACTTCGGCAGAAAGTCGGCAGATGTTTTCACCATCGAAAGAGGCAGCTTCGTGGCCAGGGTAAAGCTGCTGCGGGGGTGGCGCTTCACCAGAGCCTCTTTTATGGCGCGCTCGCTTTCATGTTTATGATACATGTAGGCCGTGTCAAAATAGGTAAAGCCGCGTTCAAGGAACAGATCAACCATTCTGCAGAACTGTTCAAGATCGATTGACGCCGGATTTTCGGCATCTTTCAGCGGCAGACGCATGCAGCCGAAGCCAAGCTTCTTTGTCATTGCACTTCCCCCTTCAGTATTGCTGAATTTTCAGCGTTTATGATTGTCGCCCCGGCTCAGGGCGGCCGGATACTTCAGCGCGTTCTTTGCAGTCTTATGCTCCAGCGCCGCGCCGAGATCGATGCGGTTCATCTGGGCAAAGCGGAGCACAAAATAGAAGACGTCGGCCAGTTCGTCCTCAATGTGCTCCCGTGAATCGGCGGCACTCAGCATCGCAGCCTGCTGGTCTCTGTTCATGAAGCGGAAAATTTCAAGCAGCTCGCCCGCCTCAGTCGCAATGCCTATTGCCAGATCCTTCGGCGTATGGAACTGGTCCCAGTCGCGCTCCTCACAGAACTCACGCACAAGGTTCTTCATGCTGTTCAGGCTGTCGTCGTCATTCATTTTTTCACCTTCCCGCAATACATTTTTAAACTAAATCCGGCTTTTTTGCAAGAAGTTTTACAGGGAAAAATCCCGGCATAAAAAAAAGACCCGGGCATCTGCCAGGGTCTGAATTTTTTAAGGAATACCCCGCTTCCGGGGCGCGGCTTCTTACGCGACCTGCGTTGTACGGACATACCCCGTCGCGTTGCGTACGAGAATCACCAGCTCTGACGGGCCGTCGGCCACAACGCAGTAGCCTTCGTTGTTCTCGCAGTATTCAGCCGCTTTGTTCAGGCGTTCACTGTATGGCATTTTGTCTTCTTCCACCTCCCTCCTGGAATTTCCGGTCTTTTCCTTACCGGCTGACGCTATTATGCCTTATGTTCTTTAAAAACAAATGCCGGAACGGTAAAATCAGCGTAAAAAAAACTCCGGCCCTTTCGGACCGGAGCGGAAAAGTCGTAAAAAGGTTCCCCGCAGGGAATCAGTTGCTGAGCTGAGCGGTTCTGACATAGCCCGTGCTGTTCAGCACAAGAAGGGGCTTCTTTTCGCCGCGCATTGGCACTACACTGTAACCGCTGTTGCTCTCACAGTATTTTGACGCTTTTCTGAGTCTTTCTTTCATAGACATGTTTCTGTACCTCCAGGTTTCTGTGCCGCCGAAATGCCTTTTCCGGCACCGCCCCGTGAGCAGACGGCCGGTCAAAAAGCATCCGGAACTTCTGTGATTCCGGCACCATTTGAGGGATATTATCACACTTTCACTCAAAATGCAAGAGGTAATTTTCTGACCTGATAAAAATTCTCTGCGGCCTCAGAAAAACGGCTCAGCGGGTCACTGTTTTGCGCGCAGCTGGCCGCAGGCGGCGTCAATGTCGGTGCCGTGCTCTTTGCGCACCTCGCACTCAATGCCGAGTTTTTTCAGCACATTCATAAACGGAGTGATGCGGCTTGCGGAGGGACGGCTGAACTTCGTGCCGGCAACCGGATTGTACGGAATCAGATTGACGTAGACCTGAAGTCCCTGGAACAGGGTTACCAGCTCATAGGCATACTCCGGCGCGTCGTTCTGGTTTTTCAGCAGAACGTATTCAACAGTCAGACGCACGCCGGTCTTTTCCTGCCAGTATCTGACAGCATCAAGCACCTGCGGCAGAGGGAACTTGTCGTTGACGGGCATGAGACGGGAGCGAAGCTCGTTGTTCGGCGCGTGAAGCGACAGGCACAGATAGATGCCAAGCCCCTCGTCGGCCAGCCGGCGGATGCCTTCAGGAATGCCTGATGTGGAAATGGTTACGTGACGCACGCTGAGCCCGCGCATTTTCGGCTCAAGCAGCATCTTCACGGCGCGGATCACGCTGTCATAGTTCAGCAGCGGTTCGCCCATGCCCATGAACACCACATTGTTGATGTCGTGTCCCGCATCAGCCTCCATGGCGATGAAGTGCGACACGATTTCGCCGGCGGTCAGGTTCCGCGTGAATCCCTGCTGTCCTGTGGCGCAGAACGCACAGTGAAGCGGACAGCCTACCTGCGACGAAATGCACGCTGTGTAATGATTACCGTGGTCCATCAGAACCGATTCTATATATTCGCCGTCGGCCAGCTTCCACAGATATTTGCGCGTTCCGTCCTCCGAAACCTGACGCTGCGCCATGACCGGCAGACTGATGTCCACCAGGGACGGCAGCTGGGCGCGCAGCGATTTTGACAGGTTTGTCATAGCGTTGAAGTCAAAGACTTTTTTCTGGTAAATCCACTGGCAGATCTGATCTGCCGTATAGCGCGGAAGTTTCAGGTCTTCCTGCACAAAGGCCTGCCAGTCTGCAAGGTTCATTTCAAAGGCGCTGCGTTTCTGCGCAGACGCTGTGATGCTGTTTTCGCTGTTTTCCATTTTTCTGTCCTTTCAGGAAGGTCCCGGCCTCACCGCTGAGGGCTCTTACGGGCCTTCCGCATGCAGAAAGCATACCAGTTTTGTCCGCAGGGCGCAAGCCGCGGACACGTCACTCTGCTTCATCAATCTGTTCCATGACGGCCAGCAGCCGGTCCGCATCCCCGGCGGCCGGCACACGCAGGCGCACCGAATTGGCGCCGGCAAAGCCCCGGCATGAAATGACCCGCACGCCGCGTTCAGCAAACAGACGCTCCAGGTCAGTTTCCGCACTGGAGTGGGTGATCATGCAGATGTCCGATGTTCCGCAGGTCTCAGCCAGCGAGAGCCGTTTCCACGGGCGGAAAAGTTTCTGTTTTACAGACTGCGTGTACTGCCTCAGCCGCGGCAGAAACGCAGCATCCCGCAGCGCGGCTGCAGCAACCCGGCGTGACAGAGAGCTGACCACATAAGGATTGCTCAGGTTTTCTGCATACCCCTGCAGAGACGCCGGCAGCGTCAGATACCCAGCGCGCAGCCCGCCGAGGCCGTACGCCTTTGAAAAACTCTGCGCTGTCAGCACATTGTCATGACGGTTCATCAGAGTGACCGCAGAGTTTTCATCGTCCATGAACCCGCCGTAGGCTTCGTCAACCAGCACACAGCAGTTCAGTTCCGCCGCACGGCTGACAATGCGCTCGACGTCCTGAAGGGGAATTACCTGCCCCGTCGGGTTGTGGGGGTTGTCCAGATAGATCAGCCGGTATTCAGGCGACATTGCGTCCAAAAAACGGCTGATGCTGAATTTCCAGTTTTCGTCCGCCCTGAGAGGAACCTCGTCATACCGTGCGCCGTGAAGCCGCACATCCGTGCCGTACTCGAAAAAGAGCGATGCGCCGCCCAGAACGGCGCTGCCCGGCTCAAGAAAAATCCTGTTCGCCAGATACAGCGCACCGGCTGAACCTTCTGTCAGAATCACCTGGCTTTTTTCCACACAGCCGCCCCAGCGACGCACAATGGCGTCTTTCAGTTCCGTCCCGTGGGGATAGTCAGTGCAGAGGCCGAATTCCAGCCGCTCAAAAGCACTGCGCGCCGCTTCGCAGACAAGTGCTGTGTTGATTCCCTCGCCGCAGTCAAGCTCAGGACGCTGTTCGCTTTCGCCGGAGGCATAGCTGAGCCGCGGCGTGTCCTTAAGTGCCCTGCTGATCCGGTATTCCATAAATCTCACCCGCTTTTTCACTGGAACATTTTGAATATATTATCACAAACAGCGGCGAAACTCACACGTGCACGGCCTTCCGGGCTTTTCCGCCCTGAAAAGCTTTTCTCTCCCCGCCGCAGCGCAGAAAAAGCGAAATCCCGGCAGATCCTGCGCTGCACCACAGACCGCACAGGTCAGAAAACGCACAGGCGGCAGACACAGTTTCCGCATCATCCGCCCGGCAGTCAGCCGCAGAACTTTGCAGGAAAATATCAGTCAGACAGCCCTCTCTGTGCGGCCGGCATTCTGCCTGTTGCTTTAACTTCGGACGAGTACGGCAGTTTACAGCGGCACCGTTAAAATACACAAAAATTCATTTTATATTGTTATAATTGACTTTAGGTTATTCTGAGACGTATAATAGAAAAAATTTTCTGTACAGGGAGTTTTAACATGAAAAGCTATGAGATACGGACAGGGCACAGCGTTCAGCGCTGGGACAGCCCTTATGACTATTCTGTTCCGCAGCCTGAAAATCCCGGACTGGGCGGAGCGTACTCCTCCATTGAAGAGGCTCTGGACCATCCCATCGGTTCAGCGGGCCTTGAGGAACTGGCCCGCAGTGCAAAAAAAATCGTGATCGTTGTGCCCGACATCACCCGCGGGTGGAGCCGCGCCCCTGAAATGAACGCTGCAGTGCGCCGCCGCATTTCAGCAGCCACAAAATGCCCTGTTACGTGGATTGCCGCAACAGGACAGCACCGTGCCGCCACAGAAAAGGAAATGCCCCTGGTTTACGGCAGCGCACCGGTCTGGGGCGACACTCTGCTCAGCCATAACTGCGACGACACCGTGAACACAGGACTTAAAACTTCCACCGGAACGCCCGTGTGGCTAAACGCCGCGTTTGCCGGCGCCGACCTCGCAGTGCTTGTGGGCGGCATTACCTATCACGACATGGCAGGCTTCAGCGGCGGCAGAAAAATGATCATGCCCGGCATCTCCGGACGCCGTTCCATTGTGGTCAACCATAATCACTGTCTGATCAACGGACAGCTCAATCCCGCAACTGACAGCGGCCTGCTGGAAAATAACCCTATGGCACAGGATCAGAAGGAATATGCCGGACTGGCGCTGCGCGGCAAAAAATGCTTCATCATCAACACCATCGCCGACGGCCTGGGAAAACCGGCAGCATGGGTTGCCGGAGACCTGTGGAAAGCATGGGAGACAGGATGCGAAACCTGCCGTTCGCTCGATTCACTGTATATTCCGGAAAAAGCCGCGCGGTGCGTAGCATCCTGCGGCGGCTACCCCTTTGACATCGACCTGTACCAGGCCACAAAAGCGCTTTTCTCTCCGCTTTCAGCGCTGCGCACAGGTGCGCCGGTAGTGCTTGCCGCAGGCGTTGAGGACAGCCTCGGCCCCGGCAGCTTTGCAGCCGATCTGCCCGCAGCGATGCACGATCCGGCCGCTTTTGCACGCCGCATGGAGACAGCATTCACAATTCCCGGCTACATCGCACTGCGGACCGTCCTCGAATCCCAGCGCCACCCCATGGCACTGGTGACAGAGCGGGAAAACGTCCCCTTCCCCGGCCGCGTTTTCCGTACCATGCAGGAAGCCGACCGCTGGCTTCAGGAAGTTTCAGGTACAGACGGCCTGTCACTGCTGGTTAAAAGCGGAAACGCCATTCACGTGTTCGTAAAATAGCCGGACAGGCAGTTCGCAACAGACTCCGCACCGCATATACAGCATTTCCGGCCCTGCAGCCGCAGGACAACAGGGAGGCACCCCGTTACACCCGGGGTGCCTCCTTTTCTGCTGTATTAAAAAAGAGGCCGGATAACCGGCCCCTGATGTTTTCTGCCTCAGCGGATATTATACATGCCACTGACGCCTTCTCTGAGGTTGATATAAATGTTTTTAAGCTGGCTGTAGTGTTCGAGAATGACTTTGTGGGTCTCTCTGCCGATGCCTGACTGCTTGTATCCGCCGAAGGGCGCTCCGGCAGGAAGGTCGTTGTAGGTGTTGACCCACATGCGGCCGGTACGCACGCCTCTGGCGACTTTCAGCGCCGTGTTGATGTTCTTTGTGAACACCGCGCCGCCCAGTCCGTAAACGCTGTCATTGGCCAGCGCGATAACTTCATCGGCGGTTTTAAACTTCTGGACAACCACTACGGGGCCGAAGATCTCCTCCTGGCACACGCGGTCAGAGTTTTTATCAGTGACCAGGATCGTGGGCTCGATGAACCAGCCCCTGTCACAGCCGTTCGCTGTGTAGCGATGTCCTCCGGTAATGAGCTTTGCGCCTTCTTCAATGCCGATCTTCACGTAATTCAGCACTTTCTCCTGCTGCTTCTGGTAAATTTCAGCGCCGAGCTCTGTAGCAGGGTCGGTGGGATCGCCGATTTTCACGTGTTCAAAAGTGTCTTTCAGGTGCTTCAGGAACTCGTCGAAAATTCCTTCCTGCACAAAGAGGCGCGAACCGGCGCAGCAGACCTGTCCCTGATTGAACAGGATCCCCTTGCAGGCCCCGTCAACGGCCTGCTTCAGATCAGCATCGTCAAAGACTATGTTGGCTGACTTGCCGCCGAGTTCGAGTGTAACGGGGATCATCTTGTTGCAGGCCTGCTGGTAAACGCCGCGGCCGACTTCGGTTGAACCTGTGAATGCCAGCTTGTCGATGTCGGGATGCTCAAGCAGCCACTGGCCGGAGCGGGAACCGGCACCGGTAATGACGTTCACGACGCCTCCGGGCAGCACGTTCTGAATGAGGCGCATTAGTTCCAGAAGGGAGATTGACGTGTGCGATGACGGTTTGATGACGACGGTGTTTCCTGCCGCCAGGGCCGGAGCCAGTTTCCAGCACGCCATGGTGAACGGGAAGTTCCACGGAATCACCTGTCCGACTACACCGACCGGCTCATGCAGAATCATGGAAAGTGTCTGATCGTCAAGCATGACTGCTGAACCTTCCCATGCGCGCAGGCAGCCGGCGAAATAGCGGAAATGATCTGAACCGAGGGGAATATCGGCGCTTTTTGTCTCACGGATCGGCTTGCCGTTGTCAAGTGTCTCAATTAGGGCGAGACGGTCAAGATTGGCGTCAATAATATCGGCGATTTTCAGAAGAACGTTCTGGCGCTCGACGGGCGATGTTTTTGACCACGCGGGAAAAGCCGCGCGGGCCGCCTTCACCGCACGGTCCACATCTTCCTTTGAGGCTTCGGCCAGCGTGGCCAGCGTTTCGCCGGTCGCCGGGTTTGTGCTCTTAAATGTGCCGCCGTCTGAGGCAGGCACAAATTCGCCGTTGATAAAAAGTCCGTACTGATTCAGGATATTTGCTTCTGACATGGAAATCCTTCCTTTCAGCCGGGGTTTCAGCCCCTTAACTTTTGCAGAAATTATGCATCAGCAGTCTCAAAGTATGCTTTTTTCTGAGACGCTGTTCCCTGAAATACGTTTTTTCAGTTTTTTTGCAGGCCTGCTTCTGTTGCTTCACATGCTTCGATTCGAAGTATAACGTTCAAATGTTAATTATACAATGATGAAAAGATACATGAATAAAAGTCTTCGCAGTACAAAAAGCACAATGCTATTTTTAACAGTCCGCCGCATAAAACAGGCGTATGAGCGATTTCGCCCATTTTGCCGCAATGCTTTGTGAAACAGGCGAACTTTTCTGTTCTTTCATATGCAATTTATCTCTTATGTGCAAAATGGCTTTTTATTGCAAATTTTATATTTTTCATTTTCAATAATTATTTTATAGATTTTTTATTATTCATCTAAACATCGTATTTTTTAAAATACAGCCGCCGTCTGACAGTTTCTCTAAAGTATCGCGATGTTTTTCTAAATCACAGCTATATGATAACTATTTGTATATAAATAAAATTCAGCCCCCCGGCATCAGGACGCAGAACCGTCTCACAGTTCCGCCGGCATGAAGCCGGTGCGCGGGCACATTTAAAGCCGGCAGGCAATGCTGCCCTGCCGGCTGTCATTGAACAGATTCTTTTAAGGTGTTCCCGGAACAGCGGCCACCGCTGCCGCTGCGCAGTTTCAGGATTACCGCTGCGGCACCGCTCTCTGCCCGTCTGCGGGGGCCTTTCTGCAGAGCAGGAGAGCCGCTGCGATGGCGGCCGCACCGGCAGCCAGTTTGCCGGCAATCACGGGAAGAAGTACATCAGGGCGGGTCTGCGAGACGTAGCCGAGATGGTCTCCAAAGACCCAGGCGGCTGACACGGCAAAGGCGACGTTGATGATTTTGCCCCGATCATCCATTTCGTCCAGCGATTCAAACATGGCAATGCTGTTCGCCAGTGTGGACAGCAGGCCGGAAACAGCCTGCGGCGAGATGCGCAGCCGGCGCGCGGCGGCGTCAACCTTTTTTGAAAGGAGCCGCGTGATGACCGCAATCAGAGGAAATGTTCCCGCCAGAATAACGGCAATGCCGCCCACCACAAGAAAGGCCTCGTCGATCGGCGTCATGCCCTGCAGCACTGTGATTCCGAAGAGCTTCTGCGCTGCGCCGGCGGCCAGTCCGGCAAAAGCACCTGCAAGGCTGATCTTGCCGACAGCCGCAAAGAACTTCATGATGAAACCGGTGAAAAAGCGCAGGCCTGCGTACAGAAGCGCTACAAAAAACAGAATGGGGGCCAGATTGCGCATCAGCGGGCCGATGCCGATGCCAAGCGCCAGACCGCCGGCGAAAATCCCCACGGGAGCGGAGATAATGCCAGCCAGAAGGCCGCAGATGACGCACCGCCGCGCCTTTTCGCCGCGGGCTGAGGCAACGGCAACAGGGATGGTAAACGTCAGTGTCGGCCCGAGGACTGAGCCGACGATATAGCCGCTGAACACGCCGATCTGTGGATCGCGGGCCAGTTCTGCCGCAAAGGGCGCACCTCCAGCATCAACGCCGAAGAACATCCCGGCAAAAAGAGAAGGATCTGCCCCGACTGCACTGAAAACAGGCGAAAGCAGAGGACGGAGCGCGCGTGCCAGCACCGGCGACAGGCAGATATATCCCGCCATGAGCATCAGCAGCGGCCCCGCGGCGGCAAAGCCGCGCCGGAATTCCCGCCCCAGTCCGAAACGTCCGTCAAAAAGCTCATCGCATGCGCCGCAGACCATAAAAAGAAACAGAACAGCCTCTGTGCACTTGTAAAAATTCATGAACCCCGCCTGCTTTCCTGCTTTGCAAAAAAATAATGTTCCGGCCGCCCGGCTTTCCGGGGGCTTTTCCATGAGGCCGGCCCTGAAACCGGCCCGGCATTTTATGCTAACCGCAGATTCAAAATTCTTCACGGCTTAGATTATTAAAAATTCTATAAAATTTAACAGCAGACCTGCAGCAGCACAGACGGCCGCCGCAGGTTCCGCCGTCTCCGCCGCAGAGATGCGCACTGCCTGTCTGGCCAGTCCGGCATTTTTTCTGCAGAAATTCCATATTGACAGGCAGGCTGGGCGGCTTAAAATAAACACATGGTTGAAATTTCAACTATATATCCGACGTTCATGGAGCGTGACTATGAAACTCAAAAATCATCTGTTCCGCGATCTTGGTTCCGTGTGCCGGTGCATTCAGTCCACCATCGACGTCAGGTTCAGAAACAGCGGCCTGCAGCGCGGGCAGTTCATCTTTCTGACCCGCATCTGCGAGACGCCCGGCATCCGCCAGGGAGAGCTTGCAGCTGCGTGCAGCCTCGACAAGGGCACCACGGCAAAGGCTGTCCAGAAGCTGGAAGATTCGGGCTTTATCCAGCGCCTGCACGATGAAAATGACAGGCGGGCATGGAACCTTTTCCCCACGGCGAAAGGGACTGAACTGTACCAGAAACTGATTCATGAAGAAAACAGGGAAATTTCGGCCGGACTGCGCGGATTTTCCCGTGCGGAGGCCGAACAGCTTCTGCAGATGGCAGTAAGACTTCAGAACAATATCAGGTGCGACTGGCTTGAAACCGGCAGGGAATTTGCCCGCAGAAGCCGTCTGTCAGGACGGAACGCCGCAGCGAAGCCTGCCAGGCACGCTGACGCAGACGGGCAGGCTGCGGCGTCAGACAGCAGACAGCAGGCTGAACTTGCAGAAAGGCTGGGTGACGACGATGCCTCCTGCGCAGAATAAGCGTTCCGCCGTCATGATGTGTGCGCTGGCGGCACTGCTGCTTTACGGCGTCAGCGCAGGGATCCGCGGCGACATCGGGATTCTTCTGAATCCCCTGTCTCAGTCGACGGGGTGTCCCTATCAGTATGTCAGCTTTGCGATCGCTGTGATGCAGCTGGCATTCGGCGTCTTTCAGCCGCTTTTCGGGATTCTGGCGGTCCGCAGGTCTGACCGCTTTGTCCTGATTCTCGGCATTGCGCTCTATCTGCTGGGGACTGCCGCCCTGC
>Ga0256404_1010847_pt1 | contig 12433 bp, 7 predicted proteins | sample RumenRJG_01DNA_FD_185990 | JGI IMG/M metagenome (GOLD analysis project Ga0256404, IMG submission 185990) | Bovine rumen microbial communities from Lethbridge, Alberta, Canada - RJG_01 | ecosystem: Host-associated > Mammals > Digestive system > Stomach > Rumen | place: Canada: Alberta | collected...
CTCCTCGAGGACATCGAGAAAAATGTGGAGAAGCGCCACCGGGATGCCAGGGCAAGCCTTGAGAACGGCATCGCAGGGCGGGGCTCCTCCCGCTACAGCAGTGCGCAGCAGGGCCAGGAAGGCTACAGCGTCCGCCGCATCCATGCCCCGGAGATTGCGCCGGAGGAAGGAGCGCAGCAGGCAGACCTCTTTGCCAACGAGGCGCCGGAGCAGGCACCCTATGAAGAGGCGCCCGATGCAGGGGAGGAAGCGGCAGAGCAGCCGGTGAACGCCCCGGAGACACCGCAGGAGTCCTACGATTCCTATGCACAGGAGCAGGAGGATGAGGGCTATACGGAGGAGCCTGTCGGCAGCGCAGAGGAAACCTATGCGCAGGAGAATGCCGCCCCGGAGGAATATCCAGGAGCTGGATATCCAGGATCTGGATATGCGGACAATGCACCGGAATACGAAGAGGAGCCGGATTACGGCACGACGGCAGATGCAGAGGAAGAGCCTGCCTACGAGGAGAATGAGGACGGCAGCATCTCCACAAGACGCTGGAACGCAGACGCCGTGCGCCGCGCCATGGACCGTGAGAAGAAGCGGTATGAGGAGTTTGAGGCGCACGAGAAGAACCATGCGGAGGAGGCTGCGCCGGTAACAGAAGAGGAACAGGAAGAAGCACCTGTTCAGGAAGAAGCACCGGTGGAGATCCCGGAGGCTGCCCCTGCAGCAGAAGAGGAGAGCGCACTGGCTCAGGAAGAGAGCAGCATGCAGGAGCCGGTAGAGGTGGCAGAGCCCGAGACGCCGCCTGCCTTTACGAGAAGACGCCGCCGCCCGGTCCGCCCGGCAGCGCAGGTCGCAGAGCCCGCCCCGGAGGAGGTGCCTGCCATGGAGCAGGGCCTTTCCGAAGAGGAGAGCGGCTTCCCCGGAGAGACCGCGCAGGAAGAGGCGCTGACTCCCGCAGAGGAGGCAAGACAGCTGCGCTCGAGAAGAAGGAGAGCAAGGCCGGTCAGGAGACCCGCAGAGGAGCTTCGCCGGCAGATGGAGGAAGAGACGCAGGCAGAGCCCGCAGAGGAGGAAGCCCCTGTCCAGGAGGAAGAGGCAGCTCCCGGGGAATCCCTGCAGGGGGAGCAAGTGCCTGCAGAGGAGGAAGCTGAAGAGGCGCCTGCCAGGGAGGAGAACACAGGGAGAGCACCCCGTGCGCCCCGCCGCCCCCATCCTGTCCGCAGGCCGGAGCCCGAGGAGACTCCTGCTGAGGAGGAAGAGACGGCCCCTGCCGTGTCAAAGGACACGCATCCCATCTCCGCTTCCGGACAGAGAGCCCTCACCGAGAGTGAGAAGAAGCTGTTCGGACCGACCTGCATTGTGCCGGAGAACCGCCGGCAGATCCTGAACGCCATTGACAACCTGAGCCTTGCCTCCTACACCGGAAACATCCTGGTGACAGGACCCGAGGGCACCGCAAAGAAGGTGGCAGCCGGCATCCTGGAGATCACAAAGCACAGCGACTCGAACTTCACCGGAAGAATCGCAAAGGCCTCCGGGCCTGCGCTGAACCGGCTGAGCCAAGAGAAACTCTCTGCCACGCTCAACCAGATCAACGGGGGCGCCATGATCGTCTACAACGCCTCTGCCCTGGAGGAGGATACGCTCAAAAACCTGCACAGCGAGATTGAGGGGAAGGAGCGGGGACTCATCGTGATCTTCGCCGACCGCAAGCGGGCGATGGACGAGTTCCTGCAGGAGTACCCGGACTACTTAAAGAGCTTTACGGTGACGGTGAACATCCTGCCTCTCACTGACAAGGCCCTGGTGTCCTATGGCCTGGAGTATGCAAAGTCCAAGGACTACAGCATTGACGAGCTGGGGCAGCTCGCCCTGTCTTCCCGCATCTCCTCAAGGCAGACACCGGATCATCAGGTGACGACGAAGGAAGTCCGCGATCTGGTGGACGAGGCCATCGGCTGGGCATCGAAGAAAAACCTGCACACACTGATGCTGATTCTGACGAAGAAGCGCTATGATCAGGATGATCGGATCATCATCCATGAGAAAGATTTCCAGCACTACGAGAAGTGACTGGAAGCGAATAAATGGGGGTACATGGGTATGGCAGCAAAAGCGGGTACGGAAACAAAGAAGGCAGCAAAGAAGGCACCGGAAAAGAAGGCGCCTGCGAAGAGGGCAGCGGCGAAGACAACGGCACCGAAGAAGACAACACCGGAGGTCTTCGTGTCGGAGGAGGACTGCTACCTGTTCGGACAGGGCACGCACTACGACATCTATGAGAAGCTGGGCGCCCATCCGTCGGTAAAGGACGGACAGAAGGGATACTTCTTCGGCGTCTGGGCTCCGAATGCGGGACAGGTCCACGTGATCGGCGAGTTCAACGGCTGGAATGAGGAGCAGAACCCGATGACGAAGGTGGGTCCTGTCGGCATCTGGACCGCCTTTCTTCCCGGCGTGCAGGAGGGACAGCTGTACAAGTTCCTGATCACGACGCCGGAGGGCGGGAAGATCTACAAGGCAGATCCCTATGCGAACTGGGCGGAGCTCCGCCCCGGCACCGCATCGAGGACAGCGGATCTGTCCGGCTACACCTGGCACGATGCCAGATGGATGGAGGATCGCGCAAAAAAGGATCCGAATAAGGAACCGATGGCGATCTATGAGTGCCATGTGGGTTCCTGGATGAAGCATCCCGACGGCACGGAGGACGGCTTCTACACCTACCGCGAGTTTGCGGACCGCCTCGTGCAGTACTTAAAGGAGATGAAGTTCACCCATGTGGAGCTGATGGGCATCCTGGAGCATCCCTTCGACGGCTCCTGGGGGTATCAGGTGACGGGCTACTATGCCCCGACCTCCCGCTATGGCTCCCCGAAGGACTTCATGTACCTGGTGGATACGCTCCACAAGGCCCATGTCGGCGTCATCCTCGACTGGGTACCGGCCCACTTCTGCCCGGATGCCCATGGCCTCGCAAAGTTTGACGGCCAGTGCATCTATGAGGATCCGGACCCGAGGAGGGGAGAGCACCCTGACTGGGGCACCAAGATCTTCAACCTCGGCAAGCCCGAGGTGAAGGACTTCCTGATTGCAAACGTCCTCTACTGGATTCGCGACTACCACATCGACGGCATCCGCGTGGATGCGGTGGCCTCCATGCTGTACCTGGACTACGGCAAGAAGGACGGACAGTGGCTGCCCAACAAGTACGGCGGAAACAAGAACCTCGAGGCGATCGAGTTCTTCAAGCACATGAACTCCGTGGTCCGCGGCAGCTATCCCGGCTTCGTGACGATCGCAGAGGAGTCCACCGCCTGGCCGAATGTCACGAGCCCTATCGGCTCTGCGGACGGCCTTGGCTTCTCCTTCAAGTGGAACATGGGCTGGATGCATGACTTCTGCGAGTATATGAAGCTCGATCCGGTCATGCGCAAGGGCTCTCACTACAACATGACCTTTGCCATGAGCTACAACAGCGCGGAGAACTACATCCTTCCGCTCTCCCACGACGAGGTCGTGCACCTGAAGTGCTCGATGCTGAACAAGATGCCCGGATACGAGGTGGACAAGTTTGCAAACCTGCGGCTTGGCTACACGTTTATGATGGGACACGCCGGAAAGAAGCTCCTGTTCATGGGCCAGGAGTTTGCCCAGGAGAGGGAGTGGTCCGAGGCGAGGGAGCTCGACTGGTTCCTGCTGCAGCAGCCGCTGCACGAAGGCATGCGCAAGTATGTCGCACAGCTCCTGAAGATCTACAGCAAGTATCCCTGCATGCATGAGATCGACAACGACTGGGCCGGCTTTGAGTGGATCAACGCCGATGACAAGGAGCGCTCCATCTACAGCTTCTTCCGCAAGTGCCCGGATGACAAGCGGAGAATCATGTTCATCCTGAACATGACCCCGGTCGAGTATCCGGAGTACCGCCTCGGCGTGCCGGAACTCAAGACCTACCGCGTGATCCTGAACAGCACGGATCCGGAGTACGGCGGCGCGGGCTCCAACGTGCCGAAGAGCCTGAAGGCGATGAAGGGCGACTGCGACTACAAGCCGCAGTACATCACCTTTGACATGCCTGCTTACGGCGGCCTCGTACTGGAGTTCTGAGCATGCAGATCCACGAATCCGCGGAGGATTATCTCGAGACGATTCTGATGCTGGAGGAGCGGGGAAAGCCGGTCCGGTCCATCGACATCGTCAACGAGATGAACTACTCCAAGCCCAGCGTCTCCATCGCGATGAAAAAACTGCGGGAGAGCGGCTACATCCGCATGTCCTCCTCGGGACAGATTTCACTTCTGCCCGCGGGCAGGAAGATCGCGGAGGAGATCTGGGCGCGGCATCGCCTGCTCACAGACATCCTGACCGCGGTGGGCGTGGAGAAAAGGACGGCGGCAGAACAGGCCTGCCGCATTGAGCATGACATCGACAGCGATACGTATCAGAAGCTGTACGACTACTACACGGTACACATGAAGCCGGAGCAGGCACAGAATACGAAACAGCAGTGAGCCGGAGCCCAGGGCGCCGGTGCAGAAAGGATTTTTATTACCATGGCAGACGGGAAGTTATTGGACGGCAAGACAGTCCTGATCACAGGAGGCACCGGTTCGTTCGGCAGATGCTTTACGAAATACGCCCTTACGCACTACAGCCCGAAGAAGATCATCATCTACTCCCGGGACGAGTACAAGCAGTTCGTGATGGCAAACGAGTCCCCCTTCAGGGAGAACGCGAAGATCATGCGCTTTTTTATCGGCGACGTGCGGGATGAGGCAAGACTCGAGCGCGCGATGGAGGGTGTCGACTACGTGATCCACGCGGCCGCCTTAAAGCAGGTGCCCGCCTGTGAGTACAACCCGGCAGAGGCCATCAAGACAAACGTCCACGGCGCGATGAACGTCATCGATGCCTCACTGAACACCGGCGTGAAGAAGGTGGTTGCCCTCTCCACGGACAAGGCGGTGAACCCGGTCAACCTCTACGGCGGCACGAAGCTCGTCTCCGACAAGCTGTTCATTGCGGCCAACGCCTATGCGGGGAACAAGGACATCTCCTTCTCCATCGTCCGCTATGGAAACGTGGCGGGCTCCCGGGGCTCTGTCATCCCCTTCTTCCGGAAACTCATCGCCCAGGGCGAGACGACCCTGCCCATCACGGATTACCGGATGACGCGGTTCTGGATCTCCCTGGAGCAGGGCGTGGAGCTCGTGCTCAAGGCCCTGGAGGAGGCCCACGGCGGCGAGACCTTCATCTCCAAGATCCCGTCCTTCTATGTGAAGGATCTGGCAGAGGCGCTGCTCCCCGGCTGTAAGACCGTGGAGACCGGCATCCGCCCCGGAGAGAAGCTCCACGAGATCATGATCACCCCCGAGGACTCCGGCAACACCTACGAGTACGAGAAGAACTACATCGTCTATCCGCAGATCGTCTACAACTCCCGGCAGGTCCCGGACCTGTCCGGAAAGAAGGTGGAGGAGGGCTTTGCCTACTCCTCCGGAACGAATAAGGAGTGGCTCTCTGTGGAGCAGATCCGCACGCTCCTGCAGGGCGTGGAGGAGGACTGAGACGATATGAAGGAACTCCCTGCCTTTGCCGGCGGCACGCCGGTGCGGGACAAAAAGCTCTATTATTCCCACCAGTACATTGATGAGAAGGACATTGCAGCCGTTGTCGATGTCTTAAAGAGTGACTATCTGACGACGGGACCGCATATCACGAAATGCGAGGAGAAGCTCTGCCGGGTTACGGGGGCAAAGCATGCGGTGCTCTGCGCCAACGACACGGCGGCGCTCCACATGGCGGTGATGGCGGCGGGCCTTGGGCCCGGCGATGAGCTTATCACCACGCCGATCACCTTTGCGGCCTCCGCAAACTGCGCTTTATACGTCGGCGCAAGGCCGGTGTTCGCAGACATCGATGAGAAGACCTGGAACATCGATCCCGCCTGCATCGAGAAGTGCATCACCCCCCGCACCAGGGCGGTGGTTGCCGTCGACTACGGCGGACAGAGCGTCGACCAGGAGGCGATCCTTGCCCTGAAGGAAAAGTACGGTTTTGTCTACATCGAGGACGCGGCCCACTCCATCGGAACCTGCTATAAGGGAAAGCCCGTCGGCTCCTTTGCCGACATGACGACGATGAGTTTTCACGCGGTCAAGACGATCACCGGCGGCGAGGGCGGTGCGGTGCTCACGGATGACGAGAGCCTGTACCGGAAGCTCCTGCTCCTTCGCACACACGGCATCACGCGGGATCCGAAGCAGATGGTCCATGAGCCGGACGGCCCCTGGTACTATGAGCAGGTGGCCCTTGCGCCGAACTACCGGATCACGGACATGCAGGCGGCGCTGATCTCCAGCCAGCTGGACAAGCTCCCCGCCTTCGGCGCGCGCAAGAAGGAGATCGTAAAGAAGTACAACGAGGCCTTCTCAAAGCTCCCTGGCTGCGTCGTGCAGGAGGAGACCAAGGGGTCGGACACGGTCCGGCACCTGTATGTGCTCCGGCTCAATCCGCAGCACCTCTCCATTGGCAGGCGCCAGCTCTTTGATGCGCTCGGCGCGGAGAACATCATCTGCAACGTCCACTACATCCCGGTCTACTACTTCCCCTATTATGAAAAGCTGGGATACAAAAGAGGCCTCTGCCCCAACGCTGAGCGCCTCTACGACGAGATGCTGACGATCCCGCTCTTCTATGCGATGACGGATCAGGACGTGGACGACGTCATCCATGCGGTGACGAAGGTTCTGACCTATTATGAGAAGTGAGTACGGCAGACATGCGGAGGCCACCGCGTGTCTGTTTTTTGGTATCGGGAAGCCGAAAGGAGAACAGGATGCCGGATCGCAGCAGTGAACATCAGGACAGGATCAGCGTCATCGTCCCCGTCTTCAACATGGCCTCGGGAGACCGCCTCTCCTACTGCATGGACTCGCTTGTCGCCCAGACCTATGAGAACCTGGAGATCCTCGCGGTCGATGACTGCTCGACGGATGACTCCCGGAAGATCCTGCAGGGCTATGAGAAGCGGTATCCGGGGAAGGTCTCTGTGTACTGGACAGAGAAGAACCACCGCCAGGGCGGGGCCAAAAACGTGGGCCTTGCCCATGCAGCCGGCGGCTGGCTCGCCTTTGTGGATGCGGATGACTGGGTCGTTCCGGATTACTTCGAGCGGCTCCTTGCCGAGGCGAAGCGGACCGATGCGGACTGCGTGGGCACGGACTACAGCCTTGTGGATATCCACACGATGGTGCCGGGAAAGCGGGTTGCAAACAGCAGAATGGAGCAGACGGGGGAGCTGACCCCGGAGAAGAAAAAGTCCCTGATGCTGGACTTTGGGTCCCTCTGCGTCAAGCTCTACCGGAGGGAGATCATCCTGGACTGTCCCTCCCGGTTCCCGGAGGATATCTTCTATGAGGACAACGCCCTGGCAAAGACCTGGGTGTACCGCATGCACCGATATGCCTATATCCCGGAGCCGCTGTACTTCTACTACCAGCACGCGGACTCCACGGTGCACACGGTGACGAGGCAGCGCCTCGAGGACCGGAAGATCGCCGCGGAGATCATGCTCTCCGAGTCCATAAAGTACGGGTACTTCTTCGGGTTCCGGCAGGAGCTCGAGTACGCCTACACGGTGCTCTACTACAAGAATACCCTCTTCTCCTGCCTGCAGGGGGACAGGGAGAAGGGCGTGTATGCCTTCGTAACGGCCCTTGCCAAAAAGATGCAGAGGACCTTCCCGAGGTTCCAGGAGAATCCCTATTATCAGGAGAGGACAGATGCGGAGGAGAAGAAGCTGATCGCCCTGCAGATGCGCTCCCCGCGGGCGTTCTACCTGTACTACCGGCTGCTCTGGTGCTACCGGCACCTGCGGTACGGGAAGAAGGGGCAGTGAACCGGCAAAAAACGACGTCACACCGGCTGCGATCGCATGGTATGATGGGGATAATCGGTTGCAGGTAAGTTCGCGCATTTCCGGCAGAAAGAGAGGAGATCACATGAAGTCAGATATTGAAATCGCCCAGGAAGCAGAAAAGAAACCCATCGGGGAGATCGCGGCAAAGGCCGGCATCCCGGAGGAGGCTCTGGAGTACTACGGAAAGTACAAGGCAAAGATCGGGGAGAGCTATCTGAACACCCTGAAGGACAAAAAGGACGGAAAGCTGATCCTGGTCACTGCCATCAACCCGACGGCTGCAGGAGAGGGCAAGACCACGATCTCCATCGGCCTTGCCGATGCGCTGACGCTCCTTGGAAAGAAGGCAGTCCTCGCACTGCGCGAGCCCTCCCTGGGCCCCTGCTTTGGTGTCAAGGGCGGTGCCGCCGGCGGCGGCTACTCCCAGGTCGTCCCGATGGAGGATCTGAATCTCCACTTCACCGGGGACTTCCATGCGATCACCTCTGCCAATAACCTGCTGGCGGCGGCGATCGACAACCACCTGCACTTTGGAAACAAGCTGGGCATCGACCCCACGAGGATCGTCTGGAAGCGCTGCATGGACATGAATGACCGTGCCCTGCGCAGCATCACGATCGGCCTGGGCGGCCATGCGAACGGACCGGTCCGCGAGGACCACTTCGTCATCACGGCAGCCTCCGAGATTATGGCGATCTTCTGCCTGGCATCGGACATGGAGGACCTTCGGGCACGTCTCTCCCGGATCGTCGTCGCCTACAACTACCAGGGAGAGCCCGTCACGGCAGGGCAGCTGAACGTGGTGGGCGCCATGATGGCCCTCTTAAAGGATGCCATGCAGCCCAACCTTCTGCAGACGCTCGGCGGCACCCCGGCACTGATCCACGGCGGCCCCTTTGCGAACATCGCCCACGGCTGCAACTCCGTGCGCGCGACGAGGGCGGCGCTGAAGATCGGCGACTACGTGGTCACGGAGGCAGGCTTCGGCGCGGACCTGGGTGCCGAGAAGTTCATGGACATCAAGTGCCGCATGGCAGGCCTCTCTCCTGACTGCGCGGTCCTTGTCGCCACGATCCAGGCACTCAAGTACAACGGCGGCGTCCCGAAGGATAAGCTTCACACTGAGAACCTGGAGGCGCTGAAGAAGGGCATCGGAAACCTGGAAAAGCACATCGAAAACCTGCAGCAGTTCGGCGTCCCGATCGTCGTCGCGCTGAACTCCTTCGTCTCCGACACCGAGGCGGAGAATGCCTTTGTCGAGAAATTCTGCAGAGAGCACGGCTGCGCCTTCTCGAAGGCGACCGTCTGGGCAGATGGCGGCGCCGGCGGAGAGGACCTTGCGGAAAAGGTCCTTGCCATGATCGAAACCGTGCCGTCCCAGTACCATCCGCTCTATGACCTGGATCAGCCGATTGCGGACAAGATCCGTACGATTGCGACGAGAATCTACGGCGCCGACGGGATTGAGCTCACGACGGCGGCAAGAAAGTCCATCAAAACCCTGGAGGAGCAGGGTTTTGGAAACCTTCCGATCTGCATCGCAAAGACCCAGTACTCGCTGACGGATGACCAGCACAAGCTGGGAAGACCCACCGGCTTTACGATCACGGTGCGGGATGTCTACGTCAGTGCCGGTGCAGGCTTTGTTGTCGCCCTGACAGGAGACATCATCCAGATGCCCGGCCTTCCGAGGGTTCCTGCGGCGGAGCGCATCGATGTGAACACAGATGGAGAGATCACGGGACTCTTCTGAGCACACAAACAGAGACAGGGAAGGAAACAGAAGCTGCTGCCGGCGGGACATCCCCGCAGGCAGCGCTTTCTTTTTGGCTTCCAGGAAGGTAAAATCATCCCCATCAGGGAATGGCAAGGAGGATGGCGGCATGGAGAAGATTGCGCTGCAGGATGGCTGGATCAGGCAGGAAGGACAGGCGGGCGGCCGCAGCAGGATCCTGAAGACAGAGGACTTTCCGAAGGACTGGCGGTCGGGAAGGGTGTTTCTCGAGGTCTCCGGAAAGGGGGCAGGGAAGGCCCTTCTTGGAAACAGCATCCTGCCGGTTGTCCTCGAGGGGACGCCCTTCTCTGCGAGGGCCTTTGAACTGACAGAGGGCCTCTCCGCCTGCGGAAGCCGCGCGGTCCTGACGCTCATGGAGGAAGAGGAGGAGAAGGTCCCCGTCCTCTGCTTTGCGAAAAAGACCTTTCTCTCGGACGCGGGGGTCATCAGCACGAAGAAGGGACTCCGGGTCCGCTTTTTCCTGCACGCCGGGGAGGCGTATCAGGGACAGGTGGAGATTCAAAGCGACATCCTGAAAAAGCCCCTGGTCTCCGGCATCGCCTGTGCGCCCGGGGACCACAGGCTGCAGTTCTGGATTCCCGGGGAGAACCTTGTTCCGGATGCGGCGCGCTGGGAGATGGGAAGCGGCGCCCTTCACAGCGCCACGATTCAGGCGGAGCATCTGGAAGAGGTCACCTGCCGCTTTGGCATCCGCGTGGTGGAAAGCGATGACGCGGGCCATCTTGTCCTCAACAGGCAGCGGGTCTTTTTCTTTGGGGAGACCGCAGCAGGACTTGCGCCGGAAGGCACCGGTAAGAGCTGGGAGGAGATCATTGCCCTGTACCAGAGCTATGGAATCACCCTCCTTCGCTTTGCAGGGCAGGTGCCCGGAGAGGAGGCCCTTGCCGCCGCGGACGCGGCGGGAATGGCAGTCCTTGTGGAACTTCCGGATACCTCCCTTGCGGATGCAGCGGGGGCAGCGCGAACGGAGAGGTACCTCTCCCGCCTTGCCCTTCTTGCGGCCTCTCACCCCTGCATCCTCTTTGCAGCGCTGGGAACCGGTCTCTCCCTGCAGGAAGCAGAGGGAAAGACCGCACAGGCGCTGCTTTCGAAGGCCAGAAAGGAAAATCCCTCCCTCCTCTATGCGGCCTCCACGAACCCGGAGGCGGGCAGGGGAGGGCCGCTTGCGGGGGATGACTTCTTTTGCTCCACGGGCTTTTTTGGAGAACCCCTCCGGGACACCGGGCGGGCGGATGCCGGGCACCCGGAGGGACGACCCTCCTATGACGGGGTCCTTGCCAGGATCCGTGAGCACTTTTCGGGACCGGTGCTCTCCATGGATGCCGGCATGTTTGCCATTCTCCCGGAACTTCCCACTGCCGCAGAGAGGAAAAAGAGCCTGGAGGCAGACCTCTTTGCGCGGATGGTGGAGGCAGCAGGCCTGGAAAAGACCTGGGAGAAGAACCGCGAGGCAGCTACCCATCTCTCGCTCCTTCTGAAACAGCGCGAGGCGGAGCGGGCGCTCCGAACCCGGGAACTTGCCGGCATCTGCTTTCGGGGGCTTGCGGATGAGCCGGAGCGGAACCTGTACGCCGGGATTCTCCGGAAGGACCTCTCGCCAAAGCCCGGTGCCCCTTCTCCGGAGGAGGTAAGAAGTGCCCTCTGCGTAAAGAGGCCGCTTCTTCTCGCGGACCGGCGCTGCTGCCTGGAGGGCGAGACGCTCAGCGTCCGGGCAGAGGTCGCAGACTATGAGAGGGAGCCGCTCCGGGGACCCTGGCAGATCCGCCTTCTCGATGAGAAGGGCGGGGAGATCGCAGCCTTCCCTGGCCTGGAGGATGCGGACTGCAGGCCGGGCACCATGACAGCCCTCGGGGATGAGATGATCCCGGTTGCGGGCAGGAACAGGGCAAGGACGGTGACGCTCTCCCTGACAGTCGGGGAGGAGGAGACCTCTGAGAAGATCTGGATCTATCCTCCGTTTGCGGAGAACTACACGGAGGTGACGGTGACGGAGAACCTTGCGGAGGCAAAACCTGCCCTGGAGATGGGCGCCTCGGTGCTACTTATCCCGCCGGCGGCACCCCTCCGCTTCCCGGGGTCCGCACCTCTCTCCTTTGCCCCCTGGTTCGGTCCCTTTGACCAGGATCAGATCCCGGAGGAGACGATGGGGATCCGCGTGGACAAAAGGCTTCGGATCTTCCACGACTTTGCGACCTCTGACCATGCCGACTGGCAGTGGCAGGGGATCCTCTCCGGCGCAAGGGCCATGGTGCTGCCCCGCAGCATCCCGGATGAGGCATCTTTGATTACCGCGATCGACGGCCCCTTCGGCATGCGGAGGCTCTCCGCCCTGCTCTCTGTCAGGGTCGGGAGGGGAAAGCTCCTTCTCTGCAGCCTGGGCCTGTGGCAGAAGAGCGGGCGCCCCGAGGCGCGGGCCCTGCTCCACGGGATCCTCTCCTACATCCACTCCCCCGCCTTTTCGCCTAAGACCGAGATCTCCATGGAGACCCTTGAACAGCTTGTACAGTAATTTTCCACCCGGCACCGGAGCCTCTCCGGAAGCCGGGTGTTTTTTGCGCAGAGAAAGGGTTGCGGCGTGGGCCGGCAGGACAGGAGGAGGGGAAACCTGCAAATACTAGAAAAAATATTTTTCTTAATAACGATATTGAAAATAATTTTCCTTTATGATACCGTAGTCTCAGATGAAAAAGTGCCGGGACCAGCCAGAGAAAACCAGAAGGTCC
>Ga0256404_1010848_pt1 | contig 12433 bp, 10 predicted proteins | sample RumenRJG_01DNA_FD_185990 | JGI IMG/M metagenome (GOLD analysis project Ga0256404, IMG submission 185990) | Bovine rumen microbial communities from Lethbridge, Alberta, Canada - RJG_01 | ecosystem: Host-associated > Mammals > Digestive system > Stomach > Rumen | place: Canada: Alberta | collected...
GTGGAACAAGCAAAACACCATACGTCCAATGCTTCCAAATCGAATGGCTGCCAGCTGGATAACTCTGCCCACTGATACACTCCGCATCTACTTTGACCTTTGCATTATCAAGTATTTCCTAAACATCATTTCGCCGAACAACGATATGAAGGCCAAGATTGATTCACTTCTTGCCGACTACCCGTCCATTGATATCAACGCAATGGGCTTCCCCCGTGGGTGGGAGAGCGAACCGTTGTGGCAATGAATACGGCATGATGAAGATAACGTACCTTGTCGTGCGTTCTTATCTATTATTTTACCTCCAAGACATACCCTCGTTTCTTTAGTGAAACGATGGAGATGGAGGTGTCGGCTTCGAGCATCTTGCGGAGATAGGTGATTTGCACATTGAGGGCGAGAGAATTGGCATAACTGTCGTTGTCCCATACAGATTGTAAAATGATGCCACGCTCTACGGTCAGGCCAATGTTCTGTGCAAGGAAGTACTATAATACCCCCAAAAACCTCACTCGAGTGAAATCATCGATTGAGCTGAATTCATGAAATCACTCGGGTCAATTCATGAATTCAGCTATATATAGTAAGATTACCTGCTTTTTGTGCTATTTTTCTACCAAGATTCTTGCTCCCTGTTTCTTTTATCCAAAGAATTCGCCGTCACCCTCCAGCATCTGCTGCTTGGTGAGGACCTGTGCCGTCGCGGTCTGTGCGCTTCATCACCTGCACCACATGGTCGAACGATATGCGATGGGTGCCATCAGAGGTGATGGCATAGAGAATCGAGTCGGCAGCACGGGCATACAGCATGCCACGCGTTTTGAGTGGCTCGCGGAAGTCCTGTTGCGCCAGACTGCCATAGAGGGTTACTTCAAAACCTTTTGCTTCAGGGTGATGTCCGGCGTAGATCTGCGCCGCTTTAGCTGGTCCCATCGTATGACTGCTTGATGGGCCTTTCCCAATACGGAATAGTTCTCTGAGTGATTTCATATGGGTTCATGTAAAAAAGAAGGTGCAAATTTACGAAAGACGTCTCGCACTGCCATGAACCGTATTTATGTTTTTTGTTAGAGATGCAGGGCTGCTGATAACTTGTTAGTAAACGGATAGGAAAAAGGTGAATAGTATCAAGAATCGTGGTCTTTTCTTTCTGATTTGACAGATGAGGCTTAAAAAAAAGGGCTGACATTCACGCTCGAATGTCAGTCCTACTTTTGTCGTTTACATGCAGCTGGTCACGCCGAGTGCAGTGGCAATTGCCGACAGAATACTAATCGTGGTTTGAATCACGAACTTCCATACTTCCTTGTTCTTCATGGTTCAGAATTTTAATGTTTCATGTTTAATGTTTAATCCTTAAGGATTGACGGGACCACCTCCGTTGCCAGATTCGGAGCTAGAACTGCCGCCGCCGTTCTCCGTGCCTCCGTTGTTCCCTGACTCCGTGTTTCCGTTCTCCGTCTCCTCGCCCGTCAGCTCGCTGTACAACTGGGTGCTCAGCGTAGCGCCCTGTCGCATGGCGGAAGCCTTGTAGGCAGACTTCTTGCTCTGGTCGGCCAGGAAGGCGATGCCCAGGCGGGTGACGTTCTCAGAGGCGCTGAAGTCCTTCGCGTCAGCGACGCCCTTGGAGGTGAGGACAGGGTAGAGGGTTCCGATGCCGTCGAGCTTCACCTTGTAGCCGTCGGCCAGCATCTCCTGCATGCAACTCTTCAACTTGGTGATCACACCGATGACCACGTCCTCGGTATAGATACTGCCGTGCTTCATGATGTGCTCGGCCATGTCGGTGAGTCGCATTGTGCCGCGATAGATAATCTTACCGTAGGTCTTCTTCACCTGCTGGCGCTGCTCGCCCTTCTTGCCCACAGTCACCTTGCGTTCCACCTTCTTAATTTCAATTGTTCCCATAGTAATGTTTAATGTTTAATTTTTAATGGTTAATGTTTAATGTTTCATATCTCAAACGGCGTTTCGGCGTTTCTCTTTCAGCGAGCCGGCGTTTTGCTGTCAGCGATACGGCGTGTTGCTCATTTTTGACATTGCAAAGGTACTACATTTCCATTGCGGTCTACGAATACAATGGGCGATTTTTTACCTGTCTGCGGACAAACTTGTTACAGCGTTACAGTGTGACAGTTCTCCAATCAATCTTTTTTAGTCCTAAAATACTTCTATATTATATATAATATATATATTATATATAATATAGAGTTAGAAATTCACATTTCCATTATCTTCTCGAGAACTGTCACACTGTAACGCGTCACGGAAATAGTGCTTTTGACAAACTCAAGGACAGTGACTCCTTAGACAACAAAATCTCGTTGGAATAATAATTCTACGGACTCTGGGGACTAAAGGGACAGCGACGGCGCCAGCGCCGCCTTGGCGGCAAGTCCTATAGGTCCTTTAAGTCCGTAGAAAAATCTTGGGCGGGTTGCGGTCATTTGGTCATTTGGTCATTTGTCAAAATCGAAAACTGACTGTCAAAATCCGCCACTATAATATAAATATTTATATTTATATATAGTGAGAAATGACCGCGTTCCCGAAATTGATTTTGACCAAATGACCTTGACCAAATGACCACAATATCCGAAAGATGGAACCTGTACTACCCTAGAAAAAGTTGAATGGTTTTTACCTTAACCCTGCCATAGGTTGAATGCTCGTTTGGTACCTTAATCCTTATCCCTGGCAGAAGTTGAATGATTCTCTCTTAACCCTTGTTTTTGTTGAATAGGTTCCGCGGAAAGCCGTTCAATCATATTCAGGGTTTGCGGTGCAAAGGTACATGCTCCTTCTTGAATCTCCAAATTTTCAAGGTACTTTTCTCTATAACTGATCCATTTCTTTTGTATCTTACCCATACAAGAGGCTGCCTGACGTGGAGTCATGTTGTTAAGCGACATGTGCGGGCGTTCGTTGTTGTAGAAGGCTATCGCTTTGTCCAAAGCCCTTCTGAGCTCTCCTATGGAGTGGAATTTGATGTCCTTGAGCAGCTCGTTCTTGATGGTGTTGTTCTGGCGTTCAGCCACAGCATTATCCTTGGGATCGCCGCTCTCTGTCATACTTATCTTAATGCCTGCCTCTAGAAGCAGCGATGTATATGCGGCACTGACGTACTGGATGCCTCTGTCAGAGTGGTGGATGAGGTTGACGGTCTCGTCTACGGGTAGCGTCTCAAGAGCCTTCAAGAGGCATTCCACACTGCACCAGGCCTCCATCGTCTCGCCTACATACCAGCTGATAATCTCCTTGGTATAGCTGTCTGTTATCATCGACAAGTAGCAGAAGTCGTAGCTGCCATCGTGATTCCAGATGGGGATATAAGTGATGTCCGTCACCCAAATCTGATTCTTGCGTATCGGTATGATGTCCTTTACCAGGTTCGGATATGTAGGCAGTCCGTGGGTAGAGTCCGTCGTACGTGGACGGCGCCTCGGAAGCCTTACGTTCAAGCCGTTACGGGCTATGATAGCCTCCATCTTATCACGCCCCACCATATATTCATAATCAGCACCAAAGCGCTCGCGATACATATAGTGGAGCTTGGGACCGCCTATGCCGGGGTCTATCCGGCGTATATCCTTGACGAACTGGACAACCATCTCCTCTTTCAGCCGTTGCTTGCCTAACGTATCCCTGTACTGATAGTATGCCTGCCAGCTCTTGCCAAACAGCCGGCAGAGAAGGCCCATGGTCTGGCCCTTGACCTTCTCCGCGGCAAGCTTTGTTACTGTTTGGCGCCAGCTTTTTTTCTGATTGGAATGTTGAACATCTTCTCGGCTTCGTCGATCATCACGTCCTTTGCATGATTCATCCACTCGGCCATCTTCAACGCTTCCGCCAGACGCTTGTTCTCTTCCCTAAGACGGGCCAGTTCCTCGGCCTCTGTCTCTACTGGTTTCTGACTCTTTTTAGGCATACTAGACGGATTTGGTTTGACATCTGGGGTGCCTTGTCTTCTACGCTCAGGCACTTTCCCGTCTGCAAAGGTACTAATCCATCTTCGAATTGTCCTACTACTAACACCAAAATCTGCACTTAGTTGCTCAGTTGGCACATGATTTAACAAATGGGCCTTGACTATCATGCGTATTTCTGCCAAAGACTTGTGCTTTTTGACGTTTTTGTGCTTTAGTGCGAGTTCCTGCAACTCCAACAAATCTGAATCTTCTGTTTTCTCCATTTTTAAACGTTGTTTTTGATTCAACGTTTTTCAGGGCAAGACAACCTGCATGGATAAAAATATGTGGGTCGATTTTTCGGCTGACATCCCGAACCATCGTTCAGCCTAACGGTGGAACTCGTGAAGTACCTTGCTACTCGCTCACCAAGACCGAGTGTCTCTATATCGCTACGAAGTTCAACGACGAGGCACGCGCCAAGTTGGTGCTGCGCTGGGAGGAACTGGAGAAGGTTGACGCAAGACGTCAGGTGGCAAAGACATTCAATATGACCACGCTCTATTTCAACGCCGTGCTGCGCGACATGGGCATCCAGTGATGAGGTACCAGTCCCCGTGGCATCTTGAGAAAGACCTCTAGGCATGGTACGAAAAGCGTAGATAATTTATTGTTAGCTCCTTTTTGAACGTTTCTTCTAAGAAAAAATGGAAAAAAGAATTTGTTATCAAAATCTTTTTGTATATTTGCAGCGTAATCTGAAAAATGCAATTATGAAAACTACGGCATTGAACGAAGCACAAATGAGCATTCTCAGGCTATTAGGGTCGATGAAGAGTGTAGAGGAGGTGAATGAACTCCGCCAAGTGATTTGTGACTACTATGCCCGCCGAGTTGACGACGAGATGGATCGTCTTTGGGAAGAGGGCAAGTGGGACAACGAGAAAAACGAGGCCATTCTGCAAGAACATCTTCGCACACCGTATAATCATGCCTGATTTCTGTTTCATTGCAGTCAGAGGATAAAAATAATGTAGAACTCTAAAACCGAATGCCTATGGGCTGAAGAAAATATTTCCTTTTGGACTATTACGGCATTTAGTGAATTAGAATGATTAATTCGTTGAAGAGCGTTCTTCGTGAGAAGGGCACTCTTTTTATTTTCAAGATATTCCTTTGTCTTTACAAAAATTTTTTGTATCTTTGCATCACATAAACGCTAAAGACCCAGAATGAGAAGCCAAAATAGCATTTATAATACATTAAAGCTCAGAGTCTTTATTTAATAAAAAGAATGCAACTATGACCGAAAAAGAACTTGTTCAATTGTGCAAACTTGGAGAAAGTACCACCGTGCAGTATAAGTTGGAGTTTACCACCCAAAAGCAGATTGCTGAGGAATTGGTGGCTTTCGCTAACACTCGTGGTGGCATTATTATCTTTGGAGCTGAGGATAAGACGGGCCGCATGGTGGGCCTGACCTATGAGCAAGTACAATATACATCTCGCGAACTGGGCAATACTGCCAACGAGCATGTTCGCCCTATCATATACATCGAGACGGAAATTGTGATGCATGAAGAATTGGCTTATCTGATTGCATACGTAAAGAATGGTGAGTATAAGCCCTACAAAGACCTGGCTGGCAATATTTGGGTAAAACAAAGTTCTGATAAGCGCAGGGTTACTGAGAACTCCGAGATTCGCCGCTTGATGCAAAACTCCCATCAATATCAGGCTGACGAGGATGGTGTTGACGGAACGTCAGAAAATGATATAGACACAAAGGCGCTCGATGAGTATTTCAAAAGTGTATTTGGAAAACGCGCTGATGAGTTTAATATGCCTGTAGCAGCTGTTTTGAAGAACGCTCATATTACAGATGTTCTTGGTCGCCTAACTATTGCTGGCCTGATGTTCTTTGCCAAGGAACCGCAGTTATTCCGCCCTCAGTTCTGCATCAAGGCTGTATGGTTCGCAGGTAATCATATTGGCGGCGCGCAATATCATGACAGTCGTGACATTACAGGTACCATCCCTGAGATGTACGAGGATGCTATGCGCTGGTTGAAGTCATGTCTTAGTCGTCCACAAAACGGTCAGTCGTTTAATAGCGAGGGCATATTGGAAATTCCTGAGATTGTTTTGGAGGAGTTGATACAGAATGCGCTTGTACACCTTGATCTTCTGAAACCTGCCGCTATTCGTCTGTTGGTGTTCGATAATCGCATAGAGATTGTGAACCCGGGCTGCCTGCCTGATGGCCAGACCATCGAAGAAGTATTGATGGGCAACTCCGATCCTCGCAATCCTCAACTGGCACAATTCGGTTCTAAGACGATGCCGTACAGAGGACTAGGGTCTGGCATACCACGTGTAATGGCAGAGAACTGCGACGTGGAACTGATAGACCGCCCAGATGGCAATCAGTTTATTGCTCGCATTTGGCGCACTACCCAAAAAGATGAATTTACTACCCAAAAGGCAAATGAAGAGTTGATTCCTACTACCCAAAAGGAGGAAGAATCTACCCAAAAAGCTCAAAATACTACCCAAAAGCCAATCAACGCTACCCAAAAGCCAATCAACGCTACCCAAAAGGCGATACTCGACTACCTGAAAGCTCATCCTACTGCAACCAGACAGGAAGTCGCTGAAGTTATTGGTAATATCACAGAGGATGGCGTAAAGTACAACATTGGCAAGTTACAGCAATATGGCCGTTTGAAGCGTGAGAATGGCCGCAAGAATGGCAGCTGGGTGGTGATTGATTAGGAGAGAGGAACTAAATTACATTTGAACTATGCTATTCCAAAAGAATATTGTCAAAAAGTATATTGGCTTGCTCGATGAGAAGTTAATAACGAAAGCCTGGGAAAAGTACTCAAGCTATTTCTTGAACGAGGATATCCAGGCTAATATTCATAAAATCAAGGAAGAGCAGTTCCAAGAGGGTTTCTTGCGCGAACTGTTTGTAAAGGTGTTGGACTATACCATCAATCCTTCGCCCAACTACAACCTGACCACCGAATTAAAGAACGAGGTGGGTTCGAAAAAGGCAGATGGTGCCATTCTGATTGACGACAAGGTGATTGGTGTCATTGAATTGAAAGACCATAAGACCCCCGATTTGGCAAGCATCGAGAATCAGGCTTTCGGCTATAAGAGTAAGCATAAGGATACGCGCCTGGTCATCATCTCTAATTTCGAGAAACTACGATTCTATATTGACAATGCGGTGGAGTACCGTGAATGGGACATCTTCCATATGACCTTAGATGAGTTCCGCGAACTCTATCTGTGTCTTGCTTGGACGCAGGTAAAGCGTGGCATAGCCATACAGATGAAAGAAGAGTCTGTATCTTCTGAAGACCAGATTACCAACGCATTATACAAGGACTACTCACAGTTCAAACGCGTGCTCTTTGCAGACATTTTAGCACAGAATCCAACCCCAGAATCCAAGGACGAGAAGGAATGGCAATTGCTCTTGTTCAAGAAAACACAGAAATTGCTCGACCGCCTGCTGTTCATCTTCTTTGCTGAGGACTGCGGACTGTTGCCACCCAATATGATTGCGCAAATTGTAAAAGAATGGAAACAGTTAAAAGACCTTGATATGGATGTGTCTCTTTATGAGCGCATTAAGAAACATTTTGGTTATCTCGATACAGGACATGAATGCGATAAATATACGATATTTGCCTATAACGGCGGTCTATTCAAACCAGATGAGGTGCTCGATAATCTGAAGATTAGTGATAACATTCTTGCAGAGCACACACGACGACTGTCGGATTATGACTTTGAAAGCGATGTTGACGTAAACATCTTAGGCCATATTTTCGAGAACTCACTTTCGGAGATTGAGGAGGTGACGCAGCAAATCAGTAATGGTCAGGCGCCTCAGACCTCTAAACGCAAACAGGATGGCGTATTCTACACCCCTCAGTATATCACGAAGTATATTGTGGAGAATACCGTTGGACGCCTCTGTACTGAGAAGAAACAGGAGCTGCACATCGTAGAAGACGAATACCTCTCAGAACAGCGCCGACAGATACAGACCAAAAAGCGCCTATTGGAGCAACTACACCAGTATCGCACATGGCTGCTCCAACTCACCATTCTTGATCCTGCATGTGGTAGTGGTGCTTTTCTGAATGCCGCCCTCCAATTCCTGATGGCTGAGCATAAACACTTGGACGAGTTAGAAGCGAAAGTGACAGGCTCTACTATTGTGTTTCAAGACGTGGAGAACAGCATTTTGGAGCATAATCTCTATGGTGTTGACATCAACGAAGAGAGTGTCGAGATAGCTCAGTTGGCACTTTGGCTTCGTACCGCTAAACCTCGTCGCAAGCTAAACTCGCTCAATCAGAATATCAAGTGTGGCAATTCGCTTATCAGCGACCCTGCCATTGCTGGAGAAAAAGCATTCAACTGGCAAGAGCAATTTCCCCAAGTATTTGAAAAGGGTGGTTTTGATGTGGTAATTGGTAATCCACCGTATGTGCAACTACAAAGCATGAGTGCAATGAGTGATGCCTATGGCCAATGTGGATATGAGACGTACAATAAAACGGCAGATTTATATTGTTTGTTCTATGAGCAAGGATGCCGATTACTTAAAGAGAATGGTCTTTTAGGCTTTATCGCTTCGAACAAATGGTTAAAGATTAACTATGGAGAGACCTTGCGTAGATACTTGGTAAATAAAATGAATCCTCTTTTGCTGGTAGACTTTCCTGGTGTCCCCGTATTTGAAGAGGCAACAGTTGACCCACAGATTCTGATAGTCAGAAAGCAGAAATATATAGGGAAAACACTAGCTTGTGTCGTCAAATCAAAACTAGAAAGCCTTTCAGAATATGTACCAGAACACACGATGGAAATGAACTTCAGTTCTGAGCCTTGGACAATAAGAGACACGCGTGTTACTGATATAATAAAGAAAATAGATTCACTTGGAAAAACTCTCAAAGATTTACCTATCTCAATAAATTATGGTATAAAAACAGGATATAATGATGCATTCTTTATTGATGGAGAAACGAGAGAATCTCTCATCAGAGAAGCCTCCAGTTCATCTGAAATGATACGCCCATTGCTTAGAGGTAGAGATATCGTCCCTTGGAGAGTTGAAGCAAAAGACCAATATATAATCTTTGTTCCTTGGCACTTTCCGCTCCATCTTGACCCTTCAATACAAGGATGTTCCCTGAAGGCGGAAGAAGCATTCGCAAATCAATATCCAGCTGTGTATAATCATTTGCAAAAGCATAAAGACAAACTATCATCAAGAAACAAGGCAGAGACTGGAATCAGATATGAATGGTATGCTTCGCAGCGTTGGGGTGCAGATTATTACAAAGACTTTGCAAAGCCCAAGATAGTATATCCCAATATGACAAAGTATCTTCCTTTCTGCTATGATGAGAGCGGAGCTATATGTAATGACAAAGCTTTTATTATAACATCTAATGAAGAGTCTTTCTCACTGAAATTCTTATTGGCATTACTAAATTCAAGTCTTGCCAAGTTTTGGATTCGTTGTATATGTCCTGAACTTGGAGAAGATCGTCGTGAGGTTCGTAAGGTTTATTTTGAGAACTTTCATGTTGCAGATGGAGATCAGAAACCATTTATTACTCTTGCAGAAACGATGATATCCCAGAACTCTCAGCTTCAGGAAAAGCGTAGTCGTTTTCTGCGCAAACTGAGTAATAACTTCGAGGGACTGAAAATAACGGCAGCATTGCAGCAGTTTGACCAGATGGACTTCAATGGGTTGATGGTAGAACTGAAGAAGCAAAAAATCCACATCCCCATCAAGGATCAAGACGAGTGGGAAGATGCTTTTAATGAGCGTGTAGCAGAATGTCAAGAGCTCTCAGAACAGATAAAGGCAACAGAAAAAGAGATTGATACCAAAGTGTTCGACCTCTATGAACTCACAGAGGAAGAGCGCAAAATTGTGATTAAAGGATAATAAATAATGGACTACACGAAAGTACCACGAATACTAATATATAAAGAGCGTTCGTCGCTAGATGATTTTGGCGTTTATGTGTCTAAGTCTTTCAATGCCATTTTGTACGAAAGTCTTATGACATTGGATGATTTGAAACCATGGATCAAGGGTTCATTTCAAGAAATACTTCGTCTGTTTAATGATGCTTACTATTATCTCACTCTTATCTTCCTTGATAAGAACCCTTTGGAACATTATCCTGATTATTGCTATAATTTCGGAGGCTTCCCACAAGATTACGATTTTGACTGGGACAGCGAAAGTCGTGAAACGGTATTGAAGTCTATGCTATTTGTGATGCTACGTACATTTGGAAAGAATTTGCCCGCTCCACAATTTCATTTACTCACTGCCATGGTTGCCGACATTAATGCACACACATCAATAAAGGATGTGGGAACAGCTTTAAAACGCTTAAGGGGAGAAGAGAAAGATATTGCTTATAAAATTACCTGTAATTTTGAGTTCAATAACATGCCTGGTAGTATTTCTAAGGAGGATTATTCAAGGCGCAATATTCAAGAACTTATTGACAGCGATATATCATTAAAAGATTGCCTGTCATCAGGAAAGATACTTCGCGAAGCTGTCAATAATCTATGCGAAAGCAATGAACAAAAGTTGGTTATGATAGAACGATTATTAGAACCTGAGAAGGAAGGTTATGGCTGTTTGGACATGAAAGTTACAGAATCATATCGAAGCCTATATGAGTTGCGTTCTGAACTGACAGGCAAGCCTATGCCAAATAAGTTGCCGTTTGAAAGAAATGCCGATGCGCTTGGTTCATCCCAGATTCCACAATATTCGCAAGATGTGTCGAAACAATCATCATGGATGCATAACCCAAATTTTGACTTGGAAAGGGAAAAGTTGCTAGGACAGATAGAAGACTTAAAATATGAGGTTAACCTACTTGCTCGTGAAAAAGCTGCCTTGAAACAAAGCAACCATGAACTTCAGGAAAAGAAGAAACTCGGTAATAGCAATATTATTATTGCTGACGATAGGAAAATAGATGTTATTAAGGTCTTGCACGCAATGTGTAAGGCGGGGTTATTTAAAACTAAAGACGATAGCAAGTTTACCATCAAAGCTGTTATGAAAATCTTCGGAGAAATATTGAATGACAACTTCTCTGAATACAGTAGTAATCTAAGCACATCTAAGTCGACAGCAAAGGAAGGAACGTTCTTGGAAATATTTGATACATTACGAGACGAAGCTAAGAAGTATCTTAATAAATCATAAATATAAGCTTAGGTTAGACTTAGGTCTAGCTTAAGTTTAGTGATGGACGGAATTTTTTGTTATATTTTTGCATCCGCATTCAGGCTTGCCTGGGTGCGAATTTTTCTTTTTGCATAGTGTTTTCAAAAATTTTGGTCTAAAAATAATTTTGTGAAAAACGGAAGTCAAGATTCCAGTATCTTTGCAATCAGAAATGCCATTGTAAAGACGAAAAAATATTGTCTTTTCAAAACAGGTGCGTGTGACGTACCTTTGCGGAGACAAAATCGAGGTAGTAAACCTCAAACATAAAATCATCCGAGTGATGTGAGCAGAGAAGCCTCATGAGTTAAACGGGCGCGCCGTTTCAAAGCTTTCTCACTCACAAGTTGAACAAACAACAAACTCGGAGGTTATGAAGAAAACTTTAAAGCAAGTCCATCCTGAGGACTTTGACGTAAAGGCGCTGCTGGCGGCTGCGCGAGAGGGAAGATTGTATGTTGACGAAAGCAAGAAAGAGGTCAGCAGGGATATTCTCATAAATGAGATTCGTGCGTATGTAGGACGAATCCAGACACTAGTTACCAAAGACTTCAGCTCATCGATTGATGAACTTTGGGAACAGATACTTTCAACAGATGATTTTGTTGAGTTCCTTACTCCGAGTAATAAAGCAAGGAAGTGTAAGGTATTTAATAAGTATGGGGTGATGCGTATCATTGGCGTGTTGCGTGAAAAAGGTGTTTATGAGTATTATAACGATAGCAAGTATAATGCTCTTCTGGAGCAGACGGACATAGATACGCCTTACAGAAAATATCTTGGAATGGGGTTTGAACAGCGACATTTGCTTTTGGAAATTAGGGAAATCGTGGCCCAATATCAACTTTAACATTTTGGTAAAATGGTTCCTTTTTACCAACTTTAAAAGCGCCGTACCTTTGCATCGTCGAAAGGACAAAACGAGTAGACAAACAAGTGGTCTTTGAGGCTTTGCCTCGAAAACCTTTGGCGCTCGGAAGAGCTCAAACAAGTTTCTTGCGTCCCTTTGGTAGCAAGCGGCAAGCCGAGCGGGCTCTTCACTCGCTGATGCGGTCTTTGACATATTTACATACAATATATCTTCTTTCTTTATGATGAGTAGTTTTTGCTGAGTTTTTGAACTCATAGTTCTATATTCATGTAAAATTGTTTTGACATACGATTAACATCAGGCGGTCAGCGGACTGCCGCAATCTGCCCTGCTGTGACAGCACGGCAG
>Ga0256404_1010849_pt1 | contig 12433 bp, 10 predicted proteins | sample RumenRJG_01DNA_FD_185990 | JGI IMG/M metagenome (GOLD analysis project Ga0256404, IMG submission 185990) | Bovine rumen microbial communities from Lethbridge, Alberta, Canada - RJG_01 | ecosystem: Host-associated > Mammals > Digestive system > Stomach > Rumen | place: Canada: Alberta | collected...
TTCGTTATATTTATTAACGACTTTTTCGATTTCACCAGTATAGTCCTTACCGAAACCAGTCCACATTTTAAGTTCAACTTGGGCACCGGTTTTGCCGCTCTTACCACAGGCTGCTGCAACAACAGCAACACCTAAGACGGAGGCAGCTGAGAGGATTTTTGAAATTTTCTTCATAATCTAGAAACCTTTCCTTACCTTTTTAACCCTTAATTCCGCTACGAGATACACCTTTCATGATGTACTTACGGAAAATAAGGAAGAAGACGAATAATGGGAAGGTAACAACCATTGATCCGGCAATCTTAATTGCGTCGAGACCATTAGCAATGTCAGAGTTGAACAAGGACATTAAACCATTGGAGACGAGTTGCATGTTGTAGCTCTTGTCGTATTTCCAACCACCGTTTGCAACAAGTAGTGGCCAGACGTATGAGTTCCAAGCACCCATCAAGGACAAGATGATAATAGTAACGATTGTTGGCATGGCAATTGGGACCATAACCTTAACAAGGTAGCCAACATCGCCGACACCGTCGACTTTCGCCGCGAGGTAAAGTTCGTTCGGAATTTGTTGGAATGTTTGTCTTAAATAGAAGATATAGAAGACAGACACGCCGTGAACGAAAATCAATGCCGAGAATGTGAATTCCCAATCGAGTGATTTAGTGGTCTTATAATTTGTAAGAACCATCAATTCACCTGGAATCATCATCGTAGCGAGGAGCAGTGTGAATAATAAGTTTTTGCCTTTGAACTCAAGACGGGCAAACGCGAAGGCTGCTAGAACAGCAGTGACCACTGTTACAGCTGTTGAACCAACAGCAGTAATAAGTGTGTTCAAGTAATACTGGGCAAAGCTCGGTCGTGCTTCTGTCGCACCAGTAATTCTGTTCACGATTTGTCCTGAGAAAATGGCTTCAAAGTTTGAGAACGACCATTTATTGAAACCAATTAGTTCAAAGTTCGCTGTCTTAGTGAACTCGTCGAAGCTCTTGGCATCAGTTAATGAACCAATAAGCATAAAGACGAATGGAAGAAGCATAAACAAGGCAAAAAGTGTAACGAATGTGTAAAGAAGTATTGATACAACAATCTTCTTTGCTTTATAGCGTCTTAAGGCGCCTTCATCAGCAAAATATAAATCAGCCATAATTTACCTCCTTCCTTAATAGTGCACTCTCTTTTTGCTTACAGCAAATTGAATGACAGTGATAAATAAGATAATTGCTAAGAGGACTAAAGAGCCCGCGGCAGCAATACCTGGTTTAGATAAGTTACCGGAGGATGGATCCATTTGTTTGTAAATCCAACCAACGACTGGCATCCAGTCATAACCTTCGGTACCACCAAAGTAGAATCCACTACCATTGATGTTGGTATAAACAGACATGACGCCTGAATACATCTTGAACGCGCCAATAAACGACGTAATGGTAATGTATAAGATTTGTGGAGAGAGTAACGGTAAAGTAATTCTTCTCCAAATTGTGAAGCCACTTGATCCATCGATCTTCGCGGCATCTGTATATTGCTTATCAATCGTTGCTAAACCTGCCATAAAGACAAGAATCTTAAAGGCAATACCACTCCAAACAGAGTTTGTAACGATAACAATCGCTTGGTTGAACTTGCTTGCTGGTGGCAAGACTGCTTTAAGTTCATCACCAACCCAATATTCATACGCACTTGGGTTTAAGAAGTTAACAGGTTTTCCACCTAAACCAGTGATAATCACGTTGATGATACCACCTGGTGTATGGGAGAATAACATGTTAAAGACTAAACCTAACGCAATCGCGTTAGTAACGTATGGAAGGAAGAAGATTGTTTGGTATAAACCCTTTAAGGCTTTAATGTTATTTAAGAACGAAGCAATAACTAAAGAGACGATAATTGTTAAAGGAACTTCAACAACAACGAGAATCGCTGTGTTTGCAATCGTTGCTGGGAAGTGCGCATCTTGGAACAGATACACAAAGTTATTAAACCCGAACGATGGCATGCGACGATACATATCGCAAACATCTGGATGGAATAGGTTCCAGTTAACACATGGTTCTTCTAGCGATTTAAAGAAACTACCAAGAGCAAAGCTGCCAGCGCCTTCAACGAATTCGAAATCGTTAATGAAGGCCATGAAGAAAGCGTTGATAATTGGATAGAACATAAACAGCACTAAGAAGATTAATGCTGGAATAAGAACGATCCAAGCAACAGCCCACTGTGGCAAGCTAATACGACGACGTTTTCCAATGACTTTTTTGTCACGAATATCATCGTAATTCACAGCTGGTAATTTAATTGCTTTTTCAGCCATCTAATTTCTCCTTTCTTTTTTCGTAAGATAAATAGTTGAAAATTATTTAATTCTTTCTCCCTCTTCTTCAAAGACGTAGAAACGTTTTGGATTGAATTGGAGTTTTTCTTTTCCAAGGATTTCATCGCGAAGTTCGCTTGGAATGATAACTTTCAAGTGGTTTTCTGGTTGATCATCGACATGGCCAACTACGTTGATATCACGTCCGATGTTTTCCACTTGTTTAACAGTGACTGGAATTAAGCCACCTTTCTTAACAAATGTGAAAGCTTCTGGACGGACAGCAATTTTGACCTTTCTGTCAACTTTTCCATAAACCTTATCTGTATCGAAAACTTTACCGTTGAGGAGAAGTTTTCCACCTTTGATTTCTCCATCAAAAACGTTAATTGCTGGAGAACCAAGGAATTTTGCTACGAACAAGTTTGCAGGTTCTTCGTAAACCCTTTGTGGTTCGTCGATTTGTTGCACAACACCAAGTTTCATAACAACAATGACATCAGAGATAGACATTGCTTCTTCTTGGTCGTGTGTAACGAACACAGTTGTAATACCAGTTTCACGTTGAATACGTTTAATTTCTTCACGAGTTTGAAGTCTTAAACGAGCATCAAGGTTGGAAAGTGGTTCGTCAAGTAAGAGAACTTTTGGAGTCTTAGCAAGAGCACGTGCAATAGCGACACGTTGTTGTTGACCACCAGAGAGTTCTTTTGGCTTACGATCGAGATATTGATCGATGTCGACGATTTTAGCCATTTCGAATGCAATCGCATCTTTATCAGCTTTTGATAATCTTGTTTTGGCTTTTTCTTTAGCAGCTTCAGGATCTTTTTCCTTGAGTTCTTGGAAAGCGGCCTTTGCTTTTTCAAGATTAACAAGTGCTTCATCAAGACACTTATGAGCGCTTTCTAAATGTTTTTCGAGATTTGGAATGCGCTCTGTAGAAGATTTAATGACTGCTTCAGCATGTTTAATTGCATCTTCGCATTCTTCTGCTAAAACAGCATCTTCACGTTGTTCCGCTTTTTCTTTTTTCGCTTTTGCTTTGACGATAGCGGCTTCGGCTTTTTTAATTGCCTTCTTGCATTCATCGATGTCGTGTTCAGTTGTCTTAATGTCGTGTTTAGCATCCACTACAGCGTTTTGTTCTTCGCCAAATGGACCAGCAAAACGGACATTGTCGAGAGGGAATTGGATGTTTTGTCTCACAGAAAGATGTGGATAAAGAGCATAGTTTTGGAAGACTAAGCCAATACCACGGTTTTCTGGAGGTAAGTTAGTAACATCCGAATCACCGAACCAAATATGACCATCTGTTGGTTTGTGTAAACCAGCGATCATATAAAGCGTTGTTGATTTACCACAACCAGATGGACCTAAAAGACCGACGAGTTTTCCGTCAGGTATCGTAAAGTTCATATGATTTACAGCAGTTGTCTCAACACCTTTTCGACCGATGAAGGTTTTCGTTAGATTTTCAATTCTAACTTCCATATTGTACCTCCTATGGTATTAATCGTAGCTGTAACTACACGTAAATAATAACATAGTTATTTCTTAAGGTTAAACAGAAGATAAAAACAGAATTATTTCTTGAAATAAAAATATTGGGGTTTTGCAAGAAAAAAACCAGCAATTGCTGGCTATTTTTCCTTTTTCGAAGTGCCTCGTTTTTTATCGATTTTTTTCTTTAAGTCTTTGTCGACAATCTTAGATCCAACCTGGATAATATTGGCGTTTTCAGGTTCGTAAGAATTAAGCTTTTCGAGATTTGAGTTGACTCGATTTTGCTTTCTTTCTTCTTCGGTTGCGTTATCAAAATAGACCGAAGTTTTTTCATCAATCACAAGAGTCATTGCAGCAAAGTCGTGAGGCGATCGACGCTCTTTATTGGTGAGCATTACAATCAGGATAATAACCCCACCGATACCTAGTGTTGCAATCGAAGTTAGACCAAATCCGATAATGAATAAAGAGAACGTTATTTCTAATAGGAATATCAGCTGACGGAACAAGATTTGTCTCTTCTTTGCTCGATAACCAAGTTTCGAAATAACAGCAATACCAAGTGTCTTCTTGCCAAGAGTTGCGCCATCTCTAAATAACATTGGAATTAAGACATACAATCCACCAACAACAAAGATGTATGTTGGAATATAACACCAGAGTTGAATCGCCCGAACATTTCCATGCAGATCTTTCATATAATCTGTGTAATAGAACTCTTTTGTCGCTTCATAAAGGCGTTTGTTAATATCGTTAATTGCCTCGTCTTTGTTCGCACCTTCTTTTAAAACTGGTAGACCTTCATAGTCGACATGTTCATCCACTACAGGGTAAGCGTAATAAGGAGATTTATTCTCTTCTCCTTCAGGGGCTAAGCCCATGATTTTGGTGTTGAAATACACTTTAGTGTATATCTCGCTTGGAAGCTTGCCATCAATCTTATCTAAATAATGAGGAGAGATAAAATGATCCTTCACCGCATCATAAGTTCTTGATTCAGTATTATTTGGAAGTTCGACACGAGTTAAATCACCAGTTAAATAAACTGTGTAATAGTACTGTAGATGGGCAATTCTTTGGTCTAAAGCAAAATCGCCGACATTTCTGGTTTCGTTTACTCTTTGAAGATATTGGTTGTTAATTTTCTCACTGAAGTCTTTGACTTCGATTGGTTGATATTTACCAGAGTCATCTTGCTGCATCCACATGTATAGGTGCGAAGAAATTTCATATTGATAAATATCACTCACATTTGCGTCGTAATTTGTTGCCTTACGAGCAATTGGAGTTGCGACATAAGTGACTAAAATAAAATATAAAAAGAAAGCAAAAATCGCATCCATAAAAGCGGAAACGATTCTTCTAAAAAGTGGAGCTATCTCAATTTTTTTCATTGTAAATCTTCTGCTTCAATAAACTCTTCTTCATCTACTTCAGAGTCGAAAATAATTGAGCTTTTAGCATCAATTACGAGGGTTCTGCCGGTATAATCGTGTAAAGCACAGTGTTTTGGAGAGGCGGCAGTAAGACCACCACTAACCATAAAAATGACTGCGGCAATAGAGAAAGCAATGTAGTAACTTGGAAGTGGAAGTAGGAAGATTAAAGCAAGCGTCAAAATAAGTGGAGTTACTCTTAAGAGTAGTTGATATTTCTGCATCTTATATCCATCAATTGCACACAATCCAAGCTTCATAATCTTCTTACCAATTGAAGCGTTATTTTTCATAAACATTGGAATGATTACATAACTAATTAAAGAGGCCAAAACTGCCGGAATTAACCAGGAAACTGCGGTTAAAAATGTAATTTTGTCCAAATAAGGACGATAGAAATTTTGGTTCATTAAATTACCAAAATAAGCTTGTTTATATTTCTCGTATAAAACAGCAGCAGTTTCGCCTTCGGTGACTTCCACCACTTTGCCTTGTTTTGTGGAGTAGTGTTCGCTGCGACGAACACCAATTTTTGTTTTATCAATGACGTCACCAGTTTTGTCATACATAAAATAAGCTGTCGATGTTGCGGAAGGTTCATCTTCCTTGATCTCTAAAATATTCTCGTTAAACCACGCGACTGTGTAATAGTTAACTGGAAGAGTTTCTGTTCCACTAACGTATTCTTTATAGTTTGGAGCTTTATAAGCATCTGGATCACCAGTGTATCCTTCTGGAATCTCCACACCTTCACCCGTTAAATAATGTAAATAATAATAAGAAAGAACATCCATGTAGAGTTGGTAGTTTCCTTCTGACTTATATTGTTTTCGGGTTTTGCTTTCTTCGTCATAATAGAAAAGATGTGAATTAAAATCACATGGATAAAGTTTCTCATAACACGCATCAATTGATGGGTTAAAAGCAAATTTCACCACTCCAAAAGCAAGGACAATAGTAAAGAGCAAAGTTAAAGCAGCATCAACTAAAAAGGCGGTAATTCTTTTACCAATTGGGGCCATTAAAGTATGACGCGGAAGACTCTGTCCTTTTTTCTCTTTGAACTGACTCATTACATTAATTATTTATTAAATAAGGAAGAAAGACAACAAAAAAGACCTCCGAAGAGGTCTTAAATTGTAATTGTTTACAACAATTATTTGATAATTTCGGTAACAGAACCAGATCCAACTGTACGGCCACCTTCACGAATGGAGAACTTGGTTCCCTTTTCGATAGCGACTGGGTGGATGAGTTCGACTGTTAATTCGACGTTATCACCTGGCATAACCATTTCAACGCCAGCTGGAAGTGTAATCACACCAGTAATATCTGTTGTGTTGAAGTAGAATTGTGGACGGTAGTTGCTTAAGAAAGCAGTGTGACGGCCACCTTCTTCTTTCTTCAAAACGTAGACGGAAGCGCTGAATTTAGTATGTGGGGTAATTGATCCTGGTTTAGCAAGGACTTGACCACGAACGACTTGGTCACGGTTGATACCACGTAAGAGGGCACCAATGTTGTCACCTGGTTCAGCGTAATCAAGAATCTTACGGAACATTTCAAGACCAGTAACGACTGATTTTTGAGTATCTTTAATACCAACGATTTCAACTTCGTCGTTGACACGGACAATACCGCGTTCAACTCTACCAGTAACGACTGTTCCACGACCAGTAATGGTGAGAACGTCTTCGATTGGCATTAAGAATGGTTTGTCTTTATCGTGTTGTGGAAGTGGGATGTAGCTATCAACAGCATCCATGAGTTCTTCGATGCATTTGGTATCACCACCTTCGAGGGCCACTTTTGCGGAACCACGAATGACTGGGACTTCATCACCTGGGTAACCATAGGAACTTAAGAGATCACGAACATCCATTTCGACTAAGTCGATAAGTTCTGGGTCGTCAACTAAATCACATTTGTTTAAGAAGACAACGATGTATGGAACACCAACTTGACGGGCAAGAAGAATGTGTTCACGAGTTTGTGGCATAACACCATCTGTAGCTGCAACAACGAGGATTGCGCCATCCATTTGGGCAGCACCGGTAATCATGTTTTTAACATAGTCGGCGTGTCCCGGGCAGTCAACGTGAGCATAGTGACGTTTTTCTGTCTCGTATTCGATGTGAGCAGTATTAATTGTAATACCACGGGCCTTTTCTTCTGGAGCAGCATCGATTTCATCGTATGCTTTGGCCACTGCTCCACCCTTCTTAGCAAGGGTAGCTGTGATAGCAGCAGTTAAAGTTGTTTTACCATGGTCAACGTGTCCAATGGTACCAATGTTTAAGTGTGGTTTGCTTCTATCAAATTTTGCTTTTGCCATAGTTTGAATTTTCCTCCTTAAGGTTAGATTTCGTAAAATTCAACGAAATCATAATATAGCAAGTGCCGGTTTAAATCAACACAATGTGTTAATTTGCACCTTAACGATTAGACATGCCGGATTTCTTAATAATTTCATCCTGCACGAATCGTGGGCATTCTCCGTAATGGGAGAATTGCATTGTATAGTTACCGCGACCCTGGGTAAATGAACGAAGGTCTGTAACATAACCAAACATTTCGGCTAATGGTACTTCAGCTTCGACAATCTTGGCGTTACCACGTTGGGTCTCACCTGTCATATTACCACGACGACGGGAAATATCGCCGATAACATCACCGTAGTACTGTTCAGGAACAGTAACTTCGATTTTCATAATTGGTTCAAGGATAACTGGAGAACATTTCTTGGCAGCTTCCTTAAGAGCCATTGAGGCAGCGATCTTATAGGCTGCTTCAGAGGAGTCGACATCGTGAGAGGAACCATCAAATAAGGTTGCCTTGATATCGATTACTGGGTAGCCAGCAATAAGACCACGGTTGAGAGCATCTTCCAAACCATCTTGGGTTGGACGGATGTATTCTCTTGGAACGGATCCACCGACAACAGCGTCGACGAATTCGAATCCTTTTCCTGGGTTTGGTTCAAATCTGATCCAAACGTGACCGTATTGTCCACGACCACCGGATTGCTTAATGTATTTACCTTCACATTCAGCTGGAACACGAATTGTTTCTCTGTATCCAACTTGTGGAGCACCGACGTTAACGTCGACATTGAATTCGCGGCGTAAACGGTCAACGATGATGTCGAGGTGAAGTTCACCGACACCAGCGATAATGGTTTGTCCGGTTTCAGCGTTAGTGTGAACCTTGAATGTTGGGTCTTCTTCAGCAAGTTTTTGAAGGGCAATGCCCATCTTTTCTTGGTCAGCTTTAGTCTTTGGTTCGACAGCTTCTTCGATAACTGGCTCTGGGAATTCCATCTTTTCTAAGATGACTGGATGCTTTTCATCACAGAGTGTATCACCAGTGGTTGTGTTTTTAAGACCAACAACAGCACCGATATCACCAGCGTGGAGAGCATCGACTTCTTGACGATGGTTGGAGTGCATTAAGACGACACGAGCGATACGTTCTTCGCCATCTTTTGTCGAGTTGAGGACGTATGAACCAGAGGTTAAGACGCCGCTATAAACACGAACATAAGCTAAACGACCAATGAATGGATCTGTCGCAATCTTGAATGCTAAGGCTGCAAGTGGAGCGTCATCAGATGCTGGGCATTCAATGACTTCACCATTTTCACCTTCGCCTTTGGCGACAGGAATATCAAGTGGGCTTGGGAGGTAAGCAACAACACCATCAAGGAGTAATTGAATACCTTTATTTTTGTAAGCAGAACCGCAGAAGACTGGGAAAAATTCACCAGTTAAAACGGCTTTACGAATGGTGTCTTTGATCATGTCCACTGGAACTTCTTCACCTTCAAGGACAAGCATCATTAAGTCATCATCGAATCCGGCAAGAGCTTCGAGAAGTTTTTGACGGAGTTCTTCAACCTTGGAAACATAATCTTCTGGGATTGGAGCTTCATGTGGAGCTTCATCCTTATCAGATGTGTACATCCAGGCTTTACGTTCGATAATGTCGATGACGCCTTTGAAGTTAGCTTCAGTACCAATTGGGTATTGAACAGCTTCAGCATTCGCTGCTAGACGTTCATGGAGGGAAGCAACACACATATCGAAATCCGCACCGATAGCGTCAAGTTTGTTAACAAAGACGATTCGTGGGACACCATATTTGGTTCCTTGTCTCCAGACTGTTTCAGTTTGTGGTTCAACACCATTCTTACCGTCTAAGACAGTGACAGCACCGTCTAAGACACGGAGTGAACGTTCAACTTCAGCTGTGAAGTCGACGTGTCCCGGAGTGTCGATGATGTTGATTCGGTTACCTTTCCACATAGCGGTTGTAGCCGCAGATGTGATGGTAATACCTCTCTCTTGTTCCTGAACCATCCAGTCCATGGTGGCCGCACCTTCGTGGACTTCACCAATTTTGTGGATTTTTCCAGTGAAATAGAGAATACGTTCAGTAGTAGTAGTTTTGCCGGCATCGATGTGAGCCATGATACCAATGTTGCGTGTATGTTGTAAGTCAAATTCACGTGACATAAATGTAATCTCCTATTACCAACGGTAATGAGCATACGCCTTGTTGGCTTCGGCCATCTTGTGCGTTTCCTCTTTCTTCTTCACAGATGCACCAGCTCCGTTAGCAGCATCAATGATTTCGTGAGCTAATTTAGCTTCCATTGATTTTTCATTACGAAGACGAGCATATGTGACTAACCAACGAAGACCAAGTGTAACTTTACGTTCAGATGAAACTTCAACTGGAACTTGGTAGTTGGCTGCACCAATACGACGAACTTTTAGTTCGACTTCTGGCATGATATTGTTAATTGCGGTCGCGAAGACATCCATTGCTGGTTTCTTTGTTTCTTCCTCAATTTGCTTAAAGGCATTATAGAGAATGGTTTGGGCAGTGCCTCTTTTACCATCAATCATGATGCGGTTAATTAAACGAGTAACTAAACGAGAATTGTATATTGGATCTGGTAAGACTTCACGTTTCGCAACTTTTCCTTTACGTGGCATAATGTTTTTCTCCTTTCTTTAAACAAATCTATTTGGCCGCTTTTGGTCTCTTTGTACCGTATTGGCTACGTCCCTGACGACGAGCTTCAATACCTGCACAGTCAAGAGTACCGCGAACGATGTGGTAACGAACACCTGGTAAGTCTTTCACACGGCCACCACGAATGATGACTGTGGAGTGTTCTTGTAAGTTGTGTCCTTCACCACCGATGTAGGCTGTGACTTCATATCCATTAGATAGACGAACACGAGCATATTTTCTTAAAGCGGAGTTTGGTTTCTTAGGTGTCATTGTGCCGACACGGGTGCAAACACCACGCTTTTGGGCGGATGGTTGGTTTGTTTCACGTGAGCGAAGGGAATTCCAGCGTTTTCCAAGAGCTGGAGTAGCTGATTTCTTCACAGGACGGGAACGACCATTTTTAACGAGTTGGTTAATTGTTGGCATTGATTGTCCTCCTTTCAATGTTTCAGTTTCGTACACATTCTCCGGTGTATCATACTACCGGCAAATATATAAGCCCATTAGGGCCTTTTCGTTAACCGACAAGATTTTATCTTTATTAATAAAGGGTGTCAACAAAAAGATAAAAAATTCTTTCAGATCATAAGAAAAATGGAGTTACTTAAAGTACAAAAAATTAAAGAAAATTGAGATTTTTTTCTTAAATATCACTATTTTCAAATATTTTATCCTTAGGATAAGAATTTAATAATGCAAAAAACATTTATTTAAAAATTTTTTTGCTATAATTCGAATTGACAAAGAAAAGTCATAAAAACTCGGAACGAATGCCTCCAGACATAGCAATATGAAAGGAGACGGTTTCAATGAAACAAATAACGAAACTTGAAGAAGTTATCGTGTTGGTTTTGCTTCTATTACTGCTTTGCCTGCTCCTAAGGTTAACAAAGTAAAAAGAAAACCCTATTAGCAGTAGGGTTTATTGAATCCCCTTTGGGACTCAAGACTTGAAGTGTCTCGGAGGATTCGTTCTTCTGTCTTTATTATAGCAAATAAATACAATTAGGAAATAAATTATTAATTCTCTTCAGAGGCAACAGCTTTGTCTTTTTTCTTTTGTGCAGTATCAATCGATTTACCAAAAACAAAGTATCTTTGGTATAAGAACTCTGTAACAAAGTTAATCGCCATATTTATGCCAGTGGCCACATAAGCTGATCCAGGGAATGTCCATTTATTCGTTAATACCCATTCAAGTTGTAATGAAAGAGGTGTAAATACAATGTAATAGGCCACTACTTTTAACATGGCGATTGGAACATTGCTCGCGCTTTTAAATGTATACTTGCGATTAAAGGTAAAGTTCCAGATGACAGAAAGAACTAGCGCAATTCCATAACTAAGCCAATGATCAAGGTGCGCTACTTCTTCAAGAAGAGTAAAAGAGACGATTTGAACAACTCCGGCCGAAATGGAGAAAAGCGTAAACTTTGCCGCTCTAAATACTTCTTTACGATTGACCTTTTTCATACGTGATTATTTTAATAATAAGAAGAATAAAAATAAATAAAAACACCCATAAAGGATGTGATTATTGCCAACCAGGATAGCCGTCCCTGGATCGCGTTGATATACCCATTTCCGAAGAAATGCGCCGTGGTCGCGTGCTAACTTTCCACCTTTGGCAACTTTATTTTAATATGTATTAATTAGTAATACAAGAATAGTATTTTAGCGTTTTGTCAGGTTTTGATGGAGTTTTAAAAACCTATACAATTCTTGGCTAATTTGAAAAAATATCCAGCAAAAAACCGCCATTTTGCAATGACGGTTAATTGTTAGATTTTTTTTATTCTTATTCGAAGTCTTCTGGACGGTCATGAGCTTCAATATATTGTTGCTTGACCTCTTTCATACGACCACGAACTGTGAAGTTCTTGAGGTTTTCTTCTTCCTCTTCTTCGGTAAGTAGACCAACGCCAGCTGGAATAAGTTTACCAGTAATAACGTTTTCTTTTAGACCATGGAGGTCATCTCTCTTGCCCTTGATTGCAGCATCAGTTAAGACACGTGTTGTTTCTTGGAATGATGCAGCAGAGAGGAAGGATTTGGTCTCTAACGCAGCCTTGGTAATACCAAGGATGAGTTGACGAGCCACCGCTGGACGTTTGCCAGAGAAGACAGCGTCTTCGTTTCTCTCGGTGGACGC
>Ga0256404_1010850_pt1 | contig 12432 bp, 10 predicted proteins | sample RumenRJG_01DNA_FD_185990 | JGI IMG/M metagenome (GOLD analysis project Ga0256404, IMG submission 185990) | Bovine rumen microbial communities from Lethbridge, Alberta, Canada - RJG_01 | ecosystem: Host-associated > Mammals > Digestive system > Stomach > Rumen | place: Canada: Alberta | collected...
GCTAAGAAGTCAGCCCAACAAATTGATCCTGGGCTTAGATAATTCATCGATGCTATTGCTGACTTGGTCATTCTGATGTGCAAAGGTACTAATTTTTTAGAACCCGGCCAAATTAATACCCACAAAAAAAATAGAGAACTGGCATCACTGCTTGTTCTCTTTTGATTGTCTAAAAACTTTAATGGTTTATTGAACCGAAACCTTATGCCATCACGGCATTTATATAGGTTTTACTATCTATTATGAAAAACTACTATTATGAAAAACTACTACTTGCTGTCACTGCAGTCAATTAAAGCTAATTATTTTTCGGGCACAAAATTACGCAAATTTTGCAAAACTTCCAAATTTCTATAGTATTTTTTTGCATTAAAATTGTATTTTTTACAAAACAAAATAGAGAACGAGCATCACTGCTGGTTCTCCTTGTTTTTATCTAACCTAAGATAAAAAGACTGAATATCATGTACTTATGCCATCACGGCATAAAAAATCAACCATAAACCAAAACTAATATTTAATGAACAATTTTTTAGCCTCCATGCCTCACGGCATTAATTGGCACTGTTGTTTACTAGGTGTTGCAAAGGTACACATTTCTCACGACCTGACCAAATATAAATAGGTATTTATTTGGTTAATTCAATGATTTTGCTTACTTTTGCAGGCCGGATAACAAAGTAATAACACTTAATATTAAAAAACAATGAACAAGAAACAAAAATCAGAGACACTTATCGAGGCTGATAAACTGTATGAACAACTCAAGAATAAACATAAGGAATTCTTCGATAAGGTTGGAAATAAAAGAATGTGTGATTTTTCTATAGAAGAGCTTAGGTATGCTTTTGAAGTTGTCTATCCAGAAATACCAAAGCTCATAGGAAAGGATAAGGAAGAATCAAAATAAAGCTTCGTTTAAACAAAAAAAGGCTCGCATCACTGCGAGCCTTAGATACAATAACTAATTTATAATAAACTATTTCTTTTGAGGCCTCCATGCCTCACGGCATTGATTGGCACTGTTGTTTACTAGGTGTTGCAAAGGTACACATTTCTAGCGACCTGACCAAATAAAAATAGGTATTTATTTGGTTGAATCTGCTTTTTCTTTGACGGTGCCGCTCGGCTTTGCCGCTTCGCTTGTCGAAGAGATGTATGAAAATCTTTTAATTGGTTCCAAATATTTTGGAGATATTTTTTAAATTTCTCCAAGTTTCTTTTTATAATTCCAATTTATTTTGTACTTTTGCACTGCAATCGTTCCGTCTGTGCCAGTGTAAAAGCAGCACACAGCGGTTCTGGAGTGAACTAGGCTGATACGGTTCGGTGCATATTTTGCTGATTATAAGATACATATCTTATGACTAAGGTTTAGAATTCAAATGTCGACCAACAAGTGAAAGAAACCTTGGGAGTAAGGTGTGCCGTTATGGCATACCCTTCCCAATTGTTCTCTTTCAAGGGTTTCTTGGTCGACTCCCCGAATTCTGGAACACGAGGGAATCGGGTATGCTTTTTTATGTTCAGCGAATAACTAAGAAACAAGAGTAATAATTTCATAAAGTCGACCAACAATATGAGGAATAATATAAGAAATGTAATATAGGCTTTCGAGTCTTGAACATCCTTGATTAGGCTGAGACACTGGAACTACGACCTCCGAACTTAGCATCAGTCAGACAAGGCAATGGATGTTCGCGCTCTCCATAACGGGCGTGGACTGAATAGTTATTGTCTGATGCGGCTGTCGTAGGCCCCAGTGTCACCAATCTATCTTTTCACGCCCTTCTTTTCCAAGAGAAAAGGAGGGCTTTTTCGTTTCTCATAGGTCAGAAATAGAAGATGTCAAAGAAGAAATATAATGTATTAGACTTGTTCTGCGGATGTGGAGGCCTTTCAAAAGGTTTCATTGATGCTGGTTTTTCTGTAAAGCTTGGAATTGATGTTGATGATATGGCTCTAAAGACTTTTGCCTATAATCACGAGAATGCAACTGCTTTACACTTAGATTTATTCAATTTGGAAAACGTTGATAAAATAAAAGAGTTTTTTGATGAAAAAGGGTTTGCGTTAGATGTTCTTGTAGGCGGTCCTCCATGTCAAGGGTTTTCATTAGCTGGTCCTCGAAAGATTGATGATTCGCGAAACATACTATATCGTGCAATGGTTAAAACAGCTCGAATTATGAAGCCAAAGGCTGTTGTTCTCGAAAATGTGCCAGGAATGATTCAACTTCATGGTGGACTTGTTAAGGATAAAATCATAAATGATTTTACCGAATTGGGATACAAAATGGGAGAACCTCAGATATTATATGCACCAGACTATGGCATTCCGCAGATTAGAAAACGTGTAATATTTGTAGGATTGTTAAATTCTGATGATTATTATGAATATCCTAAACCCACATGCAAACCGGATAAATACGTTACTTGTGGTGATGCAATTGGAGATTTGCCTGCTCTAGTAGATATTGTTGGTGAAGATGTACAAGAATATCCCGTTGAACCTCAATCTGATTATCAAAAAATCATGAGAAAAGGGTCTGGTGCTATACATAACCATCAGGGGACTATTCACGATCCGAAAACAAAGAAGTTTATTGCTATGGTGCCAGAAGGGAAAAATTATAGGTCCCTCCCTAAAGAGTATGAGGGAATATATAAATATCATGAGGCTTTGACTCGTTATCATAGCCAGAAACCTTCTCCAACAATTAATACAGGACATAGATCTCATTTCCATTATAAATGGAACAGAATCCCTACCGTGCGCGAAAGTGCTCGATTACAATCGTTTGATGATAATTTTATCTTTTTTGGCAACAAAACACAACAGTATCGACAAGTAGGTAATGCTGTTCCACCTATGCTGGGAAAAGTTATAGCTGAAAAACTTAAAGAATGGTTAGATAAGAATGAGAAATAAAATAAAAATGCTAGATTTGTTTGCTGGATGTGGCGGACTTACTGACGGTTTTATGCAAACGGGAAATTTTACAGATGTAGCAGCTGTAGAATGGAAAAAACCTCAGGTTCTTACATTGCGTCATCGTTTAGCTACGAAATGGAATAAATTAGATGCGAATGAAAGTGTTTTGCATTTCGATATCCAAAGGGAAAACGAATTATTTGATGGTTGGGAAGATGATCCAGATTTTGGTTCAAATAAAGGCTTAGACTATTATGTTTCTGCCTCTAAGGGAATCGATGTTATTATTGGAGGTCCGCCATGTCAAGCATATTCTATTGCTGGACGTGTTAGGGATGAACATGGCATGGAGGATGATTACCGTAATTATCTTTTTGAACACTATCTTTCTATAGTAAATAGATATAAACCTGATTTGTTTATATTCGAGAATGTTCCTGGCATCTTGAGTGCAGCACCTCATGGATTAAAAGTCTCTGAGGTTATACCTGAAGAGTTTTCCAAAATTGGGTATGTCATAACGGACAAATTGGCTCAGGCTGTGGTTAATGCTGCAGATTATAATGTGCCACAAAATCGCAAACGTGTAATATTACTTGGAATTAATTCTGCTGTTTTTACGAATAACCAGCAAGAATTACTTAATGATTTTTATAGTAACATTTTGCCTTCGCATAAAGGTGATAGAACCTATACTGTAAAGGACGCAATAGGTGACTTGCCCAGTTTAGAAGCTTATTGGGATGACGAACATCATCGAGTTCGTAAGTCACATTCTAAACCTGAGTGTTCTTATTCTTGGCACGAACCTAGATATAGTAACATACGGGATATGGAAACGTTTAGAACACTAGCGGAAGATATTGAGACTGGTAAGAGAGAGTTTGATAGTAAAAAGATTGCAGAGTTATATGAGGAGAAAATTGGGTCTAAATCACCAATTCACAGATATCATGTACTCGATCCAGATCAACCTAGTACTACTATTATTGCTCATCTGTACAAAGACGGAAATCGTTTTATTCATTATGACTCCAAACAAGCTCGTACAATAACGCCTCGTGAAGCTGCTTGCCTCCAAAGTTTTGATAGAGATTTTGAATTTATTGGCTCGCGTGGTAATGCTTATGAAATGATTGGCAATGCTGTCCCACCAAAGTTGGCAAAGGCACTAGCCGAATCTGTTACAGAATTTTTGATTAAGTATAAATCAGATAAATATGCCTAGGTATCTATTTACTTCTGACCTAAGAATATCAGATTTGTCAAACAGAATTAAATATGTTGCTTCTTTGATTCAAAGTGGCAAAACGATTGCATATATAACAGACAAATCGGATAACAACAATGCAACCACTTTGGCGTTTTATTTTAATTTGTATTCACACTCTGAAATATGTAAGGCTGCATCGGTTGATCCTGTTACTGCAATAAGGAATTATATTCTAAAATTTCAATTTCCCAATACGCGAACATCTGAAAATTTGCGTGAGACATTAGAAGATGGAATAATGTTAGCGCCATATAGAGCTGTTGTTCGCATATTATATAGAATGGCCGAATTGGATCGAGGTAATATAGGTAATATTTCCTTAGATGAAATTCTATATTTTATATTTTGCAATAGACTTGTTTATGAGAACCCAGATTTCTTACCTGAAGATGTTATAACTCAGATTAATGAGGCAAGACGTAAAGGTAGCAATTTAGAGGCCATGATAAGAGCAACTATATCATGGAACCAGTATGTACGACAGGTTCGAGAAATGATGACAGTTCTTACGAAGGGATATAATTGTTTCAAACTTAGTAAGGGTATGCTTAGTTTGGAAATTATAGGTGAGGAATATGAGCAATGTAAGGAAGATGTTGAGAAGATTCTTACATATAATTATATATGGTATCCAACAAATAAAAACGATTTCGCAAAATCATCAATAGAATATTCAAGCTATATGGACACGAAAGTAAGCGCTTATTCAGTTATTGACTTTAAGAACAAAAGTAAGAAAGAAAGACCGGTTGTTAATGAAAAAGATGCTGATTCTTATTTACCATTTATTACGGCAATAAGAACGAAACCATTCATCTTATTGGCTGGTATCTCCGGTACTGGAAAATCAAGAATCGTACGTCGGCTTGCACAAGCTACCGACGATATTGATAGATTTGATAAAGATGAAGATAGATGGAAATGTTCTAGACCTGCTAATTTTGAATTGATTCAGGTAAAACCAAATTGGCATAACTCTATGGATGTTGTAGGCTTTCAGTCAAACATTCCGGAACCTCATTATGAATTTACACCTTTTGTTGATTTTGTAGCTAAAGCTTGGACTAAGCCTAAGACTCCATTCTTCCTATGTCTTGATGAGATGAATTTGGCACCTGTAGAAGAATATTTCGCAGAATTTTTAAGTGCAATTGAATCAAGGTCAATAGGTGTGCATGGTGAGTATGAAACAGATCCAATTATTAAACCATTTGATAGTTTTGGTACAGATCTGGCATCAAAAATGATTGCTCACTTCAAGAATATAGGGTGTACCATCACTAATGACGTTGAGGAACGTTTCAAGAAGAAAGGAATGACTTTGCCTAAGAATCTTATTGTAATGGGTACGGTGAATATGGATGAAACGACATTCTCTTTTTCTCGCAAAGTACTTGACCGTGCTATGTCTATCGAGATGAATGAAGTGGATTTCGATAATTTCTTGTCTGGCAAAACTGAATTTAATGTTCCAAAGTTAACGGAAATAAATAATCTTCTGATAAATCGTCCAATTTCTTCTCAAGATGTTCTAGAAAATATTGATGCCGATACTGTCATGAAGTTCCTTACTGATGTTAATAAAATATTGGAAGATACACCTTATATGTTAGGGTATAGAGCTGCTAATGAGGCTCTTCTATATGTTGCAGCAGATGAAGAGTTAGGCAAGCAAAATATTATGTCTGCATTAGACAATTTTGCTTTGATGAAAATTCTTAGTCGAATAGAAGGTGACGAAACAAAGTTGAAAACGAAAGATGACAAAGCTTTACTTGATGAATTGTTCAGTTTATTTAAGACAAAGGGCTATTTTGGTTCATTAGAAAGTAGCAAGTCAATCAGAAAACTGGAAATAATGATCAATTATTTAAATCGTGATCATTTCGTTTCATTCTGGGGATAATCAGTTATGATTAAAAGAATTGCAATATTTGAGGTAAGAAATACCGACGTGAGCTTTCGTGTCTCATGTCAGAATTATGCATCTCATTTAAAGGCTGCAGTAAAAAATCTTGTAAAAGACGATAATGATGATACATGTGTATTGTCAAAATATTCTACAGACCAAGATGATGTTAAATTTATATTTGATAAAGATGAAATAAAAGAGAAAGTTATTGAAAAAACTGCTGTTTTTTTCGAAAACACTGATTATCCTTTAAGAGTAATACCTCTTCAAAAAAAAGTGAAAATACTTAATATGGAAATTGCCGGTCATTCGTCAGGTACCGCTGTTGAAACAACAGATGAAGGGTCTTTACTATATGGTATGGTTAATTTCCATAATCAAGTTGGCAAAACAGATTTTAAAGTTACCTATCAGAAGGATGGTGTAATTAATCACTTACATTTTAAGACCGAAGTATTAAGTTATAAACTCGATTATCGAAATGATTTAAAACTGATCATCAAAGATATTGAGGAAGAATATTCAATGTTAAGCTATTCTTTTCTTAAAAAAACATATTTAGCTTTTAAAGAAAAAAATGGAAGTAGTACAGATTTGATATGGTGGCAGATTTTCAGCCAGCATTTTGATGTAATTATTAATGCAATAAAAACTATAATTAATAATCCTAAAAGACGACTAAAGTCAGAAACTAGATTCGAACGTTCTGAGCGGTTAAGGGTTTTGCCTTCATACGTAGAGAATGAATATTCGATTTTTAAAGATGAAATTCATCATCTTTATAGAACCGATGAAATGTTCTTATCAAAGGATACTGTTGAGAATAGATTTTTAAAATATGCTGTAAAGGAATTGCATAGAAGATTCTCTGTTATAAGAGAACATATAACATACAGCTTAAAAGTAAAAGACGAAGATATTTCAGATAAGTTATCATTGATGGACGAACAGTTGTCGCATTTAGGTAGTCATCCATTTTTCCGTCAGATAGGGCAGTTTAAAGGCTTTACTCAAGACTCTTTAGTAATGAAAAGAGCTAGGGGGTATAGTGAAATATATAAAGAGTGGCTTCTTTTGCAATGTGGTTATGAACTTGAGGAAAGCATTAATAATTTGGAGGTGAAGGATATTTCTGATCTTTATGAGATATGGTGCTTTATCAAGGTGAAGAATATGGTTCATAAGATTGTTGGCGACAATGCTGTTGTGAAATCTTCTGGCAAAGAACTCACATCAGGATTTATTAAACAACTTGTATATGGCTCTCAATCAGAAGTCACTTTTAGTGAAGGAAATATTGAATTAGCTACAATTACATACAATGCTCAGGTAGAGAAAGAGGATGATGATATCACATCCGCAATAGCAGAAACGTCTACATTTACAACTATACAAAGACCTGATATTGTTTTGAGGTTATCTAAAAGAAATGATAATGATGTTGTATATACTTATCTTTTCGATGCAAAATATAGACTAAGTGACAGAAGAATTGATTATATTGACGTTCCTCCTCAAGATGCGATTAATCAAATGCACAGATATCGTGATGCCATTTATTATACAGGTTCTGATGGCAATCAAGAAATAAAAAAAGAAGTTATTGGCGGTTATGTTTTATACCCAGGAAATTTTACTCGAGAAGAATACGAAAACTCCTATTATCATCGTTCAGTAAAGCGAGTTGGTATTGGCGCTTTTCCACTAAGGCCCGGCTCTACATCTGTAGATAAGGAAGGGAATATATTAATAGATCCTTCTAGTAGTGAAATTCTCTTATATGAAACTATTGAGAAATGGCTTAATAATAGTAATCGAAAGAATGAACTCTTAAAGAAAAGTATACCTCAAAAAGGACTATACTATAGTGATGCAAAAAGTGTCGATAATGTCCTTCTGACATCTGTATTATCTACAGATTCACCGAGTCCAGATATTGATTCTTTAAAAACAGGACTGGCGAACAGTTATATGTTGCCAGCCAATTTCCCTATAGAGTTTAATTTAAACGAAATAAAGTATTTTGCACCCATTTTTAGAAATTCTATAAAAACATTCTATGGATATTATATAGTTGATAGTATTATACCGAAACAAATACAACGTAATCACATATCATACATTGGCATAGAGTTGAAACTTTCAAGTTTTGTAAATGCCGTTAATAGAACTAGTTTTGCTTCATTTTTAGGAGGATATAAGCAAATAGTAGTATCTTTTGACGATTTTGACACAATGTTATTTGATAATAAATTAGAATTTGATTAAAAAATATGATTTTGAATAAAACAGAAATTGCTAAGAGAAGAAATAAATTTTTGTCGCAATTAACTTTATCTGATTCTTCTAAACGTAGGTATAAAGATGCATTGGATAGTCCGTTTTTGATTGAAATTATAAGAAACGAATTCAATGCAGAATCTATTTATATGCTTGAAGATTTAAAAATGTTGTGGAGACTCTATTCTATGATTAATCTTCATCCAATAAATGTAAAGATGCATAGGTATTATTCTGCACCTATTATGAAATATATTAGATATTTGAATGGTGGGGAGAGGTATGGTAAAAGAATTGATTATATGAAAAAAAGGAGATAGTTATTTATACTAGTTGATTACTAAATAAGACAATTGAATTGAAAAATATCTATATATGTGGTGGAATAGAAAAAATAATCCAAATATCTTACATGATATGTAGATTAGGCTTATGATCAAAAGATATATATATATAGCTAGCAGTTGGCGCAACGAGTATTATCCGGAGGTTGTAGCTAAGTTGAGGGAGGCGGGGCATGATGTGTATGACTTCCGTAATCCTCCTTCGGGTGATCCTGGGTTTAAATGGAGCTGCGTTTCGGAGGATTATATGGACTGGACGCCTGAGCTGTATCGGGATAATCTTAATCATCCCAAAGCTATCAAGCAGTTTGGAAATGATATAGAAGCCATGGAGAGTTGCGATGCATGTGTGCTGGTGTTGCCTTGTGGGCGGAGTGCGCATACTGAGGCTGGGTGGTTTGCTGGCAGAGGTAAACGGACCATTGTTTATATTCCAGAGAAACAGGAACCGGAACTGATGTATAAGCTCTTTGATAGGGTTTGCTGCTCGATTGAAGAATTAATAGATGCTCTAAATGGATAAACTTACTCCTGAACAGCGGCACAAGAACATGGCGGCGATTCGTGGCAAGGACACGAAGCCGGAGATGATTGTGAGGCGTGGATTGTGGAGTAGGGGCTTCCGCTACAGGCTTAATCACAAGCGGTTACCTGGGCATCCTGATTTGGTTTTGAGAAAATACAGAACCTGCATTTTTGTGAACGGATGTTTTTGGCATGGACACGGTGTTACATTAAACATTGAACATGAAACATTAAACATTGAGAATAGTGAGTGCTGTAAGATTCCGAAGACGAACAGGGAGTTTTGGGTTGCTAAGATTCGCAGGAATAAGGAACGTGATAAGGAAGAGCAGAAGAAGTTAGCTGCTATGGGATGGCACTGCATCACCGTGTGGGAGTGCGAGCTGAAGCCATCGGTAAGGGAGCAGACGCTGGATTCTATCGCGTTCACGCTCAACCATATATGGCTGCAGGATCATTCGATTCCTCAGCCTTATGAATCGGGAGAGGAAAAGTTGCCTATGGCAGCCGAAGATGATTATAAATTGGAATAAACAAACAAAAAGGGGCTCGTTTCACAACGAACCCTCTCTGCTTAATTACTTAATTTAACTAATTAATCAACTATAAAACTTTGAATCAAATTGTTTACTAATATAATTGGTATTTCTGTGTTGGTGTTGCAAAGGTAATACATAAATCGTTTATTTAAAAGGGGTTTGAGTACTAATTAGTTAAAAAATCATTAGAAAATGGGCCTCGGAAACATTTCGGATAGTATTAAATACAAATAAGCGAATTAATGTTGTAGCTTTACCCGGAAAATTTGTACCTTTGCCCCAGAAAAATGGAAAAATGATATGAAATACGGAATAATTGGCACTGGTGCCATTGGAGGATATTACGGTGCAAAACTGGCTCATGGAGGGCAGGAGGTGCACTTCTTGCTGCATCGCGACTATGAATATGTGAAGCAGAACGGACTGCAGGTTGACTCGTGCGACGGATCGTTCCATCTGGACAACGTGAACGTGTATAAGCACTCAGGCGACATGCCGAAGTGCGACGTGGTGCTGGTGGGCCTGAAATCGGTTAACAACGGCATGCTGAAGGAGCTGCTGACTCCATTGGTAGGCGCTGACACACTGGTGGTGCTGATACAGAACGGCATAGGTGTGGAGGACGATGTGCAGAAGATGTTTCCCGGGGTGCAGCTGGCTGCAGGACTGGCGTTTATCTGTTCGGCAAAGACTGAGCCGGGAGTGGTGAATCATCAGTGCTACGGCAGCATAAACCTGGCCAACTACTCATGCCGCGACGAGGCGAAGATGCAGGCGGTGGTGGATGAGTTCCGCGCAGCTGGCATCGAGACTGGGCTGGTGGAGTATAACGAGGCGCGATGGAAAAAGGCGGTGTGGAACATGCCGTTTAACGGTATGACGGTGGCACTGCATACGCAGACCGACAAGCTGCTGAAGAACCCCTCTACACGACAGCTGATACGCGAGCAGATGATGGAGGTGGTAGGTGCTGCGCAGCATCTGGGCGTGAAGAACCTTGACGAGACGTTTGTTGAGAAGATGATAACAATGACTGACGAGATGACGCCTTACTCGCCATCGATGCGACTGGACTACGACTTCCATCGCCCGATGGAGATATACTATCTCTACACACGTCCGCTGGAGATAGCCCGCGAGGCTGGATTCCCTATGCGCAAGCTGGAGATGCTGGAGGCTGAGTTACGATTCCTAGAGGCCGAGAATCTATAGAGACAAACCTATGGCCCAGCGATTGTTAATACGATAGTCGAATTATCGTGAACCAATGGAACACCGCGATTACGACAGACGCCATGATGGCTATTACAAATCAGACTTTAATGTTTACTATGATGGAAAAAAGATAGACGCAACTGCAGCTACATTCAAGGAAATGAGGACGAAAACTTGAATAAAAACAAAAAAGAGATAAGTTTTTCGACTTATCTCTTTTGCCTTTGGTACACCCGCAGAGGCTCGAACCCTTCTTGAATATCAGGCACTTAGACCCTGTTGTCTCCTCATTTTTTTATAGAAAAAGGCTTCATTTGATTTGTGGATAAATTTTTTTTCTCAAAAAAAAGTGTTTTTTCTTTTGTGTTTCGATCATTTTCATTACTTTTGTACCGTTTTCATAATGTATGATAATAGTACAAAGACTTTGAAATGGAGAAAGTAATAGTAGCAGGTAAGGAATTGGAGCTCTCTTTGATGAAGAAAGAAGAGCTAAAAAGTGTTCCTATAGACACGAAGTTACGTTTTCAGTTCTATAGGTCTAGATTCAATGACTATGAGTTCTGTTTGTTGGAAGCAAAAAAGGATGAGAATCATGCTTCAACAGAATGTCTCAATTTGGCTATGAGATTGGAATCGATGATTGGATTACCTATCGTTTACCTTTTTCAAGGGCTACAGTTCGTTGAGCGGAATAGGCTTATTGATCGGGGAGTCTATTTTATTGTTTCGGGCAAGTATGCCTTTCTTCCATTTTTGGTAATAAACACCAGAGAAAAGGAACAAAAGAAATCAGAAGAGCTCTCTGCTGTTGCACAGTATATACTGCTCTATCATTTACAAGTGGAATGCCTCGAAGGGGCATCTATGGTTGAACTTGAAAAGAAGTTACCTTATACATATGTCACCATATCGAGGGCATTTAAAACGCTAGACGATCTGAAACTATGTGCGATAACGACAGATGAAAACCGCATAAAACGGCTTCATTTCGAAGAATCTCCTAAGGAACTATGGGAGCGTGTACTGCCATTGTTGAAGAGTCCAGTCAGTCGTATTCTTTACTTAGATTCCATTGCAGACGGGATTAATATGACTTATGGGGGAATTACGGCTTTATCACATTACACGCATTTGAATCCAGACGAGGTGTGTACTTGTGTTATTGATACAAAACGATATAGGGAATTGCAAGCTGCTGGTGCATTTAAAAATCTGAATGAATCAGAGGGCATCATCCGTTTGGAAGTATGGAATTACCCATCTCTCAGTCAGGATTATGCAGACCCAATATCCCTTTATCTTACGTTGAAGGAGGATAAAGATCCAAGGGTGGAAAAAGAATTAGAATTAATGATTAGTAAAACATGGTAGCTGGATTAGATAAATTTCGTGAAGCCTTTGCTGGCT
>Ga0256404_1010851_pt1 | contig 12430 bp, 12 predicted proteins | sample RumenRJG_01DNA_FD_185990 | JGI IMG/M metagenome (GOLD analysis project Ga0256404, IMG submission 185990) | Bovine rumen microbial communities from Lethbridge, Alberta, Canada - RJG_01 | ecosystem: Host-associated > Mammals > Digestive system > Stomach > Rumen | place: Canada: Alberta | collected...
ATACTGGAAGGGTTCGGGCGAGACGCCGAAAGCCCCGTCGGTCCTGGGCTTTCGGCGCTGCAGCAGGATCAACTTCAAGGGCCTCACGATCCAGGACACGCCACTCTATGCGATCTGCCTGTCGGAATGCACCCAGGCGGCAATCCGGAACCTGCGCATCCGCAGTGCCTGCCCCCATGGCGGCGGCTTTGTCGTCGACTCCTGCCGGGACGTCCTCATCGACTCCTGCAGCATTGCGGGCGGCACGGACGGAATCCGCATCGCCTCGACGACCGGCATCTGCCAGGGCGTGGAGGTCCGGCGCTGCGTCTGCGACGGCGGACGGTATGCGCTCTATGCGGGGCTTCCCGGCTGCACCGGCCTTGAGAAGCTCTACGTCCATGACTGCATCCTCCGAAACAGCGATACCGGGATCCGGATCGACCTGCCGGAGGGCATCCTGCACGACGTGCGCTTTGAGTCGCTCCAGGTGATCGACATGAAGGATGAGGGCCTTCAGATCACGGTGAACGGCGAGGACGTGCCGGAGCCGGAGGGACTCTCCTTCCGGAACATCTACGGCTCCGCCGCGGCGGAGAACCCGGTGAACCTGTCCGACCTCCCGGCAAAGCTCCTCGACAAGATCCTGATGCGCAACGTCCACGTGGTCCAGGAACCGGCGCTTGCGCTGAACGGCTGACAACGGATAATTCTCTGCGTGCAAAGATGCCGCTCCGGATGGACCGGAGCAGCATCTTTTTCATCTGTTCTGTGTCTGTCTTTCTTCCGGGATTCTTCTGTATGCCTGTCCGCTGCTCTCAGCCCTCTGCCCTGTTTGTCGTCTTCCGGATCTCCTCCAGGTAGATGGTTCCGATATCGGAGAGGCGCACATCCCTGTGGCGCAGGTACCCTATGTGCATGACCTGGGACTCCTTCAGGGGGATCGCCGCGTAGTCGCTCCCGTTGAGCTCCTCCGAGATGATGCCGGAGCAGAGCGTGTAGCCGTCAAGGCCCACCATCAGGTTCAGCATCGTTGCCCGGTCATCCGCCTTGATGAGCCTCTTGTACTCCAGGGTGGAGAGCATCTCCTCCGCAAAGTAGAACGAGTTGCTGTCCCCCTGCTCAAAGGAGAGGCACGGGTACTCCTCGAGCTCCTTCATGGAGATCTCCTTCTTTCCCGCGAGGGGATGGCCCTTCCAGAGGTAGACGTAGGTGTCGCAGGCAAAGAGCTCCGTGAACACCAGGGAGTTCTCTGCGAAGATCTTGTGCAGCACCTGCTCGTTGAAGTCCGAGAGGTAGAGGATGCCCAGCTCCGAGGTCATGTTTTTGACGTTGTCGATGACCTGCCCCGTCTTCGTCTCGTGCATGGCGAACTCGTACTTGTCCATGCCGACGCGCTTTACCGTCTCCACGAAGGCCTTCACCGCAAAGCTGTAGTGCTGGGCGGAGACGGAGAACACCTTCTTTACCTTCTTGCCTATGTAGCGGTCCTCCAGGAGCGCGTACTGCTCGACGACCTGGCGGGCAAAGCCGATGAACTGCTTGCCCTCCGGGGTCAGCTGGATGCCGCGGTTGGAGCGGAGGAACAGGGTGATCCCGATCTCCTTCTCCAGCTCCTTCACCACAGAGGAGAGATTGGGCTGGGAGACGTAGAGCCTTCTGGCTGCCTCGTTGAGGGAGCCGCTGTCCGCGATGGCGATCACCTGCCGCAGCTGCTGCAGTGTCATGAAGTCCTCCTTTGCACCCTGCTAGATGCAGTAGTCATTGCCCACCAGTTCCTGCCTGGAAGCCACAAGCTGGGCGAGGGTGATGCCGTCCGCATAGGCATCAATCACGCGGTTGAGCCCGTCCCAGTAGGTCTGGAGCGGGTCTCCCTCCTCCGGTCCCGGGTGGAGCGGCCCCTCGAGGGCCCGCAGGATGTCTCCGGAGGTGATCTCCTCCGCGGGCTTTGCCAGGCGGTACCCGCCCCTGGTTCCCCGCTGGCTGTGGACGAGTCCCGCCCTCGAGAGGGCGGAGACGATCTGCTCCAGGTACTTTGGCGTCACGCCGGTGCGGTCCGACACATCCATCAGCGAGATGAAGGTCCCGCTGTCATACATGGCAAGATCCAGCATCAGCAGCAGTCCGTATTTTCCCTTTGACGATATCTTCATGCGATCTCCAGTCCGTTCTATTCATACTAATCAGATAGGTTATCGCTAATATACCCCACATCTCCCTGTCCTGTCAACAAAAGGAGCCTGCTGCCTGCAGGCAGCAGACTCCTCTGCACGTCTCAGCTGTTTGATTTCCGGTTCTCAATCTCCTGGATTCTCGCCCCGATCCCGGCATCGCCGGAGAGGTCGTACACCATCCGGAGGCAGTCGAGGGCCTGCCTGTCATTCCCGCTTCTCTCCGCCTCCTCCGAGGCGCACACAAGAAGCGCCATCGTGACAGAGGCGGCCGTCGGCGGGATCTCCGCCTCCTGGATCTTTTTGAGGACCTCCTGCTCTGTGGGCTCCGGCCCGGTCCTGTGCATGGCCGTATCGAGAAAGCGGATCTCATTCTCCGCCTCCGCACTCTTCTGGAAGTAGGTGGAGTAGCGGTAGAGGGTTCTCGAGAGTTCCGGCTGATACTTCTCCAGGCACCAGAGCCCCCGCCAGCGGTAGTAGGCGGCAAGCTCCGCCCTCGTGCACACGTAGGGGTACATGGCCTTTGTCTCCTCCGCCACCCTGTCCAGGTCCTTCAGGCGAAAGGCACAGGAGAGGAGATGCTGCCGGATGTCGCACCTTGCGGGGTTGAGCGCCTTTGCCTTTTCCCAGTTCTGGAGGGCGCCGATGGTGCCGCCGGTCGTTTCCTGGGAGAGTGCCCTCTCCGCAATCGGCGCGATGAGATCCTCTTTTGCAATCTCATACTGTCCCGGGCGCTCGTAGTACTCAAACAGGTACAGTTCTGCGATGTGGTGAATGCAGACAATCCGGGTATTGCGGTATCCCTCGCTCATTCCGGATACACCAGGTGATCCTCTGTGATCCCGTACAGCGTGTGATCCAGGTACCGCTTTGCCAGGTACTTTGCCATTCCGAGGTTCTGGTCCAGGTAATTGCCGCAGTCCCTCGGCGCTGCCCCCGGCACCGCTCCCTCAAAGTCCCGGATGAACTCATACATCCTCGTCACGAGGGGCACGATCTCCTTCGAGGTCAGCTCCCCCGCAAGGAGCAGGTAGAAGCCCGTCCTGCAGCCCATGGGCCCGAAGTAGACAATGCGGTCCTTCCAGTCCGGATCGTTCCGAAGGTAGGTTGCCCCCAGGTGCTCGATCGTGTGCACCTCTGCGGTGTTCATGACGGGCTCACGGTTCGGTGCCGTCATGCGAAGGTCAAAGGTCGTGATCGCGGCATCCCCGTAGTGATCCACCCGGGAGACATAGATGCCGGGCTCTAACTTTAAGTGGTTGATGGTAAAACTTGTGATCTTTTCCATAGCTCCTGTCCTTACTCCCTGCTGCCTGCAGGGAAGCTTCCTTCGATCCTTTCTTCCTCAGCCTCCCGAATCCGCCGCCGCAAACAGGGACAGATTCGTCCCCGACTTTCCGAATAAGGCGTAGTAGGCTGCCTTCTTATAATCCGTCAGGAGGTCCACGCCGTCAAGCTCTGTGATGCTGTGCCAGGTACCGTCCACGGTCTGGTAGCCGAGGAGGTTGATGGCGTTTACCTTTGTCTGCACGTCCTCGAGGAAGAGGTCATAGGCGGAGAGCTTCACGCCCGCATTCTGCATCAGGTACTCGCCGAGGAATCCAGGGCTGGTGACGTCCACCTCCCCATCCTCCAGGTCATAATTGGCCCAGCAGACATAAGGCACCGTGTACTTCTTCTCGAGGACGTCCACCGGGGCGTGCTCCTCATACATCTCCGGGCAGAGCGCCTGATAGACGTCATCATCCATGCCGGGCTGGTGGTCTCCGAACATCAGGATGATCGTCTTCTCATCCACCTTGGAGAAGTAGTCCGTCAGCTCCTGGAAAGCCGCATCCGTCGCGTGGGCGAGGGAGAGGTACTCCTGGAGCTGGGCATAGGAGTCAAGGTCCGGGTCCGTCGGGTGCACCGTGACATCCACTGCAGGGACACTGGAGTTGTAGCCTCCGTGGTTCTGCATCGTGACGTTGAACAAAAAGAACGGCTCTCCCGCCTCCTTGTTCTCATACAGCTCGATGACGTCCTGGAAGTCCGAGGCATCGCTCACGTAGGAGCGCATCCTCGTCCGATACGTATATTCATAATTGTCGCTGTTCAAAAACTGATCAAATCCAAGCAGCGGATACACCTTGTAGCGCTTGTAGCCGCTTGCCAGGTAGGGGTGAAAGGCGGTGGCGGAGAATCCCTGGCCCTTGAGGAGCCTTGCCATCGATTCCGTGTCGGTGTTGATGTACTGGGTGTAGGGGACACTGCCGGAGTCCAGGAACGAGACGCTGTTTCCCGTCAGAAACTCGTACTCCGTGTCTGCCGTGGTGCCGCCGAAGACCGAGGAGAGCATCCAGCCCTTCTTCACGTTGCTGCCGGAGAGGGAATGGATGTAGGGCATGTCATCCACGTCGGTCTCAAAGCCGTAGGTCGTGGGGAGGTCTGCCAGGGCTTCATCCATGATGACAATCACGTTGACGGCGGGGTCGGTCTTTGTCTCATTGACCTTTGCCGCAGCGTCCGTGTAGCTCGCAAGGAGACTCTCCGTCTCCTCCTTGTTATAGTCCTCCGGCACCGGGTCCTCCAGGGTCTTCTGGGCGTAGGCCACGTAGGAGAGGAGGTACCCGTTATGCTTGGTCGCGGTGTTCGTGTTCCAGAGAGACACATAGGGGATCGTATTGGGGAGATAGAGCAGCGCTGCCGCGCAGCAGGCCGCTGCGACAAGCTCCTTCTTCCAGCCCTTCTTCCGGTACACGTCAGAGGACTCCAGGTGCACCGCGATGAAAATGCAGGCAAAACTCACGTAGACGAGGAAGAGCTCCTTGGTGAGGTCCAGGGTATAGGAGCCCATGACGTTCTTTGCGGTCTCCGCCATCGAGAGATCGGAGAGCTCAAAAGCCTGGCCGCGCCACTCGAAGTAGTAGTGGTTGATGCCGGCCACCACCAGCCAGAAGATGAGCGGCAGGTAGTAGCAGTAGCGCCGCCCTTTCTGCCCCGGAATCAGGCACCAGAGCAGCACATACAGCAGGGCGTAGAGGATAAGGTTCCCAACGATCGCGGCCGGCTTGTCTAGGTGGAACTGGTCGCTGTAGAGGATCTCGGTCATTGCAAAGCTGTAGACGGCAAGAAGAAAGATCCGAAGGACCTGCCACTCGCCCTTGACCTTATAGACCGTTTCTTTCTTCTCCCCCTTGACGACAGTTGTCTTTGCCCCGTAGTCCGGGCGGCAGACAAGGAGGAGGAACAGGGAAGTGGAGACGTAGAGGGTGAGGTAGTATACCATCGTGTAGCTCTCCAGGTCCTGGGTCAGGTAGATGAAGACAAAGCAGAACGCGTGGATGCAGTGGAGGATGGCGAGCACGATGTAGAAGGCGGTGTGCCGCTTTTTCTTTCCCTGTGCCTCCAGGGCCTCCCTGTTGCGGGAGATCGTCCTTCTGATCGTGAGGAGAACGAGCTCCAAGAGGACTGCTGCCGCGGCGAGGAAGGCAAAGAGGCGAAGGCCCGTCGTGATAAAGTGCAGATGGGGGTTGATCGTGACATAGCCCAGGTTGTAACTCACGCCCCGGAGGGTCACGGGCTCCATGGAGAGATCACTCACCTCATCCTTCGGGGTCGCATCCTTGAAGGTGATGTAGTTGATGCCGTTGTCCAGGATCACGCTGGACTCCCGCTCCGGGCCGATCAGCGTGATGTAGCTGCGGCAGTTGTCGCGGCTGACGTTGTAGGCCTCGTAGGAGACCTCCTTCACGGGGATCGTCTGATCAAGGTGATACAGGATATTTGTCGTGTTCTGGGTACTCCGAAGGAGCGTCCCCTCGAGGGAGAGGCCGGTTAAATTTGCCCCGTCTCCGGTAAACTCGCTGCAGGTCAGAATCTCCTGCGGATAGGAGACGCACAGGTACACGGTGCGAAGGCTCGTCCCCGCAAAGAGGACGAGGGCCGTGAGAAACAGGACCCGGATCGCCCTCTGGTTATTCGCCCAGGTTCTGCTGCACCAGGCCCTGCACTTTTTCCACAACTCTTTCATCATAAATGCCCTTTTCTTTCCGGAAAGGCAGAACCCGGAGGGCAGTTTCCGCCCTCCGGGTCCCCCCTTGTTTGTCCGCAGCCGTCCGTAAACGCTGGTAAACGTTAGTAAACGTTAGTTTGTGTACTCCTGATACATGGCCGTGTGGTCGTAGATGGCCTGCCAGGAACTGTAGGTGTCCGCCGAGCACAGGATGTAGTGGCTGCCGTCATTCGAGATCTGGTAGCTGACCGCGCAGAAGCCGGACTGCTCCACATATCCCGTCTTGGCGCACAGCACCGTGCCGTGGTTGTCGGAATCCTCGATTCTGCGGAGGAACCAGTTCGAGACCGTGATGCCCTCGGGGTGCTGGCTCGTGGGCGAGGTGGTCCAGGTGTGGGTGGAGAGCACCTGCCGGCAGATGTCATTCTCCATGGCGGCCTTCATGATCACCGCGATGTCGTACACCGTGGAGTAGTGGTCCTCGTCATAGCAGCCCACGCAGTTCACAAAGTGCGTGTCCTGAAGACCCAGCTCCTGTGCCTTCTGGTTCATGAGCTTGACGAATTCGTCCTGGGTGCCCGCGGTGTACTCCGCAAGGGCGACCGCCGCATCCGCGCCGGAGGGGAGGATCGTGCCGTACATGAGGTCTTCCACCGAGGCGGTATCCCCCGGCATCCAGCAGACGGCGGACGACCCGTTGACATAGGCGTACTCCTCGTCCGCCTGGGTCAGGGTGACCATCTCCTGCATCTGGCTCGTGGGGTCCGTCATCTGCTCCACGGCGACGAGGAGCGTCATCACCTTTGTCATCGAGGCAGGAACAATGCGCTTCTTCGGGCTCTTCTCGGCGACGATCTCGCCGGTGTCGGCATTGACGAGGATCCCGTACTGGCTTGTAAACGTGTGGTCCCCATCGCCGATGATGTAGGGGTCCGTGCCGGTGCTGGTACTGGTGCTCTCGGCACTCTCAGACGCGCTCGCCTCCGCGGACACCGCATCCGCCTCGCTCTGGGATGAGGCAGTGGATGCCTCCTCCGAGGACGAAGAGGACGCAGATGCTGCCTCTGCCGCCGCTGCCGCATCGCAGGGGATCAGCTTCGTATTGTTGTCCTCATAAAACCAGTCGTAGGGCCAGAACGTCGCAACGTCCGCCGAGTAGTTCTTTGCCGTGCGCGCGACATCGATCATCGCCTCCGTCGGCATCGTGCTGTCCGCCTCCGCGCTCTCCGTGCCGCCTGCCGTGCTCTCGTACTCCGGCGTGCCGATCGCGGCGCCGCCGATGACGTTCGAGGCGCTCTGCGTGCTCTCTGCCGCAGCGGCGCTCTCCTTTGCATTGCCGGCAAGCGGCCTGATGCGGCTTCTCAAAAGGAGAATGAGGCCTGCAGCGAGCACCGCGCACCCTGCAATCACAGCCGTCAGGATGATCCTCGCCTGCAGGACCTCCCTGCGCCGCTCCATCTGGCGCTTTGCGCGCCGCTCCTGCCTAAGGTTCCCCTCCCTGCTTCTTCGAAGCTCGGCAAGGTATTTTCTGTCCTCTCCGTCGTCGAGGTTTCCGATGTCATCCAGGTCATCGGAGAAGGCATCGCCTGCCGCATCCAGGTCATCGAGTCTTCCTTCGTAGGGATCCTCCGGATCCTCCTTCGGAGCGGACTTTTCTTTTTTCTTCTTCGCCGCCCTCCCCTTTGGCGGCTCCTTTCGTGTCTGCTCCCCCTCTTCCGGCTGCTCCTCCGGCACGTCAAGAAAGCCGAAGCTCAGCCCGTCCTCCTCATCCAGATCGCCGTCAAAGCGGACCGGATCGTTTTTCTCTGTCATAGAAACCTGTCCTGTATTCAAAAACGGGAAATGTATATTCCTGTAAAACCTGCGTTAACCCCGATATCTTACCACAGCTTCCCGGAATCGGAAACACCGGCATTTTTCATCAAAATTCCGGCGGTCTGGCCCCGCTCCCGAACCTGTGCTACAATCCTCATCTGGAACTTTCCCACGATTGAACTCTGTGAGGTACAGTATGAAGATACGAAGAAGACACGTTCTCTCGGGAGCCCTCGCCATCGGCGTCTCCCTGTTTCTTGCCGCGGGGAGCGCACTGCCCGCCCAGGCGGCCTCCCTCCACATCTCGGACCCGGTGACCTTTGCCGTGGACGATACCATCGGCGTCCAGTCCCGGTACGCCGCCCTTGTGGATCTCTCCACCGGGAGAGTGGTCGCAGGGCGAAACCAGGACGAAAAGATGAACCCTGCCTCCATGACAAAGGTCATGACCCTGCTCGTTGCCTGCGAGCACCTGACAGATCTTTCAGCGCCCGTCACCATCACCCAGGATGCGATTGACATCGCCGCAAATGCCGGGCTCACCAGGGTGGGCTTTGTCGCAGGGGAGACAGTCACCATGGCAGACCTCCTCTACGGCACCATCCTCCCCTCCGGGGCGGATGCCTGCATCATGCTGGGAAGGGCCATTGCAGGAAGCGATACGGCCTTTGTCGCGCTGATGAACGAGAAGGCGGCTGCCCTTGGACTGACCAGTACGCACTTTGCAAACTGCACCGGCATGACCGCTGACGGGCACCTGACGACCTGCGCGGAGATGGCGGTCATCCTGCAGGCCGCGATGGAGAATCCCATCGCACGGACCATCCTCTGCACCCCCAGATACACCACCACCGCGACAGCCCAGCACCCCTCGGGAATTCCTATCTCCAACCTGTTTCTCTCCCGCATGAGCAGCAGAGACATCCCCGGGACCTGCCTTGCGGCAAAGACCGGCTACACGAGAGCCGCCATGTGCTGCGCGGCAAGCTATTTCGTCTCCTCGACCGGCAGAACCTACATCTGCGTGACAGGGTATGCGCCGACTGCCGTCCAGGCGGTGACAGACCAGGCGCTCCTCTATAACGTCTATGCGAACGCGGCGTTTGAGGGAACGCTCTATCCGCTCCTTGCCTCCATCGGCTACCCCGGGGCGACCCTTGATACTGAGAACACCGCAGCTTCTGTGCAGCAGTAACCTTTCTCATCAAAGATAAAGCGGCGTACCGACCCCCCGGTATGCCGCTTATTTTTGTCTCACATGCACTTTGCAAAGTTTCCGTCCGGTCCCTTCTGAAAGCCCAGATCTGCCAGCACCGCCTCCGCCCGGGGAAGGTCCTGGACATCCACGTCCGGGACATCCTTCTCCAGGATGACCTCTGCCCTCGTGCCGGGATCCAGGAGCCCCGTCATCCGGGTGATCTTCTTCTCAAAGTCGTCCCCGGCAAACAAGACATGAAATACCACGGTCCCGTCCGGCGCGGTCTCCCTGCGCATCCTTGTCATCGTCTGCCAGCTCTTTTTGGCCTGATCTGCCGTCGTGCTGTGCAGCGTAAATCTTGCATCGATTGAATCCTGATTCTCCATAACTGCCTCCATCAAACTGTCGCAAACGGGGATGCAAACGCCCGCTTTCCATCTCTTCCCACAACGACGGGTCTGAGGTATGTCTCTCCCGGCAGTGCCCGGTAGCGGTACACGCCATCCTGCCTGCGGGGCATGATCCTCTCATTGGACCAGGCGAGGTTGCTCGCCACATATACCCCCGCCACATCGTCCGGCGTGGTGAGCGTCATCAGGCGCTCTCCCGTGTCATAGGTCAGTGCCGTGATCCGCGGTCCCTGGCTTGCGTAGAAGTTCCCCTCCCGCATGGCAGCAAGGAGGTCCCCCGAAGCCCTGGAGGCTGCCCCCGCCATGATCCAGGACACGCAGCACTCTGCCTGGTAGCTGTGGGTATCGTCCGCGGCTGTGACCGGCATGAGGATTCCCTGCTTTGCCCAGAGGTCGAGGTAGAGCGAGGCGTCCGCCCGCTGGGGATTCATCGGAAGGTCCGAGACAGAGTTGAAGATCTCCGCTGCGGCGATCCCCCTGCAGCGCCTAATGTCCCCCGGATCCATCAGCGACCAGGTGGGATGCGCGAGGATCGGAATTCCGCCTGCCTCCAGGATGCAGGAGATGATCTCCTCGACCTCAGGCCTTGGTCCCGTCTTCATTTGAACCGCCTTCCGGTTTCCGATGCAGAGGATGTGAAACACCGGGGCGTGGACGTTGTCGCCCGTATCCCACTCGGATCCGGAGAGGACAGTGATATTTTCCCGAAGTTCCTCCTCCCCGTTGATCCTGTGGTCCGTGACGGCAACAAAGTCATAGCCATGCGCAGCATAGAAGCGGATGGCCGCATCCCGGTCCAGCGCCCCGTCGGAGCGCGTCGTGTGCATGTGCAGGTTTCCCCTGTACCAGCCGCCTCTGTCCTGTAACAGTTTCCTAATCATCGTTTTCTCCCAGCAAAAATCGGTCAATTGCCTGTGCGCAGCCGTCCTCGTCGTTGGTCCCGACCGTAACCTGCGCCTCTTTCAGGACGTGATCATTCGCATTTCCCATCGCGATCCCAAGGCCAGCGGCCCGGATCATCGGAAGGTCGTTGTCCGCATCCCCCACGGCGATGGCGCGGGATGCAGGGATTCCCAGCACCCGGCAGAGATCAAGAAGGCCCGACCCTTTGTCCACCCCCTTCGGGGAGAGTTCCAGGGAACTCGTCTCCGCATAGATCCGCTCCATCGGAAGGCCCTGAAGGCGCTCCGACGTCCGGATGCTCGCCTCTCTCGAGATGTGGTAGAGGTTGATCTTCTCGATGCCATCCCTGCAGGCCCTGATCCAGGCCCTGGCATCCGGGACGCGCACGGCAGCTTCCCGGTACAAAGGCTCATAGACTTGCATGTGCCAGTGCTGCATGTGCGCAATCTCGTCCCCGGTCACAATGGACTGTCCCCGGGACATTGCCTGCACCATCATGTCCTCCTGCAGAGAGGCTTCCAGAATCCTGTCATAGCAGTCCTCCGGAAGCGTCCTTCTTGCAAGGATCTTTTTCTCTTCGCTGTCCCAGAGCAGGGCCCCGCTCTCCAGCATGCAGCAGCGGATCGCAGATAGCTCCTTCTCATAGGGCAGTATCTCGGAGAGCGGACGCCCCGTCGCAAGGCAAACCGCCTTCCCGCGCGCCGCCGCCTTCCCGATTGCAGCAAGGGTTCTTTTGCTGATCGTCTTGTCACTTCGAAGGAGGGTGCCGTCCATGTCAAGGGCGATCAGATCATAGTCGTTGCTCATTGGTATTCTCCCTGTCATTCTGTTCCCGGGGAGAGTATAGCACAAGATCCGCGGCAGAGCCCTGCATGCAGGACAAAACGGGCACCCTGCAGAAGCTCTCCTGCGGGGTGCCCGGTGTTATTGCTGCGGCCGGTATGCGGCTGCAATGTCTTCAAAAGCCTTCTTTCCCTCAATGTAGTCCTGGTAGACGAGGACCGGCTCCTTCCCGTGGTAGACCCTGCAGAGGCCGCACATGTCGCAGTCATTGATGCAGTGGTAGGTCTCCTCGATGTAGGCCTGTCTCTCTTCCTTGGTTGAGTCCTCAATGGGCGGCGGTCCGAACAGCGGGCGCATGTCAGTGCACCATGTTGGAGCGGTACTCCCGGTTGATCTCCGAGATCTCCTTCTTTCCCTCGATGTAGGGGCCATAGATCGAGTCAATCGTACCGCCGCCGATGTTCTCACAGCCGTTGCAGTAGTCGCAGGCACCGCCGCACACGTTCAGTGCCTCTGCCACAATGGCGATTCTCTCTTCTCTTGTCGTATCCTTGATCAGTATGGATTTCACTTGTGCTGCCTTCCTTTCAGTCTTCTCGTCACGCCTCCGGATGGGACTTCTTTGCGATCGGCGGGAGGCTTTTGACTGTGGGGTGCCCGTAGGGGCCCTGCATCCCGTCTGTCGGGGGATAGGTCCTGTGGGGCGTGTGTTCCAAGTGCCGCTCTGTGATCGCGAATTTCGTCTTCCTGCGGATGTCCTCCACAGAGCAGACAAGGGACTCTGCCAGTGGATCCAGGATCACGTAGTCCTGCTCCTCGGTAAACTCTCCCTGAACCATGCCGCTGATGTGGTGCACGGAGAGGGCAAGGGTGAAGGTGAGCCATCCCTTCTCATTCAGGGTGCCCGGGGCCTTCAGAAAAATCTCCGGGATCAGCTGCTTTGGCCAGGTGTAGGCCATGAGCGTGATGCGCTTCCCTCCCTTCTCCCGGAGGATCCTGGCGGAGGTCGCCTTCTCTCCATGCTCCTCTTCTGTGGTTACCTCAAGTACAAAGCGATATCCGCTTCTCTCATAGATCAGACTGTTCATCGGTTTTCCTCCGTATTCGTTCTCTCTGTATACTGCAGAGTGTACCACAGGGACGGTAAGTGCTAAATGAATTGGTGCGTAGATCTAAG
>Ga0256404_1010852_pt1 | contig 12429 bp, 10 predicted proteins | sample RumenRJG_01DNA_FD_185990 | JGI IMG/M metagenome (GOLD analysis project Ga0256404, IMG submission 185990) | Bovine rumen microbial communities from Lethbridge, Alberta, Canada - RJG_01 | ecosystem: Host-associated > Mammals > Digestive system > Stomach > Rumen | place: Canada: Alberta | collected...
TTTCAACTCCTTGTTTTATAATACTATAAATGATAAAATAAATTGTATTTACATAAGTTTGTGAAAGGAGGATATATATGTTTGAATTAGTATCAAAATATAAACCATCAGGAGATCAACCTGCTGCAATTAAAGAACTTGTTAAAGGAATAAATGAAGGAAAAAAAGAACAAGTATTATTAGGAGCAACAGGAACCGGAAAAACTTTTACGATTGCTAATGTTATAAAAGAAACAAATAAGCCAACATTAGTACTTGCACATAATAAAACTCTTGCTGGACAATTATATGGAGAATTAAAAGAACTATTTCCAAACAATAGAGTAGAGTATTTTGTCTCATACTATGATTATTATCAACCAGAAGCATATGTTCCTTCAACAGATACATACATAGAAAAAGATTCATCAATAAATGACGAAATAGATGAACTACGTCACGCTGCAACATCTGCTTTAATTAGTAGAAGGGATGTAATTGTAGTCGCATCAGTATCGTGTATATATGGTATAGGAGAAGTTGAAGAGTATAAAAGTAAAATGTTAACACTATCTGTTGGAGATGAAATAGATAGAAATAAAGTATTAGAAAAGTTAGTAGATATGTTATATGAAAGAAACGAACTTGATTTCAAAAGAGGAACATTTAGAGTAAAAGGAGATGTCCTTGAAATAATACCTGCTAACTTTAATACACAAGGATATAGAATTGAATTCTTTGGAGATGAAATAGATAGAATCTCCGAAATAGACACTTTAACAGGAAGAGTTATTTCAAATAAAAAAAATATTTCAATTTTTCCAGCAAGTCACTTCGTAGTTAGTGACGAAAAATTAAAAGCCGCGATAGTAAGAATAAGAGAAGAATTAGATGAAAGATTAAAAGAATTAAAATCAAATAATAAATTACTTGCTGCAGAGCGACTAGAACAAAGAACAAATTATGATCTTGAAATGTTAGAAGAGACAGGATTCTGTTCAGGAATAGAGAACTATTCAGCCCCAATGGCAGGAAGAAAAAAAGGTGAAACACCAACTACATTAATGGATTTCTTCCCAGATGATTATTTATTAGTAGTAGATGAATCACATGTAACACTTCCACAAGTTCGAGGAATGTACAATGGAGATAGAGCAAGGAAAATGAATCTTGTTGAATATGGATTTAGATTACCAAGCGCCCTAGATAACAGGCCACTAAAATATGATGAATTTGAAAAAAAGATAAATCAAGCAGTATATATTTCTGCAACACCAGGAGACTTAGAATTAGAACATACTAATGGAAAATATGTAGAGCAAATAATTAGACCAACAGGATTATTAGATCCAACTATTGAGGTAAGAAAAACAGAAGGACAAATAGATGATTTAGTTGGAGAAATAAATAAAAGAATAGAAAGAGACGAAAGAGTATTAATAACAACATTAACTATTAGAATGGCAGAAGAACTAACTAACTATTTAAAAGAGTTAGATATTAAAGTTGCTTATCTTCATAGTGAAGTAAAAACACTTGAAAGGATGCAAATAATTCATGATGTTAGAGCAAAAAAATATGATGTGTTAGTTGGAATAAACTTATTAAGGGAAGGATTAGATATTCCAGAAGTAAGTTTAATAGCAATTTTAGATGCAGATAAAGAAGGATTCCTAAGAAGTACCAGAAGTTTAATTCAAACAATAGGTAGATGTGCAAGAAACGCAAATGGACATGTAATTCTTTATGGAGATAAAATAACAGACTCCATGAGAGAAGCAATAGATGAAACTACAAGAAGAAGAAAAATTCAAGAAGAATATAACAAAAAACATAATATAATTCCAAAGACAATTATAAAAGAAATAAGAGAAGTAATATCAAACGTTGATGACAAGAAAGAAAAGAAAAAGAAAATGACTAAGAAAGAATTAGCATTTGAAATAGACAGAATAGAACAAGAAATGAGAGAAGCAGCAAGAAATCTTGATTTTGAAAGAGCAATGGAATTAAGAGATATATTGTTTGAAATAAAGAGTCAATAAGGAGAAGAAAATGGTAAATAGCAAGTTATTAAGAGAAGTAGAAAGCAATAAAAAGGGAAATATTATTTTTAATGATCAAAAAGCAAGCGATTTAGAAGAATTAAAAGAAATATTAGATAAAAGAAAAGAATTAGTAGTAGACTTTCCAGTAGATGAATGGGATAAAGTTGCTCCTCATCTAATGAACAGAAATGATATGACACAATTACAAGCAACACGAGGATTTATAGCATTAAAAATTCTAAATGTATTAAAAGAAAAATGTCCTGATCTAAAAAAATACTATGAAGAAAACAGATTATATGACTTTACTTATATTGATGCAATAATGAAAATAAATAATATTAATCCAGAGAGAATTCATTTTATTATGAATGGAAATAAATCTGCTATTTTATGTGATGCATTATCAATTTTATTAAGTGAAGAATATAATTTTGATGTAAGTATTTATTTATCTCCAAATAATTTCTATACAACAGTAATTCCAGATTATAAAGAAAAAGTATACCTATGGCAAGAATATAATTATACAAGTTATTATGAAAATGAAGAGGGAGAAACTAATACAGCATCTAGAAAACAATTTATAAAGAAATGAAAAAATATAGAAAAATATATATAGAAATAACTAATAATTGTAATCTTAATTGTTCTTTTTGTTCTAAAGTAAATAGAAAAAAGAAGTACATGTCATTAGAAGAATATGAGAAGATATTAAATAAAATAAAAGATTATACAAATTATATATACCTCCATGTAAAAGGAGAACCATTACTTCATCCAAAAGTAATTGAGATGATAAAGTTAGCTGAAAAATATAAACTTAAAGTAAACCTTACAACGAATGGTGTATTGTTTGATAAATATGCAAAAGAGTTAGGACAATGTACTAATCTAAATAAAATTAATTTTTCACTTCATTCAGAAAATAACAAAGATAACTACTTGGATGATATTTTTGACAATATAAAATTTTTATCAAAAAAAACAACAGTTATTTATAGACTATGGACATTAAAAGATAATGAACTAGATAAAAAATCAACAGAAATAGTGGACAAAATAAAAGATTTTTATAATTTATCAACAGAAACTGTGGAAAGAATCAAAAAAGAAAAAAATATAAAAATTAAATCCACAATTTATGTGGATAAAGATAATGAATTTGAATGGCCAACAATAAATAGTCACAAAAGTTGTGGATTTTGTTATGCACTAAAAACACATATAGCAATTCTAGTAGATGGAACAGTGGTTCCGTGTTGTTTAGACTCTAATGGTATGATAAATTTAGGTAATATTTTTGATAATTCATTAGAAGAAATTATTGACAGTGAAAAGTATAGAAAATTAAAAGAATCGTTTCAAAAAAGAAAACCAATTGAACTTTTATGTCAATCATGTACTTTTAAGGAAAAATTAAACAAATAGGTATAATCTATTTGTTTTTTTTACATAATAAATGTGCTATAATATTCTCCAAGCAGGAGTGTTATATATGGTTAAACAAGATGAAGTAATAGCTTTTAAAGCTTTTTTTAAAGGATTAAAAAACAATTTAGATGGTATTAATTATGAAATTAATAAAGAATATGTAACAAAAGACCCTATTCAGTACATGAAAGGTGGTTTTCACATGTGTGAAAAACCAGAAGATTGTTTTAGGTTTTTAAAACCAACAAAAGCTGAAGTGGAATTGGCACTAGTAAAAGGATATGGAGACATGTATGGGTTTGATGCAGGATTTAGAGCATATGATGACACACTTGGATATATTTACGTATGTGAGAAAATGAAAATATTAAAAGTTTATACTAGAGAAGAGATATTAGATATGGCATTACAAATGTCACCATTGAGATTAGAAATATTACTTGCATTGTACCCAATCACAGAAAAAGAAGCAAGTATAATAAAAAGAAAGTATGAGGAAACTAAAATAGAAGATCCATTTTTAAAAAAAGAAAAAATAATAGAAAAAGTAGATTATTATCAAAAAAAATATCAAAAAAGAAAGGATGCAAAATATGAATGAAATAGTTATTAAAGGAGCCAGAGAAAACAATTTAAAAAATATTAGTATAAAACTACCTAAAAATAAACTGATTGTAATGACTGGACTATCGGGAAGTGGAAAATCATCATTAGCATTCGATACTATATATGCAGAAGGTCAAAGAAGATACGTTGAAAGTTTATCAGCCTATGCAAGACAATTTCTTGGAGGAACAGAGAAGCCAGACGTTGATTCTATTGAAGGATTATCACCAGCAATATCAATAGATCAAAAGACTACAAATAATAATCCAAGATCAACAGTGGGAACAGTAACAGAAATATATGATTATTTAAGACTGGTTTTTTCCCGTGTAGGAGTTCCATATTGTCCAAATCATAACATTCCCATATCTTCTCAAAGTGTTGAAGAAATGACAAATAAATTACTTGAATATCCAATTGGAACAAAAATGGTAATTATGTCACCTGTAGTGCATGGAGAAAAAGGAACACATAAAGATTTATTGGATGATTTAAGAAAAGAAGGATATGTAAGAGTAAGAATAAATAAAGAGACATATGACTTGTCAGAAGAAATTAGCTTAGATAAAAACAAAAAAGATGATATAGAAGTTATAATAGATAGATTAATAATAAAGGAAGAATCTAGATCAAGATTATTTGAAGCTCTAGAAGCCGCAACAAAGTTATCTCATGGAAAAGTTGTGATAGAAATACTAGGAGATAATAAAAAAGAACTTGTTTTTTCAGAGTCATTCGCATGTCCATACTGTGAATTTTCATTACCAGAACTAGAGCCAAGATTGTTTAGTTTCAACGCTCCATATGGGGCATGCCCTGATTGTAAAGGATTAGGCATAAAACTTCAAATAGATAAAGATCTAATAATACCAGATGATAAAAAATCACTAGAAGAAGGATGCATAAAAACATTAACTGATGACCCTGAAGCTATAGAATTTATGGAATTAGAATGTCTATGCAAACACTATAAAATTGATATGTCTAAGCCATGGAAAAAATTAAATAAGAAACATCAAGAACTCATTTTATATGGAAGTGATGAACCGATTAGAATAAAGTATTCAACTAAAGGTGGAATTGCCAGAGATAAAATGGATTTCTACGAGGGAATAATAAACAGACTTGAAAGAAGATATATGTCAACTTCCTCAACGTGGATTAGAGAATGGCTAGAAAACTACATGGTTGAACACACATGTGATACATGTCATGGAGCAAGACTTGCTGATGAAGTACTTTCAGTAAAAATAGGCAAAAAAAATATTTTTGAAGTAACAGAAATGTCTATAAAAGATCTAATACCATTTTTCTCTAATTTAAAATTATCAGAAGAAAAAAAGGAAATTGCTAAATTAGTTATTAAAGAAATATTAGATAGATTAAATTTCTTATCAAATGTTGGACTTGAATATTTAACACTTAGTAGAGCAGCAGGAACCCTATCAGGAGGAGAAGCTCAAAGAATAAGATTGGCAACTCAAATTGGATCTCACCTAACTGGAGTGCTATATGTTTTAGATGAACCAAGTATTGGACTTCATCAAAGAGATAATGATAGATTAATTAAATCTCTACTAGATATGAGAGATTTAGGAAATACTCTAATAGTTGTAGAACATGATACAGATACTATGCTTGCAAGCGATTATTTAGTAGATATCGGACCTGGTGCAGGAGATGCTGGAGGATATGTAGTCGCAGCAGGAACTCCAAAAGAAGTAATGAAAAATGAAAACAGTATTACTGGACAGTACTTAAGTGGAAAGAAATGTATAGAAACTCCTAAAAACAGAAGAAAAGGCAATAAAAAATATTTAAAAATAAAAGGTGCAAGAGAAAATAATTTAAAAAATATTGATGTTAATTTTCCTCTAGGAACACTAACTGTAGTAACAGGAGTTTCAGGAAGCGGAAAGTCATCCCTTGTAAATGAAATATTATCAAAAGCAGTATATCAAAAAATATATAAATCAAAAGAAAAGCCTGGTAAGCATGATAAAATCTTAGGAATAGATAATATAGATAAGATAGTTGCAATTTCACAAAATCCTATTGGAAGAACTCCAAGATCAAATCCTGCTACATATACAGGAGTATTTGATGATATTAGAGAATTATTTACAAATACTAAAGAAGCAAAAATTTTTGGTTTTGAAAAAAATAGATTTTCATTTAATGTAAAAGGAGGAAGATGTGAAGCATGCCGTGGTGATGGAGTAAAGAAAATAGAAATGCACTTCTTACCAGATGTATATGTGCCATGTGAAGTATGTCACGGAACTCGTTATAATACAGAAACTCTAAATATTAGATATAAAGGCAAAAATATTGCAGAAGTATTAGATATGAGAGTATCTGAAGCATTAAAATTCTTTGAAAATGTTCCTAAAATAAAAAGAAAACTTCAAGTAATTGAAGATGTTGGACTTGGATATATAAAGTTAGGACAAAGCGCACCAACACTATCAGGAGGAGAAGCTGAAAGAGTAAAATTAGCCAAAGAATTACAAAAACAGGCAACTGGAAAAACATTGTTTATACTTGATGAACCTACAACAGGTCTTCATACTGATGACATAAAGCGCTTACTTGCAATATTACAAAAAATAGTAGATAATAAAGATACTGTAATAGTAATAGAACATAATCTAGATGTTATTAAAGTTGCAGATTATATAATTGATTTAGGTCCTGAAGGAGGAGACGGCGGTGGAGAAATAGTCGCAACAGGAACTCCTGAAGAAGTAGCTAAAGTAAAGGAATCATATACAGGTCAATTTTTAAGTAAAATATTATAGATTAAAATATAATTTAGTAATAAAATAATGAGAAAGGTTCATAAAGATGGATAATGTATTAATTGATTTAGGTTTTTTTCAGATTAAATGGTACTCTATATTTATCTTAACCGCAGTCATAGTTGCCTACTTTATTATTAATAAAGAGACAAAGAAAAAAGGATTAAAAGAAGAAGATCTTCTTAACATCATTTTCTATGGAATAATAATAGGAATATTAGGCGCAAGAATATATTATGTATTATTTAATTTAGATTATTATTTAAAATTTCCCCAAGAAATAATTATGATATGGAATGGTGGACTTGCAATACATGGGGGATTACTATCTACGTTACTATTTTTATTTCTTTATACTAGAAAGAGAAAAATAAACCTATTACTATTATTAGATACTATAGTAGTAGGAGTAATAATTGCCCAAGCAATTGGTAGATGGGGAAATTTCTTCAATCAAGAAGCATATGGAAGAATAATATCAAGAAACGCTTTAGAAAAACTACATATTCCAAAATTTATTATAAATGGAATGAAAATAAGTGGAAAATATAGAGAACCAACATTTTTATATGAATCAGTGTCATCTGTAATAGGTTTTATTGTTCTATTGTTTGTAAGAAAAATAAAAAGTATAAAAACAGGAACTCTTACAAGTATTTATCTAATATGGTATGGAATAACAAGATTTATAATTGAATCATTCAGATCTGATTCCTTAATGTTAGGACCAATAAAAGTTGCACAGTTAATTTCAGTAATAGGAATAATATCAGGAATAATTATTTTTATATATTCAGTAAAGAAAAATATGTTATATAAAAATGATAATATATATATAAAGCAAAACAAATAGGAGGAGTTAAAATGTATAAAAAAGTTGTTGTATTAGGTGGAGGAACAGGTATTTCCTATCTTCTTAGAGGATTAAAAGACTTTCCAGTAGATATAACTGCTGTTATAACAGTTTCTGATAATGGAAGATCAACAGGAAAACTAAGAGAAGAATTTCATACACCAGCAGTTGGAGATATTAGAAAAGTTATAACTAATTTATCTCAAATAGATGAGCCAATAAAAGATATGATGTCATATAGATTTAATACATCAAGTGACCTTGATGGACATGCAGTTGGTAATTTAATTTTAACAGCTATGCTTGATATAACTGGATCATTAAAATCATCAATAGCGCATTTAAGCAAGTTACTAGATGTAAGACACACAGTACTTCCAATATCAGAAGATTCAGATCTAACATTAATGGGAAGAGATACAGATGGAAATGTAATAGAAGGAGAAGAACAAATAACTCAAGCACATCGTAAAATAGAAAAAATATATTATAAACATGAACCAAAAGTAATACCTGAAGTAATCACCGCAATAAAAGATGCAGATTTAATTATATTTAGTATGGGAAGCCTATATACGAGTATTCTTCCTAATATAATATGTAAACAAGTAAAAGAAGCATTCAATCAAACAAAGGCACCAATAATGTATTTATGTAACATAGTAACCCAACCTGGAGAAACAGATAATTTTACAGTAGGAGATCATGTAAAACTTTTAAATAGATATTTAGATAACAAAAAAGTAGATGTAGTAATTGCTAACAACAAAAAAGTTAGTGATGCAATGGCAAAAAGATATGAAAGCGAAGAACAAAAGGATCCTGTACTAATTGATAGAGAAGTATTAGATGAAATAGGAATAGAACTAATAGAAGATGATTTAATAATAATTGATACAGATAATACACTTAAACATAATAGTTTGAAATTAAGTTCTTTAATCTTTTCATATCTTATGAGAAAATAATGACATTTACAATAAAAATAAAAGAAGAAATATCTAAAATTAAAAGTACCAAATCAGAAGTAATTGCAGAATTATCTGCTTATATTAGAAATAATGGTCATATAAAAGATAATGTTATTACACTAAGTACAGAAAATCACTTCTTGTTAGAAAGAATTAAAGAAGAAGTAAATGATATGTATGACATAAATGCACAAGAAGAAATAATAGAAAATCTAAATTTTAGTAAAAAAAATTTATATCAATTAACGATATCAGAAAAAGTAGAAACAATTCTTAAAGATTTAGGAATAATCGATGAAGAAGGAAATCACTTGGATGTTGTTCCAAAATATATTGTTGGAGCAAACGAAGAAATACGTGCATATATAAGAGGGATATTTTTTGCATCAGGAAGTATTAATGACCCCAAAAAATCAAGATATCATTTAGAAATATTATCATCAACACCAGAAGAGGCTGTATTTGTTCAAAAGCTACTTAATATTTTTGAATTAAATGCCAAAATATTGAGTCGAGAAAAAGGATATATGATTTATATAAAAGAAGCAGAAAAAATTAGTGATTTTATCAAATTGTTAGGAGCAAATAATGCTGTAATGTATTATGAAGATGTAAGAATATATCGTGATCAAAAGAATAAAACAAATAGATTAAATAACTGTGAACAAGCAAATATGGATAAGGTTTTTGAAACTGCGGCAGAACAATTAAAGCAGATTGAAGTGATTGAAAAAAATGATGGAATCATGCTTTTAGATGATAGAACAAAACAAACACTTGAATATAGAAAAAAATATCCAGAAGCTTCATTAAAAGAACTAGCAGAAATAATAAGTTTAGAAACAGGCAAAAATATTACTAAATCTGGATTAAATCATAGAATGAGAAAAATAAAAGAACTGTCAACAAGATTTGAAAAAATGAAAACTACTGAATAAGTAGTTTTTTAATATCATATTTTATGATATAATGTTATAAGAATAAAGAGGTGATCTCAATGATAGAAACAATTGAGGTAAAAGTAAACAACAAAATATTCAAATATAGTAAGGGTATAACTGTAAATGAAATATTAACAGAACATAGACAAGGCTATAAGTATCCAATAATTCTTGCTAGAATAAATAATAGATTAAGGGAATTATCAGAAAAAATAGAAGAAAATTCAACTATTGAATTTTTAGATTTGACTACTCCAGAAGGAAATAGAGCACATATAAATGGATTGATATTAGTTTTACTATATGCAGTTAATACTTTATATGGAAAAAAAGCAAAAATAAGAGTTGAACACTCTCTAGATAAAGGAATATATATAAAGACTGGCTTTAAACTTACAGAACAAAAACTATCTCAAATAAAAGCTGTTATGAAGGAAATAATAAAAAAAGATCTTCCTATAAATAAATTAAATATCGATAGGTTAGAAGCTATTAACTATTACAACGAAATAGGGGATACTACAAAATCAGGTGTGTTAAAATATATCACTGATAACTATATTACATTATATAGATTAGGAAATATTTACGATTATTTCTACAGTTTAATGCCAACAAAAACAGGTCAAGTAAAGGACTTTGATTTAACATTTATTGACAACAATAGTCTTTTATTAAGATTCCCAACTGTATATATAAATGATAAAATAAAAAAATATCAACCACATCCACATATGTTTGAAGTATTTAAAGAATACAAAGATTGGGCAAATTTAATTGGAGTAGAAGATGCTGTTGATTTGAATAGGGTAGTATCTACAGGAAAAATAAGTGACTTAATAAAGATTGATGAAACATTACAAAGTAATAGATTATTAGAAATAGCTAAGGAAATCAATTCTAAGAGAAAGAAAGTAAGAATAGTCCTAATGGCTGGACCATCTTCAGCAGGAAAAACAACGACATCAAGAAAGTTATGTATGTATTTGAAAAGTTTTGGATTAGAACCTAAAACAATTGGAATGGATGATTATTTTGTAGAAAGAGAACATACTCCTAAAGATGAAAATGGTAATTATGATTTTGAATGTTTGGAAACAGTAGACTTAAAATTATTCGATAAGCAGATTCAACAATTGTTAAATGGAGAAACAGTAAAAGTCCCAACATATAATTTTGGTTTAGGAAGAAAAGAATTCAATGGAACTATGAAATTAGAAGAAAATGATATTTTAATTATAGAAGGAATCCATGCATTGGATCCTAAAATATTAAGTAATATTTCAAGAGAAAAAAAATATAAAATATATATTTCTCCGCTTACTGAACTAAATATAGATTCTCACAATAGAATACCAACTACAGATAATAGATTATTAAGAAGAATAGTAAGAGATAATAGAACAAGAGATTATAAAGTAGAAAACACACTAAAACAATGGGCAAGTGTAAGAAGCGGTGAAGAAAAGTACATATTCCCATATCAAGATGATTCAGATACGACAGTAAATTCAGCAGCAATATATGAAATAGGGGTGTTAAAAACATATGTTGAACCATTACTATATTCAGTAGAAAGTTCATCACCTTATTATGAAGAAGCAAAAAGATTAATTAACTCCTTAAGAGTATTCTTACCGATTCCTTCAGAATCTATTCCTGAAGATGCAGTAATAAGAGAATTCATAGGTGGAAGCTATTTTCATGAGTAAAGAATAACATAGAAAGAATTAAAATGTTATGGTATTATTATTGTAGAAAGGAGTTTTTAAATGGATAATAAGAAAATTTGTGGAAAATGTAATACGGAAAATGATATTAATTCTAAATTCTGTATAAAATGTGGAAACAGTTTAAACACTACTGTTACCCCTAAACCAATAAAAAAGAATAATTCATTGTCAATAGCAGGTTTTATATGTTCACTTGTTGGATTATTAACATGTGGGATAACATCATTAATTGGATTAATTTTAAGTATTATTGGAATATCATCAAGCAAAAAAAATGGAGAAAAGGATCCTTTTGCTTTAGCAGGAATAATTATTTCAGTAATTCCATTAGTTATTTTAATATTCTTGTTAGTAATAGGAATTCTTACATCAAAAGATGTTAAAGTAGCAGATTTTTCTACAATGAGTAAAGAGGAAGCAGTTAAATGGTGCGACAATAATGATGCGGATTGTTATTTTTATGAGGAATATTCAGACACAGTTGAAGAAGGTGGATTTATTAGACAAAGTAAAAGTGCAGGAAGCAAAATGAGTTCATATGAATCTATTGATATATATTATTCAAAAGTTAAAAAAGATCAAACAACCCCAGAAAACTCACCAGCACCAACAACCCCAACAGAAACACCAAAGACACAAAATTCAAATGAAAAATTTTCATTGGTTGAAGATCATATATCATCAGAATCAAATAATTTTTCAGCATATATAGAAGGAAAGATAACAAATAACAGTGATAAAGAATTATCATACATTCAAGTTACTTATTCTATATATGATGCTGAAGGAAATACAATTGGAACATGCTTGGATAATGAAAATAATATAGATGCACATGGAACATGGAAATTTAATGCGATTTGTACATCAGGAGTACAAAATATAGCAAGATATGAATTAAAAGGAATAACAGGTTGGTAAAAAACATCCATCTAATGGATGTTTTTATTTACATTGAAATAAAAAAAGATATATAATAAATATGTAGTATAAGGAGGAAATATGATAAAAGTTGCAATTAATGGGTTTGGAAGAATAGGAAGGTTATGTTTCAGATTGATGG
>Ga0256404_1010854_pt1 | contig 12428 bp, 14 predicted proteins | sample RumenRJG_01DNA_FD_185990 | JGI IMG/M metagenome (GOLD analysis project Ga0256404, IMG submission 185990) | Bovine rumen microbial communities from Lethbridge, Alberta, Canada - RJG_01 | ecosystem: Host-associated > Mammals > Digestive system > Stomach > Rumen | place: Canada: Alberta | collected...
GTTATTGAAAGCATAAAGAATGTGTGTTCTAAAAGTGCTGGAAGTAGTATGAAAATAAAAATTGCAGCATATAACTTACTAGAATATGTTAGTAGTTCAAAAGGCAATTATAAAAAAATAGTTGATAGAACTAAAGAAAAAGCGCTTTTGTCGAGTTTATGAGCTATAAATATGATATAATCTATTCATAAAGGGAAAGGATTGATGATATGCACAAAAAAATAATGTTGATATTATTTTTAGGACTTTTAATATTTGGTATAACAGGATGTACAGATAATGTTGATAATTCTGCGTTAAATGAAAGTTGGCAAAAAGAAAAGGAATCTGCCTCACTTACTTTTAAAATAAATAAGGGTGAATATGGAGAATATGGTAAAGATGTTACTTATGATGGAAAGAATTATATAGAATACTTTATTCCACTTGGTAAATATAAAGTTATGGTACTTCCAGAAACAACTGCAAACAATGGCGGTTTATCAGTAGTCTCAGATTCCATCTGCAAGAATAGTTCTGGTTATGATGAAAACTGTGATGTAAACGACTATTTTAATAAGTCAATAAACACATCTTTCTAATTTCCTCTATCATGATATGCGAAATTATAAATTCAGTAGTATCTGCTGGAATCCCTTCTTTAAATAAACTCTTAGTACTCTCTAAATTAAAAATAACTTTTCTACCTTTACAGTTATTGATAATATCCACCATAAAGTAGGAACTTCCAACTCCAGGTTTAGATGAAATTACAGTAAGTTTACCTTTTAAATCATTAAAAACCTTAAATGGATCAGTTGAACTTATTACCATAAAAGTACTCCTTTCAATTACGTTTCATTATAACGTGCAATTCAAGATTTAAAAGTATCATATTCTTCCCAATTGAATTCAGTAGTAATCTTCTTTAGGTTAAAACGAATAGAAGAAGCAAAGTATGCATAAATATTCTCAATTGGATTTCCGTGTTCATCACAAAGATTACTTTGTTTCATCTTAGTAACTACATAATTAGTACAAACAATTACTGTCTTAAATTCGTACCTTAAAAGTAATTCTTCAAACAAAGCATCATATAAATACAGTTCAAAATCAGAATCATCAGTTACCATCTTTCTTCTAACTAATTCTCTAGTAATAAAATTATGTGCTGGAAGTGTTTTATCATTTATCAATTTATCATTACTTCTATTCATCTTCCATCACCTTAACAATAATTAACTTAATATCATAATTAATGCAACTTTTTAAAACATATTCCTGTACTCAAAAAAAAAGGAAACTAATAGTTTATCCTTCTTTTCTTACTATGACATAATAGATTATTTAATTAATTATTTTTGCCAAATTGTTACTTCTTCTCCCAGTGCATCATTATATGAAGTGCATTTTATTTTAGAAGTATCATTTCTATTTACATCGCATGAAAACATACTATCACCATATTCATTTATAATACTAAAATTATTATCAATCCACTCCCTTTTTAATTTATAAGAATTTGAATTATGTTTAAAAGTAACATTATTGTCATTAAAACAAAGACTATTATTTTTATCAATTTCATCAAATAAACTGTCAATTCTATAATAACATCCACTTACATTCAAGTTACCTATAAAAGATCCAGTTGTTATTCCATTAATTACAAAATACATAATTATAATAAAAATAAAAGTTGCACCTATAGACAAAATTGAAGCTCCAATGGATTGTTTTGAATTATTAATATTTGACTTATTATCTTCTATACCATCCTCATATACTTCCTTTTCAATTGTGACTCTAGGTTCTAATACTTTTCTACATTCATCAACTTTATCCTTATTAAAATAGAAATCATATGTTTCTCCATCATTAGTAACAATATATAAGAACATATACTCTGGATCAGAAGTTGCATGAAAATCCAAATCATCTATATCATTATACTTAATAGTTAAATTTTCATACTTTGTATGACCTTCGTGATAATCTACTACCAAATGACTATTATATAAATTATAAGTACCATATTTATTACTGTCACAGAAAAGCAAATGATCAGATACTTTAGTTATGTTCATTTCTTTCGTATTATCATCGTTTTCACCATCTATAACTATATCTTTCTCGGGTTTTAGTTTATCGTCTAAAACCTTTCTGATAGAATCAATTTCATTAGTATTAAACACATATTCCTTAGAGTCCGTTTTTACAATAAAACCAGTATCACTACAATAATACTCATTTATATTAATATACTTAATTACATAAGTTGTCTTAAAAGTATCTATAGTTAAATCCCTTTCATTAAATACTAATTCTCCATCTACTTTTAAATCACCCAAAATCAATTGAACATCAAACTTATTCATTACTACACCTCATATCTTTATAAGCATTATATCACAAAAACTCTTACCCGTGGTAAGAGTTAGGGAAATTATTTATTTCATAATAATAATAGGTGACTTATAATGAGAAATGACGTTGAAAAATATAATAAAACAAGAGAAAAAATTGATATGTCGAATGTCAAGAAATTAAGAAAAAAATTAGACTATAATCAAACAAAACTTCAACATGAAGTTGGAGTTTCAGAAAGCAGCATACAAGCCTATGAACAAAATGTAAAAATTCCTAGCCTAGTAAATGCTTATAACTTAGCAGATGCACTAAACTGTTCAATTGATTTTATTGTTGGCAGAAATAATGAGTTGGAGAACTATTATAGACTGTCAAAAGAAAATAAAAATAAAGTAATACAATATGTTAACAAATTGTATCTTGAAGAAAACGAAAAATAGCAAGAAATAAACTGATGTGAACCCTGTTTAGGAGACACAATTAAAAAAGCAGTATATTAAAAAGAGAAAATTATTTTTCTCTTTTTGTGTAAGTTTTTCTCTTTTTCTTAACCTTTGACTTTAATCTAGTAGTATTATAAAATAATATCCATTCTTCTACAAGTTGAATATATTCTTGTAAAGATGTAATATTATTGTTGTACAAAGTTTCTTTTTTTAGAAGAGCATGCCAGCTTTCTATAGGAGAATCATCTATTGGGGTTCCTTTTCTAGACATAGATATTTGAATTCTATTTGATTCACATATTGCTTTGTACTCATAAGATGTATATTGGAATCCTTGATCAGAATGTAGGATTAAACCATTTACATCTTTTTCTTTTGCTATTGCTTCATTTAAAGTATCTATAACTAACTTATTATCATTATGTTTTGATATTTTATATGCAACTACATGTCTGTCATATAAGTCTATAATTGTAGATAAATATGCTCTTGATCCTTTAAAAATTAAATATGTTACATCAGTATCCCAAACTTTATTAGGACTATCTGTATTAAAATTTCTTTTTAATAAATTGGGTTTAACATTATCTTCAATTCTTTCATTTTTATTTTTCTTTTTAGATTTTCTAATATATTCAGCCATTAAATTATATTTTTTCATTATTCTTAAAACCTTCTTTCCATTCATAACTACACCATATTTTAGGAGTAGACCTTCAACAATCCTACGATATCCATATGTACCTTTAGAATCATCAAATATTTCTTTAATTATCAAATAATCATAATAATCAGGATCTTCCTTATTTCTGTACTTATAATAAGTTTTAGGACTTATATTAAGTACGGCACACATGTTAGTAAGTTTATAATTATTTCTGTATAAATCTATAAATGTCACTTTCTCTCTCGTTGTGCCTTGAGGAAGGCCTGGTATTTTTTTAATATTTCATATCTTTCTTTCCAATCTTCTTTAGTTAAATTTGATTCTTTAGTTCTACCTCGCTTACGATAAATATCATTTTCTAGAGTGCCTTGTTTTCTATCTTTTGAAATCCAATTCCAAATTGTTGCTGAACTAATATTGTAATGTTTTGCGACTTGATCTCTACCGCCATATTTACCTGATTTGTATGCTTCAAGTACTTCATTTTTGAACTCTAATGAATATGAAGCAAATTTTTGTCCTTTTGAAGCCATAAAAAATACACCTCCTTTCGGAAGTGTATTATATCACTTTCTTTAAACTGCTTTTTTAATTGTGTCTACTCTAAGGGGTGCAGTTCAAAACTCCTGCTATTTTTTATTTACATAAATTTATTTGAAGGCAAAAATAAAGAAATACATAAAAATAATTCATTTAAAAGTGTCAATAAAATAACTCAGAATAACTATCTTTGCTATTAAGAATCTGTGCAATAGTCTTTTCGTAACTCCAACCAATTATCTTTAAAGATCTCTTCTTTCTACTAGTATCATTAATCTTAATAATTGAACCATTAGGTCTTTGCTTAAAAACACCTTCTTGTTTAAGCATAGGCAAAGTAGATTTAACATATTTCTTAATTAAAACTAACTCTTTATCCTTCAAAATTCCAATCTTCTCATTAAATTCTTTACCATAAACTAACCCATCATCATAAATTGTTCTTATAAAATCAGTATTAGGTAAAATGAACTTTAAAATCCAATTATTCTTAACTTTATCCATAAAATCATCCTATTCTTCAGTATTCATCAAACGTGAAGCAATTTAAAGGCCGTTTGGGACACGTTCATAAAGAACTAGAGTAAATCATCATACAAAGAACATTAAAGAGAAATGCCAAATTGTATGAACTAATTACAAACAGCCATCGGTTCCCCGTCAGCAGCGTGCTCCTTCGCCAATTCTCTGGGAAAGATAATAAAGATTACTATCTTATAAAGACACCGTCATCTGAGGCAGTAGTTCCCCTCATACACACTTTGCAGCCTCTTGTGTGCAAGGTTCTGCTAAAAATAAATAACATATACAAATTTATAAAAGGATGTTATAGACTACCTACATTAATTAAGGACTGTATTGATCATATACTTTCTTAATTCTATATATAGGTTCTAATAGTTTTAACTTTCTATTAGATTAATTTTCTTTCTTCTCATCTGATTTTTAAATTGAATTTTTAATAATAATGTTGTTTGAAATTGAAATTTTAATAATAATAATATTCTTCTTTCTCTTTGTCTTCTTCTTACTTATATTATGGCTTTGAAAACGAGGTTGCCAGTATAATTCTCGTATCAATAGATGTGCTATCAACAGCTTGTATTAATTAGATATAATTAAATATAATATCTAAATCTATATAAACTCTGTTGACATATTATTACAAGTGTTAATTAAATTATCCTTCAATAATCCACAAAAAACAAAAAAAAAACTATTTTCTAGTTCTTTCTATATTAACACTAACTGCAAAACCATATCTAAATACAGCAATTGAGTTCGTGTAATGAACAAATGGCAGGGGATGAGAGAATCGAACTCCCAACAGTGGTTTTGGAGAGTTGACCTCGATCAAGTTAGTCCCTTCTCTAGTAGTCAGTTTGTTATAATAACGTCCTCTTCTATAAGTTGTAAGTTCAGTGTACTTGTTTTTGGAGATGATGTCAATACTATAATAGTCCTTTCTTCACCTTTTTTGACCTGGAGTACGAAAGGTCAAAAATTCGCGGGCTTCGCCTGTAAGGGGGAGGATATAAATAGTCCTTATTTTTACTAAAAGTATATAAATTGTAAAAAAAATCAAAACAAAAGAACCGCAAGGGGTGCGGGGGAAGGCGGTTCTTTTATTATTGGTAGTTGAGAGAACTAAAGAAAAAGCACGAATGTAAAAAAACGATATGAAAAATTAATCTGTTTTATATCGTTTTTATATGCTAAAATAAAAATAGAAAGAGAGTTGAAAATATGTCACAATTTCAAATGCCAATTACAATTAATCAAGCATTAAATTATATAGGAACTAATTATTATTTGCTTCCAGCTTTTCAAAGAGATTTTGTATGGAAAAGCGATCAAATTGAAAAGTTGTTTGATTCCCTTATGAGAGGCTATCCTACAAGCTCAATGTTGTTTTGGAAAGTAAAAGGAGCTACAAAAACCAAATGGAAATTTTATAAGTTTATAGATTCCTTTATTTTAGATGCAGATGACAAGAGTATTTCAAATGAATTATATAAAGAGAATAACACGAATGATTTTTATGCTGTATTAGATGGACAGCAACGATTAACTGCTATGAGAATCGGGATTTATGGAAGTTATTCATATCACGAGCCTAGAAGACCTTGGTCTTATTCTGATTTGTCATTTCCATGCAGACACATGTATTTAAATCTTTCTCGCGAAGGAGGAATTGATGATGATTGCCAATACTTCTTTGAATTTAAAAAAGATACAGATACAAATCAAAATGATTTCTTTAAAGATTCTAATAATGACGTGTGGTTTAAAGTATCAAAAATAATTGATTTTCATAATAGTGGTGATGAGATATCAGACTATTTTTCTGATATATCATTAGATAAAGATCAAAGACATATAATGAAGCGACTTGAAAATACGATATTTAATGATCCATCAATCACTTATTATGAAGAAGATGAGCAAAACCCAGATAAAGCAGTGAAGATATTTACTAGAATTAATTCAGGAGGAACATTTTTAGAGTTTTCAGACATAGTTTTCTCATTAATGGTTGCAAATTGGGATACAAAAGATGCAAAGACAGAAATAAATGAGTTGTTTAATACTATAGGGCAAAAAGGATTTACAATAACTAAAGACTATATTGTAAAAGTTTTCTTGTATTTGTATCACAGATCAGTTAAAACTGAAATAAGTAGCTTTAATAAAGAATTCTGTAGTGTTATAGAAAACAACTGGGAAAATATCAAAGCAGCCATTATTTCTTTATTTGATCTATTGAGAAGCTTTGGATTAACTTCGTTTAATTTGACATCAAATAATGCCACATTACCAATTCTTTATTACATATATCATAAGAATATATATAACAATTTTACCGACAAGGTAGGATATGAAAAAGAAAGAAAAGAAATGAAGAGATGGCTATTTTCAGCAATATTACGAAAAACATTTGGTGGACAATCTGATGCAACATTACAACAAACTAGAAAAGCATTCACAGATGATATTTCTGAAAAATACATTGATGAGAATAAAATGTTTTCAGGAGTAGAAATTGATTCAAATATTAAAAATATAACAGCTGTCGATGATGATTTCTTAAATAATATTTTAATGACACAAAAAGATAATTGCTATGCATTCCCAATTTTGTCATTGCTATATCCTCATTTAGATTACAAGAATAATGATTTTCATAAAGATCATTTACATGCAGAAAATCTATATGACGAATTATCTGAGGATATTCGTAATGAATATAGTTTCAAAACTTATAATTCAATACTAAATCTACAAATGTTAGATAGTAATGAAAATGAATCAAAAGGACAGAAGTATTTAATAGATTGGGTAAATGAAAAATGTGAAGGATTTAATAATGATTATTTAAGAAAGCAGTTTTTAAGTTCTCATTTGATTCCTAATGTGGATTTATCTTTATCAAATTTACCAGAGTTCATAAAGGAAAGAGAAAAATTACTAAAAGAAAAACTAACCAATATATTGCTTAATGAGTATACAGAAGAATAGCAAAATAATTTAAATATAAGTATATAGTAAGATTAAAAAAAACATATATCTAACATATATGCTTTTTTTCTGTTTATTGATAATAAAAAAATAAATATAATTAAAAAAAAACTAGACGCAGGTCAACTTTATGGTATAATTAAAGTAGACGCAGGTCAACTTTGGAGGTATATTATGATAAAATTAGGAACTGTTTTTAGCGGAATTGGTGCTATAGAACAAGCGTTGATAAGAATGGGAATAGACCATGAAATAGAATTTGCATGTGATAATGGAGACATTGAAATAGATGTTGATTATGATAAAGAATTAAAAAAAATAAAAAAAATGAATACAATTGAAGAAAAAAGAATTTATGTTGAAAATTTATATAAATCTCTTTCAAGAAAAACAAATTTTGTAGAACAAGCATATAAGGCCAATTATACTGTTAATAATAATAATTTCTTTTATGATGTTAAATTATTAGATGGGCGAGATTTTAAAAATAAAATAGATCTATTTGTCGGTGGTAGTCCATGCCAGAGTTTTTCTATTGCTGGAGCTAGAGGTGGATTTGAAGACGCAAGAGGTACTTTATTTTATGAATACTGTAGATTAGTTGATGAAATAAAACCAAAAGTATTCATTTATGAAAACGTTTATGGAGTTTTAACACATGATAAAGGTAATACTTGGAAAGTTATGCAGAACTCATTCGATGCATTGGGGTATCATTATAAGTGGAAAATTTTAGATGCTAGAGATTATGGTATACCACAAGGTAGAAGAAGATTATATGTTGTTGGATTTAAGAATAAAAAAGATTGTGATAATTTTGAATTCCCAGAGCCAATAAAATTAAATTATACTATGCAAGATCTACTAGTTGAGAATACTAAAGAAGGTAACTTTATTAATAAGAATGGAAATTTAATCATTACTGAGAAAATTGGAGAAGAGCCGGAAGAAAAGTATTATTTATCTGACAAGTTAAAAAAATATGTTATGTGTCCGGGTACTAAAAATTTTATGCATTCGGATGCCAAAATAGATTTACCAATTGCCAGAGCATTATTATCAACTCAAGGAAATAGTCATAGAGCTAGTGTTAATAACTATGTTACGACACATGGAAGAATTAGAGCTTTAACAGTTAGAGAAACATACAGACTAATGGGATTCCCTGATAATTATAAAATTGTAGTTTCTAAAGCTCAAGCGTTAAAACAAAGTGGAAATTCAATTGTGGTAGATGTTTTAATAAATATATTGAAAGAAATATACAATTTATAGGAGGCCTATATGGAAAGAATTAAACATGATAAATACAAATATAAAACAGTAAGTCTTTTTGCTGGAATTGGAGGCTTCGACATTGCGTTAGCAAATGCTGGATTTGATATGATTTGGGCAAATGATTTTGATAAATATGCTGTTCAAACATTTAAAGCAAATGTTCATGATAATATAGTTTTGGGAGATATTAATGATCACTTAGATGATATTCCAGAACATGACATGATCGTTGGTGGCTTTCCTTGTCAACCATTTTCCACTTTAGGAAAACTAAAAGGGTTCGATGATGAAAGAGGAACACTATTCTTTACAATTAGAGAAATATTAAAAAAGCACGATACAAAAGTTGCAATACTAGAAAACGTTAAAAATTTATTGAATCATGATAATGGAAAAACATTTTCCAGAATGAAAAAGGAATTAGAAGAATTAGGATACAATGTTTATTACAAAGTATTAAATTCACAAGATTTTGGAGTTCCACAGAGAAGAAATAGAGCAATTATTGTAGCTTTTAACAAAAAGTATTTTAAAGATGTACCATTTGAATATCCAAAACCAATTCCATTGACCTCTAATGCACAAGATTTTTTAGATGATGATGTTGAAGAAAAGTATTTTATTAGTACGAATATGATTGGTACAATATTAGGAAAAGGAACAAAGGGTTATATAGTGAAGCCAACAATAGATCAACCTATTTGTAAGACATTAACAGCAACGATGCATAAAATGCATAGAGCTAGCCAAGACAATTATTTTACTGATATAAAAAATCATGAAAAGTATTGTGACAAGAATAAAACCAATATCAGAAAGTTGACTCCAAATGAATGTAGAAAACTTCAAGGTTTTCCAAGTGATTGGAAACAAGTTGTTTCGGACACACAAGCATATAAACAATTTGGTAATGCAGTTACTGTAGATGTAATATATGCTGTAGGAAAATCAGTATTTGATTATATAGAAAATAATAAGTTGGGAGAGTGGTAATATGGCTTCAAGAATTACTATGGTTGAAAACACAGATAAAATTAGAGAATTTTTAATGTACAAATCAGATTCAATGTCAGAGTATTTAACAAATAATCAAGATGATAAATATATTTTATTAGTTAAACAGATTTCTCATTCTGATTTAACATCTTCTGGAAAAAGGACAAAAGTTGAACAGCCTTTTTCTAAGAATTATTTGTATTATCTAACTGCAGAAGAGATGGAAGAATTAGACGGAAAAGACAATAGACCATTTGCGACTGCTCATCAGTCAAATATCGGAGTTCCAAAAGATATTATTTATAATTTTCTTTCAGTTAGTGATCCAGATGAATCAGGAGATGAGCATTTTAAAATTAATAATTATTGTGATGTTTATTTAGTTAATGATACACTAAAATACTTTACAATTGATTATTCATTTAAAGTATTTGAAAAACTTAATAAAGTTCCAAACTGGAATAAAGAAGATTTTGTAATTGATTTACAAGACGATTTTACTCCAATTGACTTATCTATAGCAGCTCATGGTATAGGTGTAGCAGCTAATAAAGAATTTGATAAATTAAGAAGAAGTATCTTTAAAAGTGACACAATGATGTTATTAATGAGTAAAGATATGAATGGTAAGTTAAAGATGTTTATTATGTTTGAAAAAAACCCATCTTTCTTTACCTTAGTTGGTGAAGGAAATAGATCTTGGGAAAAATATCTTGAACAAAATAATAAACAAGAACTATTTGAATTATTAAAACAAGATAAGTTAAGTGCTGGAGAACTAGAAAAAACACGTAATAATCAAAGCAAGTGGAGACAGTTATTGGCAGAAGAAATGATGGGCTATACAACGAATGAGAACGAGATATTTTGTCCACTAACGTACATTACTATTAATTTCGATAGTGCTGGTACATTATTTAGAGCATCACATATTAAAGGTTTTGCTGATTGTAATGTTGATGAGGCATTTGATATAAATAATGGAATAATAATGATAGCTAACGCAGATGCATTATTTGATAAACATTTAATCACTATTGAAGACGATGGAACAATTAAATTTTCATATTTACTTGATAATAATGGTAAACTTAAACAAGAATTACGTTTAACTGAAAAAGTTTTTAAAGCAATATTGAATGATGAAAGAAAAAAATATTTAAAATATCATAGAGAAGTATTTAATAAAAAAGAAGGACTAAGAAGAGGCAATTCCATTCTACTTGATGACAGTAGTGAAGAAGAAATGCTATAACAATAAAAGAACCATAACACTAAACTAATGTGTGGTTCTTTTATTATTGGTATAAGAGCTCAATAAAAGCACTTTTCTCATGAATATACAAAGTGTGGTATAATTCAATTAGGTGATATCGATGAAAGAATTAGAAAAGAAAATAGTAAAATTTGCTGAAGATAGAGATTGGTTACAATTTAATACACCAGAGAATCTAGCTAAAAGTATTTCAATTGAAGCAGGTGAACTATTAGAATGTTTTCAATGGAATAATAATTATGATAAAGATGAATTAAAATACGAAATAGCAGATGTAATGAATTATTGTATTTTATTATGTCATCAAATTGGTGTTGATCCTAAGCAAATTGTTTTAGATAAAATGAAGATTTCTGAAAAGAAATACCCAGTAGAAAAGGCAAAAGGAAAAAGTACAAAATACAATAAGCTTTAAGAGGTACGGATATGTTATACACAAATGGTAAAAAGGTAAACAGATTACAAAATTGTTTACATGCATTCTATCATGAATGTAAAAGAGTGAACGAAACTATTAATCAATATGAATTACTTTTTACGGATGAGGATTTAGATAAAATAATGGATAAATATCCAAAGTTATTCTTTACTACAGTTGAAAGTATGAGATATAGAATAATAATAGGTATGGGTAATATGATTGATAATGATAAAAAGAGTTTGTCGATAACTAAAGTGTTAAATCTTGCAGAGCAAGAAGGCATTGAAAAAGTGAATATGATTATAAAAGAAGCTAGAAAAGAATTATCAAATTATAGTGAAGTTATTAATAATATTAAATTATTAAGAGATAGAATGTATGCACACATTGATATTGAGTATTCTCTAGAGGAAGAAGAAATATTTGACATAGATTTTGAATTTTTGAATGAACAAATTAAAAATTCAAAAGAACTAATAAAGTTTATGATGAAAACTTGTGTAGAAATTAGTAAAGAATATGATGAAGATGGAATTCATTTGGCAATCAATTGGTTATATGATAAGTAGGTGAAAAAATGTTAGTATATGAAGGAATAAAATCAGGATTTATTGATGATGTAGATTTAGGTATTATTGCTGATAAAATCAGAAATAAATATATTGAAGTAGTTAAAAGAAGACCTAGTGCACCCGAATTTAATTCATGGAAAAATTCTATGCAATATATGAGAGGTGTATTAAGTGATACTGAAATACCTAATAATACAGGTATTGCTATTGAATATAATATTCCACCAACTGGTTGTAGAATAGATTTTATGATGTCAGGATATAACAAATCTAAATCTAATGTAGTTATTATTGAATTAAAACAATGGGATAAATGTACTGAAGTTGGAGAAATGGATGGTATTTATAAAGTTAATACTTATAC
>Ga0256404_1010855_pt1 | contig 12428 bp, 11 predicted proteins | sample RumenRJG_01DNA_FD_185990 | JGI IMG/M metagenome (GOLD analysis project Ga0256404, IMG submission 185990) | Bovine rumen microbial communities from Lethbridge, Alberta, Canada - RJG_01 | ecosystem: Host-associated > Mammals > Digestive system > Stomach > Rumen | place: Canada: Alberta | collected...
TGGGCCGGGGCGAAAGGACCGAAAGGATCTGACCTATCGGCATACCTCTCCCACAATCAATACTCCGCTGCTTACCTGGAGAAGATCTGGAGAGAGGTACGAAAGATGGGCGGTCTCTGCACGGCAATCACACAGAATGTCGCCGACCTTCTCACGACCACGGCGGTGGAGTCAATGCTCTGCAACTCGGAATTCCTGATGCTGCTGAACCTGAAGGAGAACGAGCGTCATCTGCTTGAGACAGAACTGGGCATCTCACCGAATCTGATGCAGTACATCAGCAATCCTGACTGCGGCTGCGGACTTCTGAAGTTCGGAAACCGGGTGATTCCCTGCGACGGACGACTGCCGAAAGACAGCGCGATGTACCGGCTGTTCAACACCAACTTCCATGAACTGGCCAAGATTAGAAAGAACCAGGTAAAGGGAGAGGTGAAGAACCCGGATTTTCTGTACGGACAGTTGAGAAGGTCAGAATGATACAGGTTTCCCACGTGTAATTCCAATTCGAATGCTGAGCAGGTATACAGGATAAATTTGAATACATTGTATTGACAACGTATTCAAATTGAGATATTACCTGAAGTAAGAGAAAGGAGCTGGTTATATGGCACAGACAACGGTCAGCATTCGAATGGAAGATACGTTAAAAAAGGATATGGAGGAAACCTGTGAGGAACTTGGCATGAACATGACCACGGCTTTTATCGTGTATGCCAAAAAGGTGACTCGAGAGAAGAGAATTCCTTTTGATGTTTCTATAGATCCATTCTATTCAGAAGAGAATATGAAACATCTGCGCAGAAGTATCCACAATCTGGAATCAGGCAATGGCTCTGAACATGATATCATCGAGGACTGAGCATGAAGAAGCTGTGGGATGATGAGGCCTGGGAAGACTATCTCTACTGGCAGTCGCAGGACAAGAAAACATTAAAGCGGATCAACAGTCTTCTCAAAGACATTGACCGGAATGGAAACGAGGGAATTGGAAAGCCAGAGCCGCTGCGATACGGCCTTGAGGGATACTGGAGCAGACGCATTGACGAGAAGAACCGGCTTGTGTATAAAATCGTGGATAATGAAATCCGTATTGCGCAGTGCCGCACTCATTATGGAGACGCATAAATCGTGAATCTGCCGCAATCTGAACAAGCGGTAGCGAAGCATATCATACTTTGGAAATGGATAACAGAGACTGCAGGCATATAGTCTGTGGTCTCTTTTAATTTGCGCACATCAAAGGGAGGTGATCGTTTGCGAAAGATGAAAACAGCGATGGATGCCGCAATCCGGCAGACTCAGACGAGATCTTTTCGGGACACTGACCGAGTCATTCGTCAGACAGCCTCCATCCGAATAAGCGGAGCCTCTGTTCTTCGCGAGGAGGTCCTCAGCGAACTGCCGGATCAGTACCGCAAGGCGCTGCTGTCGATGTCCCTGCGGGAACGGGAAAAGCTGCTGTCTAAGGTAGAGACCTCAGTGAACAGGAAGATATCTAGAGGAGCGATGGCAAAGACAGCCATAAAGTTGGATGATCGCGAGCGAGCTGAGAAGCAGAAGGCTGCCGTAAGTGGAAGTCGAGAAGTCCGGAGACAGGCCATTGCGGACAAGTACCGGATTCCGACGATGCAGTCCCGTGCGGGACCGGGAAATTTGCTGATGTCGGTGCCTGCAGACAATCCGCAGCTACAGCGGTACCTGAAGGATGCCAGCAGACTGCACTGCAAATCTGAAGCGGTATCCCCGGCAGATCATTCGTCCGAAATCGCTGAGCATGGGTTGGACGTTTTACAGGAACCTATGCATCGCGGATTCATGAGGACGATGTCAGATGGTCGTTCTTATGGCGGGGCTTTTTCAGCAGTGTCTCCTGCATCACCTGAATCACTGGAAGGACAGCCTGACAGGAAGAAGGCACTTCAGGATCAGTATATCTTGCAGCATTCAGACAGAGGCAGTTCAGGACCGTCTGACGCAGGGCAGTGCGCTGATGTGAGAGCACGGAAAAACTCATCTGACACAGAAAATAATCCATCGAAGATGATAGATATGAACAATCAGGATATATCGAATAACTTCGATGAAATGTCAGATGATGGAACAGCCTCGGAGCAGATTGCCGAAGAATTGGCCGATGCGCTTTCCGCAGAGGTGAAAAAGGTATCCGCAAAAACGAAAGCAGCGAAAGCTGCGGCGGAAAAAGCTACTGTCACGGCAACGATAGAGCAAACTGCTTCGGCAGCGGGCGAAGGTGCTGATGAGATGGGGGCTGTCCTGTCACAATACCAGGAGCAGCTTCTGAATACGGTAAAGACGCAGAAGGAGAAGCGTCAGATCCAGGCATCGATGCAGAAAGCCATAGCGAGGAAAGCGGGGAAGAAAGAACAGGAAATCCTCTATCAGGCCAGCAGACGAGCTGCGTTTGCATCAGGTGTGAGCAGCGATGCTTACCGGCAGATGCTCGCTGAAGCGGGTCTTCAGACTGACGAGCAGAAAGCTGCGGTTCAGATGGCTTATGAGAAGCAGCTGCGAAAGACGATGAAGGCGGCCTACCGGAAGGAACTGATTGGAAAACTGTCAAAGCAGAAAACACAGGCGCTGATGAAGAAAGCCGAGCAGAAGAAGTACCAGAACGACCAGGCACAGGAAAGTGAATCAAACCGTGCGATGACAGATCAGATGCGTTTTGCCGCAGGAGCAATGTCCGCTGGCACAAAGGCACTGAAACGGATTGCGGAGGATGCAGCGAAGGCAGTGAAAACCCTGGTTCAGAAGAAGCTGATCCTGCTCATCATCCCGGTTATCCTGATTGCTGCAATCCCAGTAGTCATGGTTGCATTTCCGCTGATCAGTGCGGTGACGACGACGTCTTATGAAGACAATGAGGTTTACGCTTATACAGATGCTTCAGAGCTGATTGCCTATGCCCAGCAGTGGATTGGGAAGATCCCTTACGTCTGGGGTGGCGGTCACGGAGGAAGCGCAACAGCCTGGCAGAGCGGATGCGACTGTTCCGGTTTTGTCCATGGCGTGTTCAACCACTTTGGCTATGAGATCGGCGGTGACACCGGGGCGATGGAAACGCAGGCAGGAACCCATATTGCCTACGATTCTCTGGCAAGTGCGAAGCCCGGCGATGTGATCATCTATTACCGGACCGGCGCACATGTGAAGGGTGATCCGAATGGTTCGGGTTCCACGCACGTTTCCATTTACGAGGGAAACAACAGGATCATCCATCAGGCAGGCGGCGTTCATGAGTCGACGGAGTATCATCAGTACTTTGAGGTCCGCAGAGTTCTGACGGCGGATGTGGCAGGTCGTGGGAACATCACAGGAGGACTTGGCGGCATGGGAACCTACGGCCACCGGACGGATGGAACGAACTATTCGACATCCGATCTTCAGCTGATCTGGGCAATCGTTGCACAGGAAGATAATGGCAGCTACAAAGGAGCCCTGGCAGTTATCTCGACAGCGATGAACCGTGTGGAGTCTCCGCAGTGGAGCTATGAGGGAAGCAACGCTCTTGCACAGCTGACAGCTCCCGGACAGTTCTGCTACAGCAATGACCACTACTGGGAAGCGCGGCTCGGAGGCAATGTCCCGGACTATGTGAAGCAGGCGGTAAACGACTGTCTGAAGAAGGGCAAACGGAACCACAGCCATACGAGCTTCCGGAGCACGAAGGGAAAAGTGACCGGCGATGATGCGGTGCAGATCGGCGGCAACTGGTATTTTGGATAATAAGTGCGGCATGTTTGGGAAAGGACGGCAGGCAGAAAGATGTGTAAGAAATGAAGCTGAAACGAATGATGGCACTGTTTTCCGGGGCAGCCGTTCTGATGACATCGGTCACAGGCGGCTGCTTTTCAGTTGCGGCAGATCAGACGGAAGCGGAGCAGATGTATGTGAGTACGGAAGCACGATTCTACGAAGGTGTCACTGAGTCTCTGCTGAGGGAATCAACGAGTTCTGAAACAGCAACAGACAGTTCGGCTGCAGTATTGGAAACAGAAAGCCTGAAAGAAGGAGTACACAATGAGACGTCAGGAACAGAGGGACAGTTCGGAGGCGGAACTCAGACGGCCAGCGAATCTGGAACCGAAAACCATTCGGAGACCGTCACAGAACAGGGAAGTGAAAAGGACACAGAATCAGGAACACAGCACTCGCAGACAGAAGATGAACTGAATCAGTCAGAATCCGTTTCTGAAAGGGAATCGTCGAGCAGCGGAGGATCAGAGACAATACCGCAGAACGGGGATGAAACAGAACCGGCAGCTGATTCAGGTGGTAATGAATCTGAGACCAGTTCTGAGTTTGAATCGATTCGGATTCCTGGAGTTGAGTCTGAACAGGAGACTGAACGGGACAATGGCAGGGAGACGGATTCAGAAGCAGCAACAGAACAGGAATCTGAAACGGAATCATCCGATGAGCAGGAACCCGAAACAGACACTGGGCAGGAAGAAACGGAAGCTGAATCGGAATCGGAAACCGAAGCACTTTATTCTGATGACAGTTATTACTACAACGGCAGCTACTGGGATCCGAGCTGGTACTTCAAGCGTGACTTCCGTTTCTCTCAGGTGAATAAACAGTATGCACTGGCACAGGGCTCCCGAAGCAACCGGATCTATGAGAAGCCGGACCAGAAGTCGACAATCGTCGGCGAGGTGCCATTCTACGGCCTGGTCTATGTGTTGAAATCTGTCGGGGGCTGGTCTTATGTGGAGTCTGGAGATGTCCGTGGCTTCATCCCCTCATCTGACCTTCAGATGGGCAGCGACACAACGCAGATGGTGGAGCTGATCGGAGAGAACGGTTTCGAGACGGCCACGCCAGACGTTGAGATTGCAGATAATTCGGCGTTCACGTTCACACAGACGACAACGCAGGATGTTGTGGCGGACAAGGATTCCGCATTAGTATTGACCGAAGGCGACATCCTGGAATACCCAAAGGATAACGCCCGTGCGGTTGGCGAGGTGAAATCCGGAAACCTGGTCTACGTTCTTGCAAAGGCGCAGAACGATGACGGCTGGTATTACGTAGAGTCCGGCGATGTCCGGGGATTCATGAAAGCATCTGACCTGTTTTACGGTTTCGGGAACAGCGTCACGGAAATCCTTTCGGACATGGGTGATGGCGGCACAGAAAGTGAAAGCGGGCTGCTCGCAGACCAGCTGATCGACCCTACGGACAACCGATCGCTTTATTATTCGCTGAAGTCAACAAAAATGGCGGCCGATGAAGTCGGGGAAGAGATTGCAGAATACGCAGCTTCATTTGCCGGAAAGCTGCCGTATATCTACGGTGGTACAAGCCTCAGCTATGGCGCTGATTGTTCCGGGTTCGTCCAGAGCATTTTTGCATCCTTTGGGATCAGCCTCCCAAGAACAGCACAGGAGCAGGGCGCAAGCGGTGAAATCGTCCCAAGTGTCGATGACGCACAGCCGGGCGATGTCGTGTACTGGGGAAGCGGGCCGCATGTCGGGATCTATCTGGGAGACGGAAAGGTCGTGGAATGTGCAGGACACTCGTACAATACCGCGGCAAATCCTGGAACCGGTCCGGAGATCCGGAACATCAACTACATGCCAGTCACGTCCATTCGCCGTTACATCATCTTGCAGGATGGCAGTGACGGAATTGCGCAGACCGGCGCAAGGACGGACAGTACAGAGTACTCGCAGGAGCAGCTCGAACTGATCTGGGCAATCGTTGCGCAGGAGGACAACGGAAGCTACCAGGGCGCACTTGCTGTTATATCTTCTGCGATGAACCGCACAGAGTCATCAAGATGGGGATTTGAAGGCGGCAATGCCCTGACGCAGCTCACGGCGCAGGGGCAGTACTGCTACTCGATGGACAGTTACTGGAAGTCGAGGCTTCATGGCAATGTTCCGGATTACGTGAAACAGGCAGTGTACGATTGCCTGAAGCGTGGAATCCGGAATCACAGCTACACGAGCTTTCGCAGTACGAAAGGCAAGACCACCGGAGCAAATGCAGTGCAGATCGGCGGCAACTGGTTTTTCGGGACATGACATATTTCGAATGGTACTGAGAATCAGAAACGTCAAAGTTACGGAGGCAGTCAATGATATATGGTATAGTAGTGGCGAGTCAGGTACTGTAGCAGATCAGAGTTTTAGCCTGACTGGGGGTGTCAGGCTGCAGAAGGAGCTGTCCGTATGGAAAACAAAGACAGAAAAGGATCCGAGTTGCTTTCGTGGGTCCGAGTGATTGTCATTGCTGTAGTATTGGCGATGGTGATAGATAATGTTTTCATCATTAACGCGAATGTGCCGTCAGGATCAATGAATAACACCATTGCAACCCACAGCAGAGTTCTGGGACTCAGAACTGTTTACTGGAATCATTCTCCACAGAGAGGTGACATCGTTGTTTTCAAATATCCGGTGGCCAAGGCTCTTTCAAAGGAAACGCGAAAGGCGTTGAAGATTCATAAGACCTATGTAAAACGAGTCATCGGCCTTCCAGGAGAGACAGTGGCAATCCGTGATGGGAAGATATACATTGACGGGTCTGATACGCCATTGGAAGAAGACTACCTGCCGGAAAAGTGGATCAAATTGAATACAGATCAGACATATCATGTTCCGGAAGGATGCTATTTCATGCTTGGCGATAACCGGAATAATTCGGCCGATTCGCGATATTGGGCTGGGGAGGCATTGTCGACCGGAGCAGCTGCCACGGAGGAAGAGGCTGAGCAGTTCCGGTATGTTCCTGAAAGCGATATCGAAGGGAAAGTCTATTTCTGTTATTGGCCACTGGGGAAAATCGGTGGTCTGTACTGACGATAGAAGGAGCAGCATGAAAGAATGACCAGGGAAGATCTTTTCAGGTACGCTCAGGATACATACGGAACAGAGCCGGAATATCTCTGGAAATCTTCACCGGATTACGCAGTACTCCGCCATGTGGAGAATCCGAAGTGGTACGGCATTGTCATGTATGTCGAGTGTGCAAAACTGGGAATCGATGGCGAAGGCATGGTGGACATCCTGGATGTGAAATGCGACCCGATGCAGCTGGAGTTCCTCTGCAGGCAGCCAGGCTTTCTTCCCGGATATCATATGAACCACAGACAGTGGCTGACAGTCCTTCTGGACGGAACGGTGCCGGATGACCAGATTCTGGATTTGCTGGATCAGAGTTATACATTGACAGATAGTTTCAAAAAGACTCATTCCATAAATAAGAGACCGGCGGAGATGGAGGAAGCAGATTTCATCAATCGCGGCATTCAGGATTACCGGGAGGGAAAGACCAGAGACGGGAAGTCAGCGATTCATGAAATAAGAGTAAAGAACGGGGTTGAATAAAAGACCAACATTCTTTGTATCAGCCATTCTCTGCAGAACCGGGAGAATATCCTGAGAAACATGTAATTTCAGCTTATGAGCATCAGCGAAAAGTGCTGGTGCTTTTTCTTTGCCCAAAATTCAGGAGGTGCACATGGATAAAAAGAAACTTCGGGGCTACATCTTCATCCTTGCCGTCTGCGTGCTAGCATCCATCCTTCTGCCGAAGCTGCTCGATAAAGCTGCAGACAGGATGGTGGACGGCATCGATGAGGAGACGGAAGTCTCGACAGAAAACGGCGGGACCGGACTGTCGGGAATGCTTGGCGGTGAGTCAGAGTCTCAGACTGAGTCCGATGAAACAGTATCGGGTGGGAATGCAGATGAAACCGGAAATGATGAACAGGCTGAAGCTGGATCAGGGGAGTCCGATGGTTCCGAGATATCCTCTGGCGAAATGACATCTTCCGGCATGACGCAGACACCAGATGATCAAATGCAGGAAGATGGCCCGAGAACGGACGCGGAGATTCAGGCGGAGAAGGAGCAGAACGACCATGCACTGCAGGAGTTCCGGTCCTCTTTCAATCCAACCATTACGGAAAGCTTCTCCGGCCTGCAGGAAGCGTTCGTCGGTGAGCACGAGGAAGCGTTCCGCAATGCCATTGCCGATCACATCTTCCAGGCTTACGGAAATCTCTATTCTGTGACGAAGATCGAGCTGGTGGAGTTCCTCGATGAGACGGACGATGAGGTCCGGTGCATGGTCCGGGTCTACACAAAGTCCGGTGACAAGTCCTACTCGCAGGACTACATCGTTTCCTACAGCAAGGCGCAGGACTTCTACAGTGTTTACGCCTACAACCGATAAGAGGAGGGAAAGCATGTACGGCAGAAGATCAAATTTTAGGCCAATCATCATCACTGCCATCGTCATGGCTGCGGCGGTCGGTGTGCTCATTGCAGTGAACCTGCTCGCGAAGAAGCCAAAGCAGCCGAAGGAGACAGAGGCGGCAAAGAAGAGCGTGCTTATCTACAAGAGCACGGATGGAAGCGTCGAGTACGACAAAGATCTGCTCGATAATGAGACGGACACGGATCTGCTCCTGAACGTTCAGCCGACAGAGATGGTGACACTGATCGTCCACCCAATCACAGGCAAATATTTCGATAGCCTGTCCATCAACGCGACCGGGGACATTTCCGAGAGCTACTCGTATCTGGTCAATGACGCGGACGGAGACAACAAGCGCATCAACTTCGTCATGCCGGACGCGGACGTGATCGTGAACCTGAAGTTCACGGACAAGGAGACCGAGGTGAAGCAGCCGACGCAGGAAACAAAATCCCTAGATACCGAGGCGGATGAGATGGTCGAGACTCCGGAGACGAATCCCTACGGCCTGACAATCCACGGTCTGACCGCATCCATCCTGCAGTCCTATAACGGGCAGTTCGATGACCAGTCGTTCCTTCAGCAGCTCGGTGATCAGCTTCACATCAGCTCCGTGAAGTCGGAGTACCAGGGCGTCACGGATGTGACGTTCTCCGAGAAGGAGTATCAGGGGGAGAAGGATGAGGATAAGGTTTACCACTACATCTATTTCAATAACGATCCGAGGTGGGAGGCCCTGGCTTCGTATTACACGAAGGACAAGACATATCTCTTTACTGAGGTGGAACCGGAAAGTGAGACTTCCCAGAGTGAGACCGCTGATCCGAATTCCGCATCACAGCAGGATTCAGGCAATGCAGCTGGCGCAGGTTCTTCCGGAAGCTACTCGTCCGGCGGCTCCTCTTCCGGAAATGGCTATACAGGCGGATCTTTCTACACCACGCCTGAGGTTACGACTTCCTTCGACATCATGCAGGTGTCCACAGTCTTCCTGAAATATGTTGGAGGCCAGGACCGCTTCTACAGTGAGGCGTTCAACTACGTGCTGAAGAAGGGCATGACAGGAGAAATCGTCGGAACGATGAGCAGCTACGAGATCAGCACCGATGAGAACAAGGCGACGTTTTCCATCTCTCTGAGCACCGGCGGCAGCATCAGCGGAACCTATAGCAAGACGGATGACGCATTCACATTCGAAGGACCGTGAGGGGGTGAGGGCAATGAGAAAACTGTTCGGCATGGGCAGACAGATTCGAGCTGCAAAGCCAGTCGGTTCGTTAAAGGGTTCCGATAATCGGAAAATTGATGAAAGCGCGTCACCTTCCCCTGGTGGCTGGAATCATGGACAAATTGTCGACAGTCCGGAGATTCAGATCCAGTCTCTTGGTGATGAATCAGAAGATGAAAGTGATTCACGATACACGGGTGAAGATGTGAATCCTCTGCTGACGGATTCCTGGAATCAGTCGGTGAAGAAAATCCACCGGCTGGAAGGAATCTTCACGGTTCTTTTCATCCTGCTGTTTGCAGTGCTGATCAGGAAAATCGACAGCTCCATCACCGTGTCAGATTTGGAAGGAGATGGCGGAGAAATTCCTCAGGTGATGTCAGAGACAGAATCACTGGGGATTGCAGAAACGCTGTCAGCCTCTGATCCAGCGGTTCAGACTGGAGAGCTTGAATCGGAGGTTTCGGAATCGGAGCTTCTGGAAAGCCGAAAGGATGAACTGCTTCAGGAGGGAGCCGATTCTGTCAAAGTCCTTCTCTTTGATGAGGAAGACGGTCAGAGAAGATACGAATGTTTGGTTCCTCGATGAATTCGGGCCGGATTTCTTTGAGCAGTCCAAGCTTGACATGCCGGAGATACAGCTGACCATTGATCCTCTGAATCCGTCTGCGTCGGATGCGGATAATGTCCAGACGCTCTACTGGAAGCTGAGATTTATTTCCAATGCACAGGCTTCGGATGAAAGACTCTGGGCCGGGCTGGCGCTTGGACCATTCTGGAAGTATGTGCAGGACAGATGGGATGTAAAGAATAGCTGTACGAAGGCCAATATCATGCAGCATTATTTCTTTGCGTTCGGGCCGAGACGGTCGCTTACAAGAAATGCCATATCGAGGCTTTGGTGGATCGGGAGGCTCACACATGATCCGAAAGCACAGGACTCATGGGATCTGACGAGATTTGTCTGCAGGTACTCGCGATTCATTGTGGACATTCTGGAACGCAGTATGTCGAACAACCCTGCTGTTGTTCGACCGTTTATCCGCGCTGTCATGGACGCAGAGAAAGAAGGCATCGGGATTTCAACGCAGAGAATACGTGATCTGGCAATTTATCTTGACGAGCTTGGCGGCGTATATATCTTGGACTGCCTGCCGGAAAGAGAAATCCATGATAAGATATTAAATAAGGCCGAAGAACTTCATAAAACTGACAGCAGGGATGGTGAAAAATAAGGTTGAGAAAAGGAATAAACCATACGGATAAGCCAAAGCTGACTTCCGCTCAACTCGTTGCCAAGATGCGTGACGAGAAGGGAATTCGGTTCAATATCATGGACGAGGGTGCAGCGGAGAAGTACCTTCGGGAACATAACAACTATTTCCGGACAGCGGCATACCGTAAGAATTATCCAAAATATCAGGCTGGACCGAATGCTGGGAAATATATCCGACTGGAGTTTTCGTATCTCTGCGAGATCTCGAAGCTCGATATGTATCTAAGAGAGATTCTGTTGCAGATGTGTTTAGACGTGGAGCATGCGCTCAAGGTGCCACTTCTTGCGGATATAGAGGATGACAGAAATGAGGATGGATATTCCGTTGTTGATGACTTCCTGGCGGTTAATCCAAATGTCAAGGCATCCATAGCTCATACCTCTGGTAGTTCGTTTACGAGAGGTTTGGTCGATAAGTATTTTAATGTTGCGCGCGGTGCCGCTGGTCCTTATCTGACGAGTATCGACTGCCCGATATGGGCTCTAACGGAGGTAATTACTTTCGGCGATTTTGCCAGACTCTACAATCTCTACTATGATCGTTGCGGGAGAACTGACAGGAAGCTTGATGGAGGTATTGTTAATCCCGTCCGCACTCTCCGCAATGCCTGCGGGCATAACAGCTGTATGTTGTTCGACCTTAAGGAACATACGGGAAAGACGCATCCCGGTCATGCCGTTACCCAGTTCGTCGCGGGGGTCCCCGGAATTGGGCAGAGGGAACGCCGGAAGAAACTTTCTTGTCGACCTTTATTCGAGATCTGTTGCTTGCTCTATGCTGAGCAACATTATGTGACGGATGAAGTCAGAAAAAATCAGATGGAAAAGTTGAAAACGTTTGTGAACGACCGCTTGTTCAGACATCCAGAGGCGTTTCAGGAAAGCCAGATCATTTCCACCGCGTTCGATTTTTTGCGTAAAATGGTTGACGGCTGTTGCTGATGCTGGTATAGTTTAGGCAACATCAAAAAAGTCGTTGAGGCTTTTTGTAAGATCCCTGCGGTAAAACGCCGGGGTCTATTTTTTTGCCATTGAAGAAGAAAACGATGTAAAGATTTGTTTGGATTCATATGTTTTGAACACTGAAACATCATTTTTTATGTAATAGATCGACTCCGAGTGTATCCAGGATTGCCTGAGTCTTTTTCTGGATTGCGGAGATCCGGATTCCCTCTTTGTCGCCGGTGTCGACACGGTAGATATTCTTCGTCAGTTTCAGTACATCCTCTGCGGAATACCTGTCGTCCAGTTTTGTGTTCCTGACCGCGTTCAGAAGGCCGTAGTAATAGAGCAGGCTGACATGGTTCAGGAACGCCCAGCCTCGGAAGTAATCATCCGTATGGGCATGGGATGCATTTGTTGATACGCTGTTTTTCAGGTAGTCGAAGCACTGTTCGATGTCCCAGCGTTCCTTATAGTCGAGATAAATCTCCCTCGGCTCGACATCAAGGTTGCTACAGAAGGAGAAATAGCCCATGCGGACTTCATTCACGACGTCCTTCGGCCGACGTTCTTCTTCGCCATAATCTTTCTCTGCCCGCTCCACGAAGTGACCGACCAGTTCCGCCCGTCTGGAATCATCGCGAAACGTGTAGATGAAGTTACCGCGATTCCCGCTCCTGCGCTTCCGGCACCAGACGGCGCGTTTGTTGTAAGAAAAAACATTGTCCCACTTACCGTCGTTTGGAT
>Ga0256404_1010856_pt1 | contig 12428 bp, 11 predicted proteins | sample RumenRJG_01DNA_FD_185990 | JGI IMG/M metagenome (GOLD analysis project Ga0256404, IMG submission 185990) | Bovine rumen microbial communities from Lethbridge, Alberta, Canada - RJG_01 | ecosystem: Host-associated > Mammals > Digestive system > Stomach > Rumen | place: Canada: Alberta | collected...
GCCGTATACCGCGGGATTGTTCTGGAGGCTGTACGGGCTTGCAGCGCACACGGAAACATGCTTTTCGATAACGCCGCTAACCTCACCCGAAAGCGCGGGAACAGCGGCATTCTCGCTGAACAGCTCGGGATCAAAGCCTTCGGCGGGCAAAGCCTGCATGATCTTCAGCTCGCCGTCGGCCGTTTTGCCGTTGGTTGCGCGGGAGGTTGGGTCGAGTCCGAGCGCGGCTTCCTCTCCGTCGAGAAGCCCGTCGGCATCGGTATCGAGCTTGATCGGATCCGAGCCGTATTTGCGGATCTCGTTGAAGTCGTCGAGTCCGTCGCCGTCCGTATCCGCATCAACAAGCGAAGTTCCGAAACGAACCTCGTCGATGTTGGCAAGTCCGTCGCCGTCCGTATCCTCATGGGAATCGAGGATGCCGTCGCCGTTCGTATCCGCAAGCACGGGATCGGTGTCGGTCACGAAAAGCTCGATATAGTCGTTCAGTCCGTCGCCGTCGGTATCGACGGTCTCGGGGTCGGTTCCATAGTACTTTTCAAGATAATCCGCAACGCCGTCACCGTCCGTATCGGTTGTTTCATCGGGATTCTCTTGCTGAGGGCGGTATACTTCAATGCCGTTCTTCACGGGATCGATGCTTACGGGGGACATGGTGATTTCTGCGTTTACGTGGCGGCTGATAAGAACCGGAGCGAGAAGAGCCGCGCACAGCAGCAGAGCGAGCGCTTTGTTCGACTTTTTGCGCAGTCGCTTAATAAGAGCTGTTACAGTATTCATTTTGACCTCCATGTGTTATCTAAGCGCCCCCTGTGCTCTTGAACAGGGGTTAGCCTTGTTTTTGCCGCATAATAAATGTTTCATTCAGCTCATGAAACCGGCGAGGATATTATACAGCTTAGTATATTATACCGCATTTTTCAGCAAAACTCAATTGTAAATTCGATTTTTGAAAATATATTTTTATGTGCGCATTTTTCAGTAGTCAAAGCTATGCCCGTTCACCGTCACGGTCGTTTTCGTTTTTTCACCGTTGAAGGGCTTGCGTATCTCGATAAGGTTTAAAACGGTGTAGCCCTTGGATCGCAAAAACGCGATCACGCCGTCGTTATTCGGGTGCACCCAGTTAAAGGCCGTGTCGTTGCCGAGGCTTTCGGAAAACGCCTCCGCTTTATCGAAGAGCAGCGATGCAACGCCTCTTCTTCTATATGCTTCGCGCACGAAAAGATGCTCCACCCATACCACGCCTTGATCCACGCGGCAGACGGCGTAGCCTATAAGCTTCTCCCCCTCCGCTGCGGCGAAAACCGGATAGCCCGCCTGCAAAAATTCAAGAAACTCCTCCCTGCCCGCTTCGATATCGGGCTCGCTCTTTTCGCCCCTATACGAACGCAGAACGCAGCGAAACTCCGCAATAAGCTCCGCCATGCGCTCCTTCATGCTTTCGTCCGCATCGATCAGGCAAACGGGTCGATTCTTCATCTCTCTATCGAGCCTCAGCGAATAGATGCGCGAAGGCTTGCCCTCGATATCGATAAGCTCGGTTCTGTATTCAAAGCCGTATTTTTCATACAGCCCGATGTGGTTCGTGGAAAGAAACACCTCGTTCGCTTCTCGCATGGCGGCAAGGCGCTTCACCTCGTCAAAGAGCAGTCCTATGCGGCGCTGCCCGCGATGAGCGGGAAAGGTGTACACAAAGCCCACCCACGGCGTAAGCTCCGTGGGCTGAATGTCGTCGTATTTGGCGAAGGTGCAATAGCTTATAAGCTCGCTCCCCTCCGTCAGCATAAGCACCGTGGAACCCTCGCCAAGGGTTTCGAAAAAACTGCCGCCGCGAATGAGCCGCACCAAAAACGCGCCCGCGCTCCAATCGCTTTTCTCGATGAGTTCAAGCCAGTGCTCGCGGTTTTCCGATTTGAAAAGATCCTGTATTTTCATTTTTTCTCCAATTAAATTACAGAGTGGTTTAATCCATTCCCCGTTTTTTACCTTTTTTCGCTTCCAAGACCCCGCTCACGCCGCATTGCGCTTTTTTGATTTATTGCGGGCGGCTCGAACGGCGAAGAACACCGCAGCGCCGATGAAGGCTCCGATCGTGTTCAGTATGAGGTCGTTTGCATCGCTCGTTCTCTCATAGAAAAGAAGCTGCGACACCTCGATGAAAAGCGAGAGCGCAAAGCCCGCAGCGGTCGCCTTTAAAGCCGAATTCAGCTTTTTGAACGTAAACGGCCAAGCTATGCCAACGGGGATGAATATTGCGATATTGCCGATAAGGTTTATCAACCAGCCGCCGTATTTTTCAAACATCCGCGCAAACGGAACGGGCTGTATCCCGCCTGGCATCCTCGATGCATCGAAGCGCAGATACCCAATGCGCCCGTTTTCAAGCGCCTTGGGAAAATACACGATACGGGCTATCACAATAAGGCAGATATAGACCGGTATCAGACTCAGCTCGCGCTTCCAATCTATGCGCCGATTCTTCAGAGCGATGAAGCCGCGCACAACGAGCCATGCGGCGCTTATGAATATCAGCATTTGAAAATAGGATATCTCGATCATTTGTTTTTCCTTCGATCATTGGATTTTATTTCGCTTCAAAAACGTATTTGCAGCCCGCCTCGGTCGGGTTTTCATAATAATCGGGCTCGGTTTTATTCAGCTTATAGCCGCATTTTTCAAAGAGCCTGCGCATTGCGGAATTCGATTCCCGCGTTTCGCCGCATATCCTCAAAAGTCCCGACCTTTCCATCTCTTTTTTGGCATTCTCTATCAGCCTGCCCGCGATCCCGCCGCCGCGGTAATCCGGATGCACGGCAAGATTCATTATCTTGATATAATCGCTCTCGCCCGCCCAATTATAGATGAAAAGATCGCCCACGATGCGGTTTCCGTCCGTCATGGCGTAGTAAACGGCTCTTTCGTCGCCAAGAAGCTCCTCCCAGTCGCTCCGTTTCCAAAAATCCGTTGGAAAGCAAAGCTTGTTGAACTCGATTATCGCTTCTATTTCATTTATTCCAAGTGTTCGTTGTTTAAGCATCTTTCCCCCAAGCTTTTCGGCTCGATCTTGCAACCGTTTGACCTTGCCGTAATATATATGATTTTATCATAAATGCAATCAATAATCAATACCGAGGCGATCGGCAGTTTTTCGTTTTATTGCAGTTTTGCGTAAAAGTTTAAAATATTGCTGTTGACATTCGGCTCTATTTAGTTTAATATTTATATTGACGGTGTATGCGGTTTCCTCGTTACTGCCGCCTATCATCACACAAGCTGACTGCATCGGAGGTGCACTATGTCCGATTTCATCATCACCTGCGGCTCGCCCGCGGATCTTAAAAAAGAACATTTCGAGCGTATCGGCGTTGAATACATTTGCTTCCATTATATGATCGGCGGCAAGAGCTATCCCGACGATCTCGGAGAAAGCATGCCGCTCGCTAAATTCTATAAAATGATGGAGGACGGCGCGGACACCTCCACCTCTCAGGTCAATATCGACGGCTTTATTGAGTTTTTCTCAAAATTCCTCAGCAAGGGCAAGGACGTTATTCATCTCGAGCTTTCAAGCGGGCTTTCGGGCTCCTACGGCTCCTCCTGCGCCGCCGCCGAAGCGCTGCGCAAAAAGTATCCCGAAAGGAAGATCTACGTTGTGGATTCGCTCGGTGCTTCCTCGGGCTACGGGCTTTTCGTGCATACGCTTGCCAAGCTGCGTGACGATGGCAAAAGCATAGATGAGGTTTACGAATGGGCGCAGGCAAACCGCCTTAAAATGCACCATTGGTTTTTCTCGACCGATCTTAAATATTACGTTCGCGGCGGCAGGGTGTCCAAAACAGCCGGCTTCGTTGGCAATCTTCTCAATATCTGCCCCATGCTGAATATGGACTATATGGGCAGGCTCATCCCGCGCGCCAAGATTCGCACAAAGAAGCGCGCCATACTCGATATAGTGAACCGCATGGAGAAGCACGCGCAGGGAGGGCTCGATTACTCCGGCGAATGCTTCATCAGCCACTCGGCCTGCTATGAGGATGCGCTCGAGGTGAAAAGACTCGTTGAGGAGCGCTTTAAAAAGCTGGACGGCGAGGTGCTTATAAACGATATCGGCACCACCATCGGCGCGCACAGCGGCCCGGGCACCGTGGCGCTCTTTTTCTGGGGCGACGAGAGAGTGGACTGAGTTTTATTCAATGAATAGTGAATGTTGAAGAGTGAATAGTTGTGGTTGAAATTCCTGCGGAATTTCATCCGAAATATAAACTGACAAATCAATCAAAAAGAGAGGGAATATGAGCTTAAAGACCTGCAAAATTCTTCAAACCATCGCCGTGTGCCTTTTCGCGCTCGCGTTTTTGATCGTGCTTTTGAGCGTTCCGATGAAAAACATGTTTATCAATCTCGCGTATCCGAACCGCATCGGGATTTCAGGCAATACTCCTGATATTTTGCGCGTGAGCGTTTTCCCAACGATAAACTTCACCGCGGCGCTTGTGTATCTCGGCATTTCGCTCGTTCACTTCTATGTGCTTAAAAAGCCGGATAAGAAATACATTCTTATCTCGGTAATCGCGTGCAGTATTGCATTTTTAATTTACAAGCTGCTTTCCCCCGCGCTGAACAGCTACTTCACCGAGCGTGCCTTTGCGCGCGGCGAGGCCGACGGAAACGCGTACTACAACGTTTACGGAATGCTTGAAAACGCGCTTTACGGAATCACCACCTTCCTCACCGTTCCCGCAAGCATCCTAATGCTTCTCTCCTTCGGCGGCAGTATAGGCAAGGGCGCGGAGGAAAAGGTTGAGTCGGCAGTCGTGCTGCCCGAAGCGCAGAATAAACCCGAAGCTGCGGAAGCCTCAAAGCCCGAGGAACCTAAGTCGGCAGCCAAAAAGCGCATCGAGCTTCCGGGGCTTGAGGAACCCGCCATCGATCCCGAGGCCTATCAAAAAGCGTTCCAAAGGCCGAGCGCCGATGCGCCGCAGGAGGCAAGTGAAGCGGACAGGCCCGCAAGCGACGAGCCCGATGCCTACAACAAGGCATTCCAAAGACCGAAGAACAATTAAAATCTGCCAGATATGACAAAACAGCTTGAGCCCTCGCCCAAGCTGTTTTGTTGTGTTTTTTGCTTTTTCAGCTATATTTTTTAAAAAATGCCACAGGAATTTCAACCAGAACTATTCACTCTTCAATATTCATTAACTCTGCAAAAGCTCCTTCACCCTCACAGCCGATGCGATATTCAATTCGCACTTGGTTTCCATCCTATGATCCATGCAGGCGCTTCGCACGGTTTCGCGCGGCATATACGCGCCGTCCGCCTCAAGCAGCATCATCACGGCGCGGATGAATTCCTCCATCTCCATATCGGGAAGCTCGACCGTTATCTCAAAAAAGCTCTGCATCACGGGCACGGCGCTCGCAGCCGCCGTGAGCACGTTCATCGGAAGCATCGGCTCACAGATGCCGTTTAGCGAATGAGGATTCAGATCGTCCATAAAAAGCATGAATTTCATGGGCTGATTTCGCAGCTTTTCGAGCAGCGCGAGTATATCCGAGCTTTTGATATAGTTCGGAACGAACACCGTGTGCAGGCTCGGCAGCTCATCCATAAGTTCGAGCATAAGCGTGGTTTTGCCGCTGCCCTGCCTGCCGCAAAGAAGCATGGGCTTTGCGCTCTCGCCCTCAAGAAACGCGCTTGCGTTTGAGCGAAGCGCATCGAGCTCCGCTTCCGCAAAGCCAACGAAGCTCCCCGCGCGAAGCTCGGGCAGGGGTTTGAGCTTCCCATCGAAATAAAAATGCCTGTATTTAAGGAAATCTCCGCTGCCGTTTCGGCTGAAGAAGCGCCAAAGCTCCTCGGTGAGCTCGCCCCAGTTTTCCTCATCGAGAAATCTTTGATACAGCCCTTCAAGCTCGTTATCCGCGCAGTAGGCGTCCCGAAGCTCGAATTCGCCGTAGTACCAGCAGCTTTCGGGCGGCGCAAGCCTGCTTCGCTGCGCCTGGTTGGGTTCGCGCCCAAGGGACGAGCCGCTCCCGCCCGACCATGCCGCTTGAGCTAATTTCGATGCGCTGTCCGGCGAAAGGTTCGCCGCCGCAGCCTCCGCGATGAGCTTATACAGCGTGCCTTCATCCAGCTCGGAAATCACCTTCAGCGCGTTCAGATCGCGCCGCATGGCGAGCATCAGCGCCTCGTCTCGCCTGCCGGAAGCGGCGGCCTTTGAAAAGGCGTTTTCATTGATAAGGATCGTTTGCAGAAGAAAATCGAGCATAATGTCGCCCGTGACGCGCCTTGCGCCGCTCTCGATCAGCTTTTTGGTGATCTGAAGCGCGTAAAAATACGCGCCCTCCGGCTCCGCGCCCTTCAAAGCTTCTGCAAAAAGGCTTATATCCAAAAACGGACCGTCAGTAAGATCCGGATCGCCCAGGGGATCCAAAACCGTCAGAGTATAAACCGCAGAATACAGCTTATCCGCTATCATCGCAACCCTTTCAACCCTGCTGCTCATATTTCCTCCTTCACGCCGATGCCGCTGCTTTTTATCGGCGTATATTCTTCTAAAATAGTATATCACAAAGTTGCGCCTCGGGCAATACAAGCTCAACCGTTTTTCTTCGGTTTTGGGCGCTGTTTTATATTGACTTTACCGCGCGAAAAATGTAAAATCAAAGCTGTTCGGGCGTTTTCCATCCTTCCCGAAACTGAACAAGGGCGCGGCGCACTTTCCGCGCCAAAATGGAGCAAAGTATGAAGTTTATCCCGCTTTTCAGCGGTTCATCCGGCAATTCGTCCTATCTCGAGGTCGGCTCTACCCGCCTGCTTATCGATGCGGGCATGACGGGCAAGGCGATCACCGAGGCGCTTTGCCGCATTTCGGTCTCCCCCGAAAAGCTGAACGGCATCCTCGTCACGCACGATCATATCGACCACACGCGCGGCGTGGGTATCCTTTCAAGAAAGTACGGCCTGCCCGTTTACGCAAACGCCGGAACGCTCAAGGCGATGGAGCCTATCACGAAGGAGCTTCCGTATTCAAACACCCGCCTGTTTCAAACGGACGAGGATTTCTATATCGGCAGCGTAAATATTTTCCCTTTCAAAACGCCGCATGATGCTGCCGAATCGGTGGGCTTCGTTTTCACGAGCGGCGAAAAGAAGCTGACCTATATGACCGATATCGGCTGTATGCGCGAGAATATGCTCAATAAAGCGGCGGGCTCGAATCTTGTTTTCATCGAGGCGAACCACGATATCGAGATGCTCAAGCGCGGCCCCTACCCCTACCCGCTCAAGCAGCGCATACTCTCAGATCACGGGCATCTTTCCAATGAAAACTGCGGCAAAGCGCTCGTTAAGCTCTATGAAACCGGCGTGCGCTTTGCGGTGCTCGGCCATCTTTCCAAGGAGAACAACACCGAGTACGAGGCGTACAACACGGTTTCGCGCGTGCTCGAGGAAGCGAATATCCCCGATATGCGCATAGTGGTCGCCAAGCGCGGAGAAATAACGGGCATCTTCGAGCTGTAATACCGTTTTTTGAGGTGCAATATGAAGCTTCGCGTGATCTGCGTTGGCAGGCTCAAGGAAAAATTCTATACGGATGCTGTGAACGAGTTCAAAAAGCGGCTTTCGCGCTTTGCGGAGGTCGAGATAGTGGAGCTTGCGGACGAAAAGGCACCCGAAAAGCTCAGCGATGCCGAGCTTGAGCAGATCAAGCTTGCCGAGGGGCGGCGCATACTCGGGAAACTTGCGGACGGCGAAACGGTCGTGGCGCTCGATATAAAGGGCGTTCAGCTCTCCTCTACGGAGCTTGCCGAGAAGCTGAAAAACCTTATGCTCGAGGGCAAAAGCCGCATCGCGTTCATCATCGGCGGCTCGAACGGACTTTCAAGCGAGGTACTCGCCCGCGCCGACTTCAAGCTCAGCTTTTCGAAGATGACCTTCTCGCATCAGATATTCAGAATAATGCTGATGGAGCAGCTCTATCGTGCATTCAAGATAATCAATAACGAGCCGTACCATAAGTAAGCTATGACCATCAAAGAAAAAACGGCGCTTTCGGCGCTCGATCAAATGAATATTCCTTATATAAGGCTCGAGCACTCATCCTGCGCGAGCATGGAGGAATGTACCGCCATCGTTTCGCCCTCGGGCGCGAAGCATTGCAAGAATCTTTTCTTAACGAATAAGCGCGGCACGGAGTTCTATCTGCTGCTGCTTCACCGCGAAAAGCGCTTTGTAACGAGCGAAGTGAGCAAGCTTCTCGGCTCAACGCGGCTGAGCTTTGCCGCAGACGATAAGCTTTCGGAGCTATTGGGCCTCTGCCCCGGCTCTATCTCCGTTACGGGGCTTATCAACGATACGGAGAGAAAAGTTCACCCCGTTATCGATGCCGATATCCTTAAAGAGGAAAAGATGCTGATCCATCCGAGCGTGAACACCGCCTCGCTTGAGGTGAAAACCAGCGATGTGAAAAGGTTTGTTGAAGGGCTTGGGTATCAGGTGCGGGTGATATTCAGGGATGATGAAGAGTGAATAATGAATATTGAATAGTGAATAGTTGAGCTGGAAATTCCATAGGAATTTCTATGATAAAATGAGAAATGCCGCCCGAAAAGGCGGCATTTCAACATCAATCGCCAAAGGCGATTTCACCCGCGAAGCGGATTTCATCTGCATCGGCAGATTTCACTCGGCGAAGCCGAATTTCATTGCCATCAGGCCAAGCCCATCGCCGTGCGCAGGATCAATATCGCATCCGCAAGCGTGATCGAGCCGTTTCCGTCCATATCCGCGGCATCGGTATTCATTCCATTGCCGTCAAGAAGCTGCATTGCAAGGCGCAAGGTCGTTATCGCATCCGCAGTTGAAACGCTGCCGCTGCCGTCGATATCGCCGGGGAGTGCGCCGCCGGAGAAGCGGGCGATGATGGTACCGGTCGGAGAGTCATCCAAGAGCTCATAAGAGTAAGCGTTAAGCCAGTCATGCCATACCCCCTCATGGACCAAAGCGCCGTTTTCATCATAGAATCCCTCAAAATCCGCGCCGTTGACGGGCTTGGCTGTGATATACACATAGAAAGCAACGTCATCATCAGAATAGTAGCCGATATGACCCATGCCGTCGGAGATGATATGATCATAAGGCAGGTTCCGACTGTTGCTTATATCCAGCTCGGTTAGCATATTTCCCGTGCATTTCAGCCCTATAAGCGCAGCGTTGTTCGATACATCAAGCTCTCTGAGCCCATTTGTTTCGCAGTACAGATCTCTAAGCGCGGTATTGCCTGATACATCCAGCTCGAAAATGCCGTTGTGGCCGCAGCTAAGCACCGCCAGCGCGGTATTTCGGGTCACATCCAGCTCGGAAATGCTGTTGCTGCCGCAGTCAAGCACCGCCAGCGCGGTATTTCGGGTCACATCCAGCTCGGTAATGCTGTTGTAGCCGCAGTCCAGTGCCAAGAGCCCGATATTGCTTGATACGTCCAGCTCGGTAAGATAGTTGGAGCTGCAGAACAGATACTTAAGTGCGCTATTCTGCGATACGTCCAGCGCGGTCAGCGCGTTGCCGCCGCAGTTCAGCACCTCAAGCGCAGTATTGCTCGATACGTCCAGCTTGGTCAGGGCGTTATAACTGCAGTACAGCACCTCAAGCGCAGTATTGCTCGACACGTCCAGCTCGGTCAGGCTGTTCCTGCTGCATTTCAAGGTTTCAAGTGCGGTGCAGCCCGATACATCAAGCTCGATAATGCCGTTAACATAACAGCTCAAGAGTTCAAGCGCGGTGCAGTCCGCCGCGTCCATAGCTCCAATCAGATCGCCGTAATTGGCGTATATCTTATTGATGCGCAGCTCTCCGTTCACAGTTGCCCATTGGAAGCATTCGACGTATTCGTCGCCAAGAGGATCAATTTCGTACCAACAGCTTCCCCATGTTTCGGGATCGTTTGGGTCGTAGTTTTCGCTGAGCTTTTCGCCGTTCTTCACGCCGTTTGCATCGGTCTGCTCCAAAAAATACACGCATTTGGCGTAGTCGTGAGCGTTGTAGCCCTCGGGCACTGTCCAACTCGGTTCAACTGCGGTACCGAGCGTTTCCATGCTCGGCAGAGCCGAAACAGGCAGCACAGCCGCAGCAAGCAAGAGCGCAAGCAAACATAAAAATGCCGATCTTAAAGTGTTTATCATGGGTTTTCCCTCCGTTTAAAAGTGTATTTAGTATACTACAGCGTTGTAATAGCTGTCAACACCGCAAACGCGCAATGCTTTTTTGATATCGGAATGATCCAATGCCAAATCTCCCCCTTTTTCGCCGCAAAGCTTCCTTTGCGGCATTTTTCGTGGTATAATTATGTTTTAACGAATGCTGTTTCGCGGCGGGTGCATTTGCATTTGTCCGCAGGCGGCGCATATAATGAACAAAAAGCGTACCAAGGCGCGGGAGAAGATCATGGAAAATAAAAAGATAATCGTTATGACAGGCGGCGGCAGCGCGGGGCACGTTACCCCGAATCTTGCGCTGATACCGGAGCTTCAAAAGGCGGGCTATGAGATACACTACGTCGGCTCGAAGGAGGGCATTGAAAAGGAGCTTATCGAGGCTCAAAAGGGCGTTTATTATTACCCGATATCGTCCGGCAAGCTCAGGCGGTATTTCTCGCTGAAGAATTTTACCGATCCCTTCCGCGTTGTCCACGGCGTTTCGCAGGCGAAAAGGCTTATTAAGCAGCTCAAGCCCGAGGTCGTTTTCTCCAAGGGCGGCTTTGTGAGCGTTCCGGTCGTTATCGCGGCAAAGGGCAAATGCCCCGTGGTTTGCCACGAAAGCGACTACACGCCCGGCCTTGCGAACAAGATCGCCGCGAGGTATGCCGACACGGTTTGCGTTACCTTTGAGGACACGCTCAAGTATACGGGCAAGACCCATGCCGTGCATACGGGAACGCCGATACGCAGCGAGCTTTTCTCGGGAAACAGGCAGAAGGGGCTTGATTTTCTCGGTTTTTCGGGGAGCAAGCCCGTTATAATGGTCATGGGCGGAAGCCTCGGCGCAGAGGCGATCAATAACGCCATTCGCGCAAGCCTTAGCGAGCTTACCAGGAAATTCGACATTATCCATCTCTGCGGCAAGGGCAAGCTTGACGAAAGCGTTGGCGAAAACCCCTGCTACCGCCAGTTTGAGTACATCAGCGCCGAATTGCCCGATCTTATGGCCTGCACCGACCTTGCGATAAGCCGCAGCGGCGCGAACTCGGTTTTTGAGTTCCTTGCGCTTCGAATTCCCGCCATCTTCATCCCGCTCACGCTCGAGCAGAGCCGCGGCGATCAGATTCTGAACGCCGAATACTGCGAAAAGAAGGGCTATTCCGCCGTTATGCAGCAGAAGGACGTTACCGCCGAGAGCCTGCTAAAAATGGTGAACGAGTTCTATGCCGACAGGCAGAAATATCTTTCCGCTATGCAGGGCGACAAAACGCTGGACGGCACCGCGAGGGTGCTTGAGGTGATTTTGAAGGCAGCTAAGAAGTGAATAGTGAATGGTGAATAATGAATAGTTGTGGTTGAAATTCCTTTGGAATTTCTTATGATTATTTGTTGTATGTTTAAGCACAGACGATGAAATGATTGCTTTTCTGGCTAAAATTTTCATTAAGAACAACGAAAACTATGAGGATGCGCGGGTGCGCGGCGGATACGGCGTGCTGATCGGCGCATTCTTCATAGTGTTGAACGCGCTGCTCTTCGCTGGCAAGCTCGCGGCGGGGCTTATATCGCGCTCGGTTTCTATCACGGCCGATGCGTTCAACAACCTTTCCGATGCGGGAAGCTCGATCATAACCCTTCTCGGCTTCAAGCTCGCCTCGCAAAAGCCCGATACGGAGCATCCCTTCGGGCACGGCAGGTTTGAATACATAGCGGGTCTGCTCGTTTCGGCGGCGATAATCCTGATGGGCTTCGAGCTGCTAAAGACCTCGATCGGGCGAATCATCAAACCCGAGGAGACCGAGCTTACGCTTTTGAGCGGCGTTATCCTCGGCGCTTCGGTCGCGGTGAAGCTCTATATGGCGTTTTCAAGCGGCAGGTACGCCAAGCGTCTGCGCTCCCCCGCGCTCAAGGCGACGATGCGCGATTCGCTTTCGGACAGCGCGGCGACTGCACTGGTGCTCGTTGCCGCCATCGTTTCCAAATTCACCGGGCTTAGGCTCGACGGCTGGGTGGGCGCGCTGGTTTCGGCGTTCGTGCTCTATTCCGGCATCGCTTCGGGCAGGGAGACCATCGCCCCGCTGCTCGGTCAGATGCCCGAACCGGAATTCGTGGACAGGGTGAAGGAGCTTGTGCTCTCCACGGAGCGCATAACGGGGCTTCACGACCTCATAATCCACGACTACGGCCCCGGTCGGCGCATGATATCGCTGCACGCCGAAGTGCCGGTCGAAAAG
>Ga0256404_1010859_pt1 | contig 12427 bp, 13 predicted proteins | sample RumenRJG_01DNA_FD_185990 | JGI IMG/M metagenome (GOLD analysis project Ga0256404, IMG submission 185990) | Bovine rumen microbial communities from Lethbridge, Alberta, Canada - RJG_01 | ecosystem: Host-associated > Mammals > Digestive system > Stomach > Rumen | place: Canada: Alberta | collected...
CTTAATTTTACCACAAATGGATGCTCTTTTTTTATTCACTTGATAAGTGAAACGCAATATTCAGTTAAAAAGCAGTAACTACGTGGCTTTCAGCCACATTCACGGCATCGCCGTGAATAATCTAGGACTAGTATATCATGTAAAAAACTTTTTTGTACCCTATTTCGTGCATATATTGTTCTAAATATGAAACACTTTTCTCAATAATCGATTTTTGTCTGAAAATGAACATTTTTCTCGTGGTATCCGGGGGATACCCCGGTTTTTTCCGGTCTGTCCGGGACAGTCAGCATTTTCCCGCCCTCTCCTCTTGCGTGCCGGCATCCTTTGGTGTATGATTTCTTCGCATACTGCGGAAAAAATTTTCATTATTATAAGTGCCGCCGCGCGCGGCACAGGGAGAATCATGTTTACTGCAAAAAATTACGTACTGGCTTCCTCTCTTGAAGAAGCTTACAGACTGAACCGGCGGAAGGGCTGCCGCATCGTCGGCGGCATGCAGTGGATGAAGATGGAGCGCAGCTCCTTCGACACACTGATCGATCTTTCCGCCCTGCACCTTGACACCATCGCGGAAGATGAGACCGGCTGGCAGATCGGTGCCATGACGACGCTGCGCCAGCTCGAACAGCACAAGGAACTGGAGGCCTATACGGGCGGTGCCATGAAGGAGGCGCTCCGGCATATCGTCGGTGTGCAGTTCCGGAACCTGGCTACCGTCGGCGGCACGGCCGCGGGGCGCTACGGTTTTTCCGACCTCCTGACGCTTCTGCTCGTACTGCCGACCCAGGTCACGCTTTATAAGGCGGGCAATGTCCCGATCGCGGACTATCTGCGCTGCGGCCTTCAGGAGGATATGATCACGGGCATCCACATCGACCGTTCGCCGCTTTCCTGCCATTACGAGTCCATGCGGCTCACGGAGACGGATCTGCCGATTCTGACATGTGCCGTTTCACGGACAGATACGTTATGGCGAATCGCCATCGGTGCACGGCCGCAGAGAGCCATAGAATACATTGAACCGGCCGGGGCAGACACCGATCCGGACGGCATCGCCCGCCGGGCAGCCGATAACATTCCGGTCGGCAGCAACATGCGTGCCAGCGCCGACTACCGCCGGCACCTGATTCGCGTGCTGGTACGCCGCAGCATCGAAGCATTGCAGGATACAGATCATTTGCATACACAGGGAGAACGCCATGCAGACCAGGGTTAAGATTAATGTAAACGGAACGGTTATTGAAGAGGAAATCGCGCCGGATCTTCTGCTCGTCGATTTTCTGCGCGCACACGGCTGCAAAAGCGTAAAGCGCGGCTGCGAGACATCCAACTGCGGGGCCTGCACCGTCCACCTGGACGGCAAAGCCGTGCTCTCCTGCGGTCTGCTGGCTGCCCGCTGCAGCGGACATACGGTGACGACGCTCGAGGGCGTGCGCGAACAGGCCCGTGAATTCGGCGGATTTATCGCGGATGAAAACGCCGAACAGTGCGGCTACTGCAGTCCGGGACTGATCATGTGCTGTCTTGCCCTTTTCGATGAGTATCCGGACCCGACAGAAGACGAAATCAAGGAATATCTGGCCAACAATCTGTGCCGCTGCTCCGGCTACGAGGGTCAGATGCGCGGCATCCGCCGCTATATAGAATGGAAGAAACAGCAGAACCGGAAGGAGGCGGCCGCCCGATGAATAAGCGAAGCGATGAAAACGGATTTTCTTTTTCTGCTTATAAAGAAGAGGCCAGGGAGCAGAGCCGCCGGACGCAGGTCCGGCAGGCGCAGGACCACCTGACAGCGGTCGCGCACCCGTCCCGCAAGAAGGACTGGGAGACAATCGTAACCGGTGAGCCGATCTACACGCAGGACCTCGCGCCGGCAGACTGCCTGGTGGTAAAACTGCTGCGCTGTCCTTATCCCAACGCCATCATCGAGGATATCGATACAAAGACGGCCATGAAGGTGCCGGGGATCGAAGCGATCTACACCTGGAAGGATGTCCCGCAGGATATGCCGCGTTTTACAGAAGCCGGACAGACCTATCCGGAGCCGAGTCCTTACGACCGGCTGATTCTCGACCGCCACATGCGCCATGTCGGCGATGTGGCCGCCATCGTCGCCGGCCGGGACGCCAAAGCGGTTGACCGGGCGCTCCGGCTCATCCGCCCTTCCTACAAGGTGCTCGAACCGGTTCTCGACTTTCACAAGGCGCTGGACAACCCGATTCTTGTGCACCCGGAGGACAACTGGGCATGCCAGGCGTGGACCGGCGCGGATAACAAACGGAATCTGTGCGCCCACGAGGAGTCCTCGCGCGGCGATGTCGAGGCGGACCTTGCCGGATGCGACGTTGTGATCGACCGCACCTATCACACGAAGGCCGTTCAGCAGGCTTTCATGGAGCCTTTCTGCGCATGGTGCTCTAAAGATGCCTTCGGGCGGCTGACGATCGTCTCTTCGACGCAGATCGTTTTCCACGTGCGGCGCAACGTAGCCAATGCGCTCGGCATCCCGAAATCCATGATCCGCGTGGTCAAGCCGCGTGTCGGCGGCGGTTTCGGGGCAAAGCAGACCAGCGTCTGCGAAATGTACCCGGCCTTTGTCACCTGGCACACCGGCAAGCCGTCCATGATCGTTTACACGCGGCAGGAATGTCAGACGGCTTCTTCGCCGCGCCATGAGATGGAAGTGCACGTGCGTCTCGGTGCCAGCCGGGACGGCCATATCAGGGCAGTCGATATGTACACCCTGTCCAACACCGGCGCCTACGGCGAACACGGCCCGACGACGGTCGGCCTTTCCGGCCACAAATCCATTCCGCTTTACCGGCCGGAGAGTTTCCGGTTCCGGGCGGATGTCGTCTACACCAACATCATGTCCGCCGGCGCTTACCGCGGCTATGGCGCTACGCAGGGTATTTTCGCGCTGGAATCCGCCGTCAATGAGCTGGCGGAAAAGCTGCAGATGGACCCGATCGAGCTGCGTCTGCGCAATACGGCCAAGGAAGGCGACGTGATGCCGGCTTACTTTGATCAGGTCAATACCAGCTCGGCGCTCGACCGCTGCATTCTCCGCGTGCGGGAGATGTCCGACTGGGAACATAAATACCCGCTTGTCCGCGTCGATGACCACACAGTCCGGACGATGGGCATGTCCATCGCCATGCAGGGCTCCGGCATCGCCAGTCTGGACGTCGGCGGCTCCACCATCAAGCTGGAGGAAGGCGGCTATTACACGCTGCTGCTCGGTTCCGGCGATATGGGCAGCGGCAGCGATACGACGATGTCCCAGATCGCGGCGCAGGTGCTTGAATGCCCGCTCGAGCAGATCATCGTCCGCTCCGGCGACACGGATTCTTCTCCGTACGACTCCGGCTCCTATGCCTCCAGCACGGCTTACCTGACCGGCAAGGCCACGGAAGACGCCGCGAGGGAGCTGCGGCGCCGCATCATCGACATCGGCGCCCGCCTGCTCGGCGCAAAACCGGAGCAGTGTGAATTTGACGGAAAGAAAGTCTACACGGTCAGCACCGGCAAGACCGCTTCTGTCACGCTCTTTGACATTGCCGCGGCAGCCACCGCCGACAACAACGAAGAGGTCGTCGTCACACGCACGCGCAGCTCAAAGCTCTCCCCGCCGCCGTACATGGCGGGCGTCGCCGAGATGGAGACGGACCTCGAGACCGGAAGGACGCGCGTCGTCAACTACTATGCGGCGGTCGACTGCGGCACACCGATCAATCCGGGCATCGCCCGCGTACAGGCCGAAGGCGGCATACTGCAGGCGATCGGCATGGCGCTCAGCGAAAATGTGACCTACAACGACCGAGGCGAAGTACTGGAGAACTCCTTTCTGCAGTACAAGATCCCGGCCCGCCCGGACATCGGCCATCTGAACGTGGTACTCGAATCGAGCTACGAAAATTCCGGCCCGTTCGGCGCGAAGTCGATCGGCGAAGTCGTCATCGACACGCCGGCGCCGGCTATCGAAGATGCCATCTTCCACGCGACAGGAAAGCGATTCACCGATCTGCCGATCCTGCCGGAACAGATCGCGATGGCAGCCGAAGAAAATAAATAAAAAGAAGATACTGTCTTATGCTGACGGGGTCCGCCGCCGCGAAGACAGTATCTTTTTTTATATGAAGGAGGAAGGCCGCATTTACGCCTCGTTCTGCTCGATCCGGGCAAATTCCTTTTTCCGGATGCGGAAACAGGCGATATTCATCGCTGTTCCCGTGATAATCCAGGAAATCAGGTATTCGATCAGCAGCACATCCATCGTGTGAAACGCCTGAAACACCGTCGCGATCCAGACGAGACGGAACACGCACGAGCCGAGGACCGTGATGATGGACGGCAGCAGAGAATGATTCATGCCCCGCAGGCAGCCGCCGCTGATTTCATATGTGCCGGTCATGAATTCGAAAATGACGATGTAGCGGAAACGGATCATCGCATAGCGGATGACCTCCGGGTCTTCCGTGAAAAACAGGATAAACACGTGGCGCCCCGCATAGAAAACGATCGAAACCGCAATCGTGATGCCCATGCCGATCAATGCGGACCACCTGCTGCTCTCCCGGCAGCGCGCCGGCTTTCCGGCGGCAAAATTCTGACTGGTGAAGGTCGTCGCGGCCTGCGCAAATCCGTTGATCACGAAATAGCAGATATACTCAAAATTCTGCGCCGCCGTGTTGCCCGCGATCGACGCCGCGCCGAAGCTGTTGATGCCGGACTGGATCACAACGTTGGAGATCGAAAACACCATGCCCTGAATGCCGGCCGGCGCACCCACCCCGATGATCCGTCTGAGGATGTCCGGCTGCATGTGCATCCTGCGCGGAGAAAAACGAAACGGCTCCTCTTCCGTCATCAGGTAGTGCAGCACGACGAGCGAGCTGGCGATGTTCGCGATCAGAGTCGCAATCGCGACGCCGGCGACGCCCCATCCCAGGCCGACGACAAAGGCGATGTTCAGCGCCACGTTGATGACGCCCGATACGATCAGGGCATAGAGCGGCCTTTTGCTGTCGCCCTTCGCACGCAGAATCGACGACCCGAAGTTATAAATCTGGAAAAACGGCATGATCAGAAAATAAATCCGCAGATACAGCGTCGCCATCTCCAGTACGTCATCCGGCGTATTCATCATTTTCAGCAGAACCGGCGCCAGAATCTCACCGACCGCCAGCATGGCAAAACCGGTAATCAGTGCCAGCTCCATACTCGTGTGCACCGCCGCGCTCACGGCGTCCCGCCGACCGCTGCCGATCAGCGCCGCAATCACGACCGTCGCGCCGAGCGCGAGGCCGGCAAACAGGCTGATCAGGAGATTGATGAGCGCCGCGTTGCTGCCGACCGCGGCCATGGCCGTCGAGCTGTCAAACCGCCCGACGACCGCCAGATCAGCCGAGTTAAACAGCTGCTGCAGTATGCTTGTCGCGGCAACCGGCAGCGCAAACCGGACGATTTTACCCGCAAGCGGTCCATGCAGCATATCAATGCTGTTGTCCGTATTTTTCCCTGCCATTGTCAGACTTCCCTTCTTATATAAAATAATGGTTTGTTAAAACGCACGCTGTCTATGATAAATCAACTGTCTGATAAAATCCATGTATTTTTCTTTACACATTCCGGCTTTTTGTAATTTGACAGAGCCCGGCTGATTTCATATGATAAAAACAATAGTTAATCTGAAAACTTTTTCATCATGAAAGGAGAAAGCCATGCAAGCATTTCTTTCTGTTGTACAGCATATCTGGAACTGGCTTATTCATTTCTCCGGTTCCGTGGTGATGATCTTCGCGGTCATCAGCGCCCTCCTGATTCTGGCGGAGTCGATCTGGTACCGCACAGGCAGGAAATCCTCCCGGAAAGGCGGTGACGGCGCATGAGAATCGTTCTGATCACGGGTGCCTCCAGCGGTATGGGGGCGGAATTTGCGCGGCAGATCGACCGGACCGAGAAAAATATTGACGCCATCTGGCTGATCGCGCGGCGGCAGGACCGCCTGCAGGCCGTGGCGGAAAGGCTGCACCACGAGGCGAAGGTGCTGCCGATGGACCTGACGGACCGCAGCAGCTTTGCATTGCTCGATCAGCTTCTCCGGGAGATGGAGGCCGAGGTCGGCGTGCTCGTCAACTGCGCCGGTTTCGGCAAGATCGGCAATTATGCCGCCGTCGGTGCGGATGATTCGGTGAACATGATCAACCTCAACTGCAGCGCCGCCGTCGAGATCACGCTCACCTGCCTGCCGTACATGAAAGCGGGTGACCGCATCATTCAGCTTTGCTCGACGGCCGCCTTTCAGCCGCAGCAGCAGATCAATGTCTACAGCGCGACGAAGGCCTTTCTCTACAGCTACACGCGGGCGCTGCGCATGGAGCTGCTGCCGCGGAAAATCGCGGTGCTGGCCGTCTGCCCGTACTGGGTGAAGGATACGGAGTTCATCGGCATCGCCGAGAAAGAAAAGACCGGCGGCGCAGAGGCTGACCGCCCGGAAAAGGCCGAAAAGGCCAGAAAACCGATCAACAACTATTTCGGCGCGACCACGAAAAGCCGCGTCGTAAAGAGCGCGCTGCGCTGCAGCCGCCGCGGGTGGGCCGTGTGCACGCCGGGCGTCGTCTGCACGCTCGACCGCATTTTCGCCAAGCTTCTGCCGAAGCAGGCGTATCTGTACATATGGGAACTGCTGCGGCGGGCATAAAACGCCGCAAAACAGAAAAACTCCCGGCAAAGCCGCTGCTTCGCCGGGAATTTTTCCTGTCTTATTCTCTTATTTTTCTGCCATATACGCCGCCTCGAACCTGCGCAGAACGTCCTTCTGAAAATCATCCAGATACGAAAACGCCTGCTCCCGCAGCGCCGCCGGAATCCCGTAATACGCCTGCGCAATGCCGCCGGTCATGGCGCCTATCGTGTCGCTGTCGCCTCCGATCGAAATCGCAAGCCGTATGGCGTCCTCGAAATCCGACGACTCGAAAAAGGCTTCCAGCGCCTGCGGCACCGACCCCTGGCAGGATACGTCAAATGTATACGCCGGCCGGATTTCATCCAGTGTAAAATCCAGCGGATAATAGTCCCGCGTGATCCGCGCCCGTATCTCCGTCTTATCCGCACCGCTGCGCGCCAGCCAGATCGCCAGCGCCACCGCCTTTGCACCTTTCATGCCCTCCGGGTGGTTGTGTGTCACCGCCGTCACCTTCTGCGCCAGCATCATCACTTCCGCCTCGCTGCGGCCGGCAAAACCGGCCGGGGAGATGCGCATCGCCGCTCCGTTGCCGAAGCTGTTATACGGCTGCGGATGCTCCGCATAGATCCACCGGAAGAAACGGCCGCCATAGCCTGCATTCGGATAGCGCCGCCCGAACACCTGCATCTGCCTGGCCGCCTGCTCCTCAAGTTCCGAAAAATCAGGCCGGCTTTCCAGAATCGCCTCCGCCAGCGCAAGCGACATGATGCTGTCATCCGTCGGATGGCAGGCCGGCGTGAAAAGCTCGAAATCCTTTCCTTTATAATTATGCCATTCAAATCTTGAACCGACGATATCGCCGATCAAAGCGCCTAACATTACTTTTCCTCCATATAATACAGCGCGCCGCCTCTTCCGGCGGCAGGTAATTTACGCCATCGCCGGCGGGCGGCAGGTAATTTACGCCATCGCCGGCAGGCGACAGGTAATTCACACCATCGCCGCCAGCAGCTGCTCGTTTTCCCGGTGCGTGCGCACGGCGATCCGGTACCAGCCGGTCTCCCCGCTGCCCGCCGCCGCGGCAAAGCTCGCGCAGTCCCTGATCAGAATTCCCTTCCCGATCATCTGCGCATACAGCGCGTGCGGCGCCGCCTCCTGCACATGAAAGAGGATGAAGTTGGCCGGCGACGGCAGAATCTTATCCACAAAAGGCACCGCCTCAAGCCCCCGGACCAGAAACGCCCGCTCCTCTTTCACGTACTGCACCGTGCGGCGGACGAAATCCTTCTCCGCAAGCGCCGCCTCCCCGGCCATCTGCGCCGGCAGCGACACCGGCCACGGCTGCAGCATGCTGCGCGCCTTCTGCGTGATTCCCGCGCTGGCAGACAGCAGCGCGCCGAGCCGCAGACCCGGCATCGCAAATATTTTCGTAAAGGAGCGGATCACAAAAAGGTTGGGATAATCGAACAGATACGGCACCACGCTGCCCGCCTGCGCATCCTCGCAGAACGGCAGAAAACTCTCGTCCACGCATATCTTCAGCGCCGGACAGTGTGCGGCAAGACGCAGCACCGTCTCCCGCCGGATGCGGCTGCCGTCCGGATTGGCGGGATTGCCGATAAAAAGGAGCGAACGCGCATGCGGCACCGCGCCGCCGAGCACTTCCCACCGCGGCGCCTTCACCAGGCGGCAGCCCGCACCCTCAGCCGCATCGGCGTACTCCTGAAAAAACGGCGGCGTCACGATGACATTTTCCAGCCGCTCCTCCTCGCTGCCATAGCTGCGCATGGCCGCCGGCAGAATCCGGATCAGCTCCGAGGCGCCGTTGCCGAACAGTATCCAGTAGTCCGGGACGCCAAGATACGCCGCATACGCTTCGGTCAGCGCCCGCATCTGCGCATCCGGATAGTGCTCCGCCTGCATGACGCCCTGCACCGCTGCCTCCCGCACGCTCTCCGGCATGCCGAGCGGATTGATATTTGCCGAAAAATCGAGCAAGCCGGGGTGACCGTATAAATCACCGCCGTGCCGCTGCATAACCCCGCTGTCTGTCATCTCTCTGCCGCTCATCCTCATGCCTTCCTTAATTATATATCTCTCTCCTTCTGATCGCCGCAGGCCGCGCAGTCTCTCCGGCGCGGCGGCAGCGCGACATTTCTGAACTTCATCGTCCGCCCGTCAAATGTCAGCAGGCGTCCGGTCAGCAGCTGCCCGGCGCCGGTCAGGAATTTGATCGCCTCGAGCGCCTCTAGCGACCCGATCACACCGGCCACCGCGCCGACCACGCCCGGCACGCCGCCGTTCGGAAATGCGTCCTTCGGCGGCTCACTGCCGAAAACGCAGCGGTAGCACGGACTTTCGTGCGGCATCACCGTCATCAGCTGCCCGCTGAACTCATAAATGCCGGCGTGCACAAACGGCTTGTCCGCCTGCACGCAGGCGTCATTGATCAGAAACTTTGTCGGAAAATTGTCGGTGCAGTCGAGCACAAAATCATATCTGCCCACCAGCTCCATGATATTGTCCTTCGTCACATACTCCCCGAACTTCTCAATCTGCACCTCCGGATTGATGGCGTGCAGCGTCTCCCGGGCAGACTCCACCTTCGGCCGCCCAAGGTCCGGCGTCCCGTGCAGCACCTGCCGCTGCAGATTGGACAGGTCCACCACGTCGGCATCCGCGATGCCGAGCCGGCCGACACCCGCCGCGGTCAGATAAAGTGCAGCCGGCGACCCGAGGCCGCCCGTGCCGATCACCAGCACACTGCCCTGCGCCAGCTTCTTCTGTCCCTCTTCTCCGATATCCTCAATCAGCAGATGGCGCTTGTAGCGCTCCCGCTGCTCATCCGTAAGTTCCATCATCTCCGCCTCCGCCTTGCTGATTTATCTTTTATTACTATACAGCATAACATTGCCTTCTGACACCTGTCCACATGAAAATAACACAGCGTTATGAAACTGCATAAAAAATCATACATTACTTAAGATACGTTTCAAAACAGCCGCAATAATTAACGTCGGCATTGCATTTATTTCATCTGGCCGCGGTAGCCCAGACAGGCGGCGCCGCGCTAACATATCTACTGAATCTACAGAAGGAGTTGTCAAGAACAGAATGAAATCCCATAAAAAGCTGACAATTTTCATTGTCATCTGCTGCATCGCCTGTGTGGCGCTTCTGGCCGGTATTTATTACCGTTCGGGCAATGCAGATAACGCAAACGGCGTCACCATCGATAAAAGCGCAGAAAATTACGATCCGGACGAAACCGAGGAAACCAGTCAGATGATCAGCTTCCCGGGCTATGAGGACATCACCATCGGCACAAGCGACACCAGCATTCCGATCGTGCTTGCCAACCCGGACGGCAATCCCTGCACATTTCAGTTCGATCTGTCTCTGGAGGAGAGCGACGCACTTTCCTACACCAGCGGACTCGTCGAACCAGGCAAGGCCATCAAAGGCGTCACACTGGATGAGCCGCTTCCCGTCGGCGACTATACGCTCGATATCAACATTTCAACTTCATCGCTGACCGACCAGTCACCGATGAACGGAGGCACGGTGAAAACCGCACTGCACGTAATAGATGACAGTGAATCGGCGCAGTAAAGGCGTTAAAATGTCATTTCCGTGCACCGCGGCTGCACATAAATGAAACCATACACCATTTCAGGAGGAAAAGGCAAAATGAAAAAAGCAGGTATTGTATTAACATTAGGCCTGGCAGCTGCAATCGGTTCCGCAGTACCATTTTCTGCCATGGCAGCCGATGAAACCAAGGACGTCACCATCAGCACAAATCAGACGTCACAGTCTGCTCAGTCAACTGTAGAACTGAACAAGACAGAAGAAGCCGTTCCGGTTTACACCGTTTCCGTACCGGCTACCATCGAACTCGGCAGAGACGCCGTAAAGGTTCCGATCACCCTTTCTCTGCAGGATGACACCTCTCTTGTTCCGATGGACAAGAAAGTCAGCGTCAAGATCGCAAGCGCAGGCTACGCAGGCAACCTCACCAAGTTTGCCGTATGGAACAGCAGAAAGCTCAAAGAAGCCAACTATCAGCTGATCGATACACCGCGTGCTGCAACACCGCATGTATACGCGATCGGTGATACCGTTGCTGAATGGAAATACGGCAACCATGGCACCCAGACACGCTATGCACAGCTGACCGACAGCTACGACAGCATCCCGGCCGGCAAATATACCGGTGTCATCAACTACACCATCGCTTACGAGGATAAATAATCATTCACCCATAACTATTCCTGAACAAACTGCCGCAGCCTATGCCGCGGCAGTTTTCTTATATACAAAAAAGCGGCCGCCCCGGTACGCCATGGTACCCGGGCAGCCGCCTGCTTTTTCCTGATTGCGGCGGATGTGCGCCCCCGCCTGCTTAATTGTTCACCGAATGGTGCGCCCCGCTGCTGGCCGGCGACATCGGCAGGAAATGATAGCCGTTTGCCTGTCCCCAGTTCAGGTAACTCTCGATGACACTGACCGTATTCGCGTTCAGATCGTGGCACAGCATCACAACCGTATTGCTGCCGGACTGCAATGTACTGTTCTTCAGGCCCGCCAGAATCGAATCCTTCGTATTGCCCCGCTCGGCATCTCCGCTGACCGCATTCCAGTCGACATAGGTATACCCCTTCTCGCCTGCCTCCTGCGTCAGCTCCGTCATGAGGCCCTTCGCACCCTTGCTGACGGTGTTCGAGCTTCCGCCCGGAAAACGCATCAGTTCGGAGCGGTATCCTGTCTGCTGCTGAATAATCGCCTGCTCCTGCTCGAAATCGCTCCAGTAAGCATCCGCACCTGCGTAAATCTGTTTGTAATTATGTGAACACGTGTGCACGCCGATGCTGTGTCCCTCATTCGCCTCACGCCCTATCAGATCCTGATAATCCGGGAACTGATTCGTCACGAAAAAGGTCGCCTTCACGTTATGCTTCTTCAGAATATCGAGCAGATCGGCCGTATACTTGCCCGGTCCGTCATCGAAGGTCAGATAAATGATCTTCTCCTGGCCTTCAAGATAGGACGGATCCTTCTCGCCCAGCGTATCCTGCGGCTTTCCTCTGTCTGCGCCGGCCGGACTCGCCCACAGGTACGGCGTCCCGTTGACACCGTCAAAATCACTGTCCGCGTCGTCCTGCACCAGATCCATCTCGGTTTCCGTCTCGGTCTCTGTCTCCGTTTCCGTCTCGGTCTCTGTCTCGGCCGCGATCTCCGTCTCCGCCTCCGTCTGCGGCGCCGTCTCCGGCACCTGCGCATTCGCCGTCATCTGATCCGGCGTCTGCACCGACTCACTGGTACGCCCGCCGCCGACACCGGCGGCATTCAGTATCAGAGCCACAGCCACAAACGCAGACAGCCCGGCAATCATCCTGCGGTTTCGCTGTCTCTCCTGTGCACGCTTTATCTTCGCATGGCGGAGGCGCGCACGTCTCTCCTTGTCGTGCGCATTTGTCCCGTGTCTGTTCTGACTCATCTTATCCTCCCCAAAACGACTGAAATGACTGCCGTATCACCCTCACAGTCAGTCATTCATACACACTTATAGCCATCACACCCATGATGGTATATCTATTATACCCCATTTCTCTCAACTTGCTACTGAAATCTGACGCCGATTGTAAAATGAAGTTGGACATCTGAATAAAATAAGGATCCATGGCAGGATTTTTGGTAGAATGTTAATTACCACAAAAAACTATCTACAGGAGA
>Ga0256404_1010862_pt1 | contig 12426 bp, 14 predicted proteins | sample RumenRJG_01DNA_FD_185990 | JGI IMG/M metagenome (GOLD analysis project Ga0256404, IMG submission 185990) | Bovine rumen microbial communities from Lethbridge, Alberta, Canada - RJG_01 | ecosystem: Host-associated > Mammals > Digestive system > Stomach > Rumen | place: Canada: Alberta | collected...
CAAGGCCGGTAAAGTGGACTTTGTTATCACAAAATCCATCAGCCGATTCAGCCGGAACACTACGGACTGCTTAGAGCTGGTAAGAAAACTGCTCGCCCTGCACATTCCGATTTATTTTGAAAAGGAGAACATGAAAAACGGCTAAAGTCCTTATAATTAAATGGTATTAGCCGTTTTACTATGCTGATTTGTCGCTTGTTTGTCGCTTAAATCTGCAAGCAGATACTAAAAGATACTCGGAAATATCCACAGATATTCATAGATTGCCTATTGAGAATGACAGGTAGCTGTAGTATAATAAAAAATGATTTATTATGCCTTGCCATATCATGCTGAGAGTTGACATAGCTTAACAACTCCTATAAAACTGAGAAACGGGGTTCTCGATGATGGGTGACAGTAAAAATATAGAAAAGTACGAAACATATAAAAAGATGAAAGCTGATTTAAGTAAATCAATGAAAGCTGGTTTTTATTATGAGGCTATTTTCATTGAATACGCTATCATGGAGGACAGATGTCTTTCAGTTCTCAAACACTCGGGTGTCAAATATGTGGATAATAGAGGATGGGAATTAAAGCTTTCTGCAAAACTGAACAAATTGAAAAGCCATTCGGCATTTTCTAACCCTTATATACGAAAAAGAATCACTTTAGAATTGATAGGTGATATTGAAATATGGAAGCGTGATAGAGACGTTCTGATTCATAACCTTGCTAAGATACCATATGATCACGAACAAGTTAAACAGATTGCAGAACGGGGACAGCTTCTGACAAATTTGTTAGATAACAAGGTTCGTAGCGTAAATAGATACTGTGATAAGCAAACAATTATTGAAAACGATCAAAGGGGATAGTTGATAATGAAGAAAAAAGGTATTATTGTTTTGATAGTATTAGTTGTTGTGGTTGGGGCTATAGTTGCTTTTAATCTGTATACATCCCACCGAAATGAAAAAGAGATTTTTAATGAGGTTAGCGCTGTTATAGATGAGAATTTGCAGAAGGTATATAGCAGCCACAACGCTGAGGAATATGGATTAAACAACATACAATACGAAATTACAAGTATCGAAAAAGCAAAGCGTACATATACCGCTGATTACCGCTTCAGTGTGGTTTTTTCATGTGATGCACGGGATGATTTGGACTATATTGAAAAATCGCTTGCAGCATATGCAATCGAAGATGTCTTAGATGTTTTTGCAGATTCGCGTTTTAAAACAAGTAGCGGGATTAGAGTTACTGACAGAAATGAATCGTCTTATGAACAAGTCGATACCTATATCAACGGAGAGTTGGTTCACAAAAATGGAGAAAAGATTTCCTCTGGCGGGAGTAAACAGGATGTCAAACCGTCTGATAAAAATTTACAAGACGCTTGGAATTGTGCAACGGATGTTGTAGAAAGAGAACTATATAATTTTAGTAATGTTAAGGTTAGTTCATATGGAAATTCTACGGTCACATATACGGCGTCCACAGGTATATACACAATTAAAGGCACGGTTTCATATAAGAACCAGTTTAATGCGACGGTAAACAATAAGTTTACCGTACAATTAAAACTAACTGAACATGGTTATTCGGATTCTTCTATTCTAATATATTAATTGAATTCAGAAAACTAAACAGGCGGGGCTTTATGCTCCGCCCTTGTCATTCCGTCTTGCAGTATAGAACAAGGTCGTTCCTGTAGCCCTCAAAAACATCAATGCGGGTAATGTTATAGGTCTGCCCCTTGTAAACAATGCTGCAATTCGTCGTTATGTCCGTGCGGTATGCGATTTGGAACAATACTGTTTCCTGCGCCTGCGTCGTTACCCTGTATATCTCATTCCCGGAAAGTTGCCGAAAATACGCCCACACGGTCGCCACGGTCACAAGCTGTTTTATCCTGTTGCCGTATCTGTCAGTAACATAACGGCTTTCCTGTATTTCAATGCGCTTGTCTTTTAGCTTCATACCCTCGCCCCCTTATATTGCGCTTGTGTATTCGTTGTAATGCTCATACAGTCCGACGTAACAATCAAGCAGCGCCGCCGTTCCGTCAATGCGCTGTTTCGGCGATTGGTTCTTTATGGGAACTATGTTGCCGTTGCGGTCGGTTTGAATGCCCGTGTTTGTCAAGCACCATTTCAAAACCGGATTATTGTTGTATATGACTTTGTGCGCCTGCAAGTCTGCCCCTAACATCTGCATAGGCAGGGAAAGCGTCTTTGCGCCCTGTATGCAGCGAACCATATTAAAGCCCTGCATTTGCATTTCTTCCACGAAATACCGGGCGGAATAGCTGTCATAATACACCCATGCCGGGAACAGGTCGTATTGCTTCACGGTTTCCACGAACCACGCCGTTACATCGGAATAATTGATGCTGTTCCCGTCGCAAAGGCGTAACAAGCCCCGGTCGAACCATTTGTCATAGGGTATTTTGTCCTGTGTCACGCGCTCTTGCAGGCGGGCGGCGGGTATCCAGTACATTTGACAGATATATTTCCGGTCGTCGCCCCGCTTCATCAATAGCAGGCTTGCGCAAGTCAGGTCTGTTGTAATGGACAGGTCAACGCCGCCGATGCAGTACGCGCCCTGGAATGCTTCAATGTCAAAGGTTTCTGTATTGTTGATTTCATCAAAGGCAAGCCACGCCGTTTTAACGGTTTCCCGGACGTTAAATTCCTTGCACAGAACGCCGGACAGTTCGCCCCGGTTCTGCTTTGCCCGTTCCACCTTTTGCGTCAGGTCGTCTATTTTCTTGACGGCTCCTAACGCCGGATTTGCCTTTATCCATGCCGCCGGGTCTGTCCATTCGCTGCGGTCGTCCAATTCATACAGGACGGGCAGAAAATGGGGGTCTGCAATGGTTCCGTCCGCAACTTGCGCCGCGTAATTATACATATCGTCGAAAATACATTCCCGGACGGTTCCGGCGGTCGTTATCATAATTAAAAGCGGCTGCCGCCTTGCAGACATACTTTGCCGCATGACTTCATAAAGGTTTCTGTCCTTTACGCCGTGCAATTCGTCCATGATAACAAAGCTTGCGTTCAAGCCGTCCAACGTGTCAGAATTGCGGGCAAGGGGTTGAAACTTTGGCATTGTGGGTTCATAATACAGGTCTGATTTCCGCTTTCTGAAATGCTTTGACAACGCCGGGGATTGCTTTATCATGTTGTGCGCTTCATCAAACAACAGGCGGGCTTGCGCGTATTTGGTCGCCGTGCTGTAAACCTCCGCGCCGCCCTCGCCGTCGCTTGTCAGCATATACAGGGCAAGCCCCGCAAGCAAAGTTGACTTGCCGTTTTTGCGCCCCACAAGGAAAAAGCTTTCCCTGTATTGCCTGTACCCGGTTTCACGGTCTATAAAGCCGAATAACGCCTGTATAAACGCTTTCTGAAACAGTTCAAGGGAAATACCCTGCCCCGCCCATTCGCCTTTAGAATGCTTGCAGAACCGTTCTATAAAGGCAACGGGGCGGTCTGCGCGGCTTTCGTCAAAAATATATTCCCCGGACGTTTCGGCGGTCGCTGCCGCAAGGCGGGCATATACCTGTTTTACCCGCCTAGAAGCAACGATTTTGCCGGATTGCAGCAGGCTGTTGTATTCCGTGATATAGTTCATACCGGGGTGTTAAAGGCGGTCAGGGGGTCAACGTCGTTTTCCGCCTGTTCCCGCTTCTCAAAGTCCGCGCAAAGCTTCAAATACTGTTTCTGTACGGGCAGGCATACCCGCATTAACCGGGTGTATTCGTCCGTGTCGCCGCATTTCCGGGCGGCTTCAATTTCTTTCTGCAAATAGACGATTTCCCCGAACAGGAAATTGATTTCCTGCCGCAATTCCTCGATATAGGTTTCATTCATGGTCGGTTTCCTCGCTTTCTTCTTTCATCAGGTCAAGCAGGGCAAGCTGCGCCGGAACATACGCCTGCAAAAGTTCCGCGCTTTCCTCGTCAACAAAGCATTCGTTCTTTGCTTCTCTATCCAGTACGGCGCGGAACCGGCGGACGGAATTGTAAAGGGTCACAATAGCGCGTTCCCGTTCTGCGTTATAGGCTTCATTAAAAGACTTTTTCATAATCAATCGTTCCTTTCTGATATAGATTTCCGTTTTCATCGAACGCAAGCCCCGCCGCCGTTGCGCCGCCCTGTCCGAAATGCTCTATGTTATGGCAGTTTTGGCAAAGGGCTTCAAGGTTTTCCGGGTTTAGGGCAATGTCCGGGTCTGTGATATTTTGGGCGGTCAGATAATGCTTGTGGTGGGCGATTTCGGCGGGCTGTCCGCAACGCTCGCAAATGTAATGCTTTGACATTAGGAACGCTTTGGACAGTTGCCGCCACGCCCGCGAATGGTAAAATTCGCGCTGCGTCATTCCGTCGCCCGTTCCCCGGACAGGGCTTTCAAAAGGCTGTCAATTACCCTTTGAACCTTGTCCGTATCGGAACTTTCGCCGTAATACCATAACCACAACAGGAACCGCCCCGCCGTCTGCGCCAATGGTGAAAACGTGCCGTCCGGGGACTGATACCCGGTTGTTGCTTCAAGATAGGGCGGGATAGCGGACAGTAAAGCATAAATCATGCCGTCGTTGTCGCTGCCGTCTATCCGTAAAATGTCGCGGGCTTCTTCAATCGTGAAAATCATTATGCTTTACCGTCCTTTCCGCCGTATTTGTCAGGCTGCGTTTACTTCCAGTTTGACAAACGCGCCCGGAACAATGGGCTTGGCGTCCGCGATGCAAAGCGCCCTGTAATCAATCAGTCCGCTTGTAAAACCGCTTTCCCGGCTAACCTCGATTGCCACGCCCTGCGGGATATTCACGCCGTAATAGCGGAAATTGCCGAACAGGATAGTTCCGGCGGGGATATTGTCGTCAAGGACGATTTCAAAGCCGAACAGACGGCGGTTGCCGCCGCGCTCCGCGTCCGTGAAGAAATAACGCCCGTCGCCGTCTTTCAGCGGGTACACGCTGCCGAACAGGGTTGCCGTGGACATTGCGAACTTTGCCCCGGCTGCATACCCGGCGGGCAAAAGCGCTACAAGGGAAAGCAGATTGTCAGCGGTCAGGGCGGCGGTCTGAATGCGGTTGCCGTTGTTCCACGTCACGCCGGACAGAATGCCCGTCGGCTGTCCGCTGCCCGTTCCGTTGACGATTGCCGCGCCGATTGCGTCCGCAATGCAGCTTTTCAGTTCGGCGGTCAGATAGTTTTCAAATGCTGCCGTGTCCATGCGCTTGACGGCGGCGGACAGGGAAAGCACCTTGATTAACTCGCGCCCGGTAAAGGTCACGGCGGCGGTCGTCACGTTCGTGCGGTCAACGGCTGCGCCCTCGGTATGCCATGCCGCCGCGTCGGTCGGGGTTCCCACGGGGACGGAAAGATTGTTCGGGACGGAAAACAGGCGGATTTCGTTGTAAAGCCCGTTCATGCCCCGCGCCTGCTTCACAACTTCATTCAAAGTCGTGGTCGGAATGACGGCGGCGGAATTGGACAGGGTGTTGAAAGCGTCGGCGCGTTTCTCCGCCTGCGCCGCTTCAAAGGCGCGGCTTTCGCCGTCGGTCAGTTCCTTGCCCAACAGGCGCTTGAAAAATGCGCTGCGGTATTCCGGGGCGTTGTGGGTGTCGGTGTTGATGCTGCCTTTCTCAAGGCTTGCGGTAATGGGATTGAACATAGTTTTTTCCTCCTCCTGCGCGTTTCGCGCTGTTACATGGGTCTGTGTGTATGCGGCATAGTTTACGATGCTGATTTCATAAACTTTGCTGATTTGGGTAATTGTGCGGGTCTGCGTCTGCTCGTCATAGTCCGCCGCGCCAATATCGAACGCAAAGGACATCTGCGACAGGTCGCCGCGCTTCACGGCTTCATATACCGCCCGCGCCTGCTCCGTGTCGGGTAGGGTCGCCGTCATTTCAAGCCCCTGTTCGGTGACGGTCAGGGCAAGGGTTTTCGGGCTTCTCGCAAGGGGTATCTGTCCGCCGTCGTGGTTGGTTATCAGAACAATGTCGTTCAAGTCCACGCCGCGCAATGCGTCAGGGGAAATAACCTCTGTCATTGTGCCGATTTTCGCGGGCTGATTGAAAACCACGGCAACGCCCGTCAGGGTCAGCGGCTTTTCTGCCGCCCGGACTTCATAACAACGGGTCTGTGTGTCATTCATCTGTGTTTACCTCGCTTTCTTCAAGTTGGTATGTGTCCGCCTTGTCAGCGGAAACATAGTTTAAGGATTGCAAACGCCTGTCGCCGTCCTCGACGGGCGGTAATGCCAACAGTTTACGGGCTTCATTGATAGTCAGAACGCCCAACGGCGCGGCTTCATGCAGCAGCTTGATTTTCGTTGCCGCGCTTGAAAATTCCATGCGTTCCGCCGTGAACAGGATTTCCGCGCCGCATTTCAGCTTAAATTCCTGTGAAAGCTGCATTGCGAACGGCTCCACAACGCTTTCATAGAACGCCGTGAATGCGTTTTCGTCATAGCTGCCGGAAATGATTTTCCCGTTTACGCCCAAATAGTCGTATATTTGGCTGTTCACGGCTTCAACCTGTTCTTGCGGGATTGTGTACGGGGTTACATTGGTCGGTACAAAGTCAAAGCGTTGGTCGGTCGCCGCAATGCCGCCGGAATTGGACGGGTTGAAATAATCCGAAACGAATTGTTCTTTTTCCGTCTTTACCTGCGCCGGGTTGACAAGTGACGTGAATTTCAGAACGCCCCGGATGCTTGTGCCGTTCTTCACGCTTGCCGCAATGCCTTGTGTCAGGGTCTGCGCGGTATCAAGCAGCGGATATAACGGCGCGTTGTTATCGCCTAACAGGTCGTTTGTCAGGAAATGACGCCGCAAGTGTATAATGTCCGCATAGGGGAATGTCACCTGCTTGCCGTCCGGGAACAGGCATTCCATATAAACCGCGCCGTCCGTTCCGGGCTTGAACTCCACGGATTGCGGGCAGATAGGATAAACCGCCGCAACGCGCCCGCCGTCGTCACGGGCAAGCAGCATAAAGGCGTTGTTATGCGTGAAGTATGCCGCCGCCGTTTTATACATCAGGTCAAAGCCTGTCATATAGGCGTTCGGGGCTTCATTCAGCAGGGTTTCAAGCCTTGTGTCGCCGCTGTGCGCCTGCAATTTCGCCGTATGCCGTCCGATTGCGTCCACGGCTGCGCGGAACGCTGCGTTGCCGTATGCCGTCCCGGAAAAGGCGGTAAAGCCGTTGTCTATCTCTATTACCGTCTGCCCCTGCGCGGGCTTTCGCTTTAGCAGTCTGTCAAAAATGCTCATGCGCTTTCGCTCCTTTCAAAATGATTTTTTTCGTTCGGGGGAAAAATGAACTCCTGCGCCGGTGTCCTGCCGCCCCGGTTTTTCATGCTTGCCGGGGGGTGGTGACGGACGGTGACGGACAACAACAATCTTCCCCCGTAAAGGGTCAATTTTGAATTTCAAAAAGGTTGTAATCGTGTGTCACCCTCCGTCACCCGCTGCACGCAAGCGGCGGAATATCAAGGGTTTCTGGCAGAAAGTCCGACGCAAGCCGAATGCCGTAATACGCCGCGCCTGTCTTGCTTTTGTGCCACTTGTACCCGGCTTTCAGCATTTCGTTTTTGAACTCCGCCGCGCTGCGCTTGTAGTCGCCCACTTCATCACAATAGGCACGGTAATTCAAATACATATCCTGCGCCCCCTCGGTATAGCTGCCGCCGATTTCGCAACGGTTGTCAATGAAGTTGTGGAACCAGTCGTTTTGCTGTTGGTATTCCCGGATTGCCTGCTTGACGCATTCCGGCTGTTCAATGCGGTAATGCGCGGCAATGAATTTCCGTGCGCCCTCAATAATCCATGTCAGGATAGCGCCGCCCGCGTGTTCAAACAGGTAGTCGCCATAATTGAAGATTTCGCCTTTCATGCCGCGGAACCGGGCATTGAACGGGACTACAACAAGCCTGTCCCACGTTCCTTTGTCGTTGGTTCCCACTTTCGGCAAATGGTTTGTGTAAAGAACAATGGTATGTGACGGCATGAAATCGAACGGGTCTTTGAACTTCTTTTCGCCGCGTATCATGTCAACACTGCAAAGCTGTTTGACAACGCCCGTGTCAAGGCGCTTGCCTTCTTCCAGTTCTGCCGCAATGACAAAGCGCCTGCCGCGCAATTCCGCCATTTCCGGGGACTTGTTTTTCCTGCTGTTGGTAATAAGCACGTCCGACGAAATGCTGCTTGCATAGTCGCCCATAACACGCGCCTGCGCGTTATAGAACGTGCTTTTGCCGTTGCCGCCGATACCCGTTGCAATAATCAGGTTCTCGACAAATACTTTGCCGACGGCCTGCATGCCCGCAACGGTTTGGTGATATTCCTGCAATTCCCGGTCGCCGCAAGTCATACGGTCAAGGAAATCAAGCCATATATCCATACCGTCAAGGGACGGGGCGACGGCGGTTATTTTCGTGCAATAATCTTCCGGGTTGTGCGGTCGAATATCGCCCGTGCGCAAGTCCACAATTCCGGCGGGCGTGTTTATGCAGAACGGGTCTTTGTCCAGTTCCGCAACGGCGATTTCGGCGGCGGGTTCCGCTTCTGTCAGGGTTGCCGAAATGCGGCTTGTTTTCCGCCTGCCTAACACGAACGCCCGGAACCCCTCGGCGGCTTTTACGGCGGCTTTCGCCGCGTCCTGCTTTTCCTCGTCGCCTGCTTCAACTGCCTTGTCCAGTGCTGCGCGGGCTTTCTTCATGCGCTTGCGGGCTTCTACAAGCTGCCTGTCGGTCAATTCCTGCGCTAATCCGTGGGCTTTGATTTCGCTTTCTTCCCACTTCATGCCGTTATACACAAGCCATTTCGTTGCCGCGCTATATCGAACCGCGTCGCTGTACTGATTGAAAAATAACTGCGCCTGTCCCACGTCGGTATAGTCCGACGGTTCAACGCTCTGCGTGAACTCCTGCGCCACATATTCCGGCGGGGTCAGATATTCCGGGTCAGTCGCAATCTTGTTCTGATAATGATTGCAGGCGTCACGCCATATCTTTTCAATTTCCGCGTCCGGTTTCGGTTCCTCGCATTGCGCCACGCGCTGCATATAGGCTTCATGCGCCTGTTCGCAAATGCCGTATTTCTTCAATACGGATGCCGCAAAGCTAACAAGCGTCCCGTGCCGTTCGCCTACGGGAATGATTTCCCCGTATTTCGTCCATTGGGCTTTGTTGCCCGCCTGCGCTGCCTGTTCTTTTTCTGCCTGTTCCGGGCAGGCGGGAATATTCAGCGCGTCCGCAAGGGCTAACAGGTCGGCTTTCCTGCATACCGCGTCAAAGTCCGTGTAATCGTCAAGCAAGCCTTTATCGGTTCCGAAAAATATCCTGTCCGCATTGGTGCAAGTCACATCGGATTGCGAAAACAGTGTAATAAGGGCAAGCTGCACCCGGTCGCGCTCGTCCTTGTCGGTAAATGCTTCATCCGATACAAGGCAGAAACGGAACCGCTGATTTCCCGCCGCGCTGTTGAATGTTTCATACATAAACGCGGCTTTCAGATTGTAGACGGCTAATACCTCGGCAACGTGCGCCGGGGTTTCAATCGGAACGTCCTTGCGCTTGTTGTCTATGTCGTCAAGAAACGCGGTCTGCCGCGTGAAATCTTCCTTGACGGTTCCTTTCTTCTCCGCTGCTCGGCTTGCCTCTGAAAAAGGCGTTACGCCGGGCTGAATGGTCTTTCCGGCTGTCAGGGCGGCTGCAATCTGCTTGACGGTCAGGTCTTTCACGCTTTCGGCCTTTGTGAAACGCGCCTTTATGCCGCCGATTTCAATTCCGGTCGGCTTGATTTTGAATTTCTTCCCGTCAACATGAAGCAGCATATTTTTCGCCCCCCGTCTTTAGATATTCTTCAAATACGCTGCGCACGATATAGCAGCGGTTTCCCACTTGAATAACGGGGAACGCCCCGCGTTTCACAAGTGTTCTGATAGCAAATTCCGGGAAATTAAAGGCTTTCGCCGTTTCCTTTATGGTCAATGCCGTTTTTTCTTCCACGGTCGCGCCCTCCTTTCAAATAATTTCGGTTTTCTTGCGATAACCTCTTGACAAAGGCGTTTTCCCTGTCTATAATGGCATTATAGCAGGTTCGTCTGCTAAGTCAAGTTTTCTTGTTCTATCTTTTGCATGTTCAAGAAAACCGTCATTAAGGGAGGAAAGACGATGCCGAACACAAGAAAAGGTTCAAAGATTGATTTGTATAATTCCCATTTCGCGGCGACGCTCCGGGAACTCATGGACAGCAAGGGCGTAACACAGAAAGAGCTTGCCGCCGCCGTCGGTGTCCGCCCGCAAACGCTTTCCCTGTACTGCACGGGCGAAACACAGCCGAACGTGGACAAGCTGTTAAAGATTGCCGAATATTTCAATGTAACAACGGACTTCCTTATTACAGGAACCATTCTTGAAGATATTCCCGTCCGGGAAATGCTCGGATTTTCAGAAAGAACCGTTGAAAATCTCAAACTTGTAAAGAACGGGTATTTTGAAGATAGTCCCTATATGCTGCCCCTGCTTGACTGCCTGCTCGGTGACAAGGATTTCTATACCGCCATTGAACGGGCGGGCTATTGGCAGCAGAACGGCGCACAGGAAGATATAGACAGGCGTGAATATTCCACATGGAAAGCAACGCAAGCCCTTGAAACTTTTCTGCTTGATTTCTTGTCAAGGGACTTGCAGGCAATGTATAACGAACTAACCACGCGCAACGATGAAAAAGGGGGTGATTAAATGGCAAGTATCAGAAAGCGCGGCGAAACGTACACCATAACCGCATACATGGGCTATGATGAAAACGGAAAGCAGCGCAAGAAAACAACAACATTCCGTCCGCCGGACGGGGTAACGCCGGGGAAAGCGGAAAAACTCGCAAAGGCATACGCCGCCACATGGGAAGATAAAATCCGGGGCTATGTCGCCCTTGACGAAAACAGAACGCTTTCAGAATTGGCGGCATGGTATTATGAAACGGTCGCGCCGTCCACATTAAAGCAGAACGTGCTTGTAAATTACCGCAAAGGGATTTATGACCACATAATCCCGGTATTAGGGCATGAAAAGCTAAAGAACATCACGCCGCCCATGCTCGACAGCCTGTTTGCAGAATTGCAGAAATCCGGCAATATGGAACAGTCTTTCCGTCTGAAAGATAAATCCCTGCTTGCCGGGGTGAAGCGTCAGGAACTTGCAGACAAAGCAGGGGTCAGCCGTTCCGCCGTATATACCGCCTTGCAGCAAAAGACAATGGGGCGTGACCACGCGGAAAAGATAGCGGCGGCAATGGGGATGCCCTTGAACAAGCTGTTTGACGATATGACGGTAAAGCGCGGCCTGTCCGGGGCTTCTACAAATAAGCTGAAATTGAACCTGTCCGCAATCTTCACGGCGGCGGTCAAGAAAGAAATCATGCGCCGGAACCCGTGCAAACTTGCAACGCCGCCGAAAGTCGATACTGCGCCCGCCGCATATCTGAATGAAACACAATGCCGGGAACTGTTGGATTTGCTTTCAAGGCAGGATGATTTTCAATTTGAAGTCATTGTGAACTTGCTGATTGCGTCCGGCATACGCGCCGGGGAATTGTCCGCCCTGTATTGGGAAGATATAAACCTTGAAACGGGAATGCTATTTATCCGTCACACGCTTGTCAGGGTTGACGGGGAATATATCAGGCAGGAACCGAAAACGGACGACAGCACACGCCGAATTGTCTTGCCGGAATACATCGTTGACTTGCTGAAACGCCACAAGGCAGAACAGGCAAAGCAGCGGTTCAAGGCGGCGGGGACGTGGAAAAATGCGGAACTTGTGTTCACGAACAAGTCAGGCGGCTTTTACCTCGGCGGCAATATCAATCAAAAGCTGAAACGGGTCATTGCCGGAACGGACTTGCCGCAAGATTTACACCTGCATTCATTCCGGCATACACACGCTTCATTGCTGATTAACTCCGACGTTGCCGCCCGCGTGATTGCGGACAGATTAGGGCATAGCACGACGAAAACCACGCTTGACACATACAGCCACGTTTTCGCGGAAAGTGAAGCAAGGGCAATGCAGGCCATTGATATGGCGCTGTTCCGCAAGGCAAAGTAAAAAAGGCAAAAAAAGAACCGCTCCGGGCGGTTAAAATTTGTCGCTTGTTTGTCGCTTAAATATATCAGAAGCCGCTTATTTTCGCTCGATGATACTAAATAACAGGGGACGGCAAAACGCAAGAAATCCAGTAATATCAAGGCTTTTCGGACATTCCTAAAAGACACTAAATTCTGTATTTACTCTGAGAAGGAAGCCATCAACACGCTGGACGCTAAAGGCGAGGTGCTGATCACGATCATGGCGAGCCTTGCCCAGCAGGAAAGCCAGTCAATGAGCCAGAACATCAAGCTGGGACTTCAATACCGCTAC
>Ga0256404_1010863_pt1 | contig 12426 bp, 12 predicted proteins | sample RumenRJG_01DNA_FD_185990 | JGI IMG/M metagenome (GOLD analysis project Ga0256404, IMG submission 185990) | Bovine rumen microbial communities from Lethbridge, Alberta, Canada - RJG_01 | ecosystem: Host-associated > Mammals > Digestive system > Stomach > Rumen | place: Canada: Alberta | collected...
GGAAACATCCTCTTTCTGCGCCCGCTGGGACAGCATTCCCTGAGGCTTATTTATCAGCAGAATGTTTTCATCCTCATAGATAATATCAAGCTTTCGGACAGGGAATACATCGCCCTTTCCCCCCTCTGTCTCTTCCGAACCGGATGTGCCGGAAAATTTTTCAAAGGTTTCATCGGAAAGCCAGAACCGGACATGATCCTCCCCGCACAGCTTTTCACTGCCGTCCGCTCTGCGTCCGTTCAGCGTAATATTCTTTTTTCTGAGCATTTTGTGAATAAACCCGGACGGCGCATTTTTCAGAACCTTCATAAGAAATTTATCCAGGCGCTGTCCTGCCTGCCGCGACGTAATAATATAATCTTTCATAATGGTTTATGCTGGAATCAGAGCGTAATCGCCTTCACGGTGGTCATGCATGCCTCATCAAATTCCCGGTCGGTAGCTTCTCCGGCCAGCATCTCAATCCGCTTCAGATACTGTTTTTCATCCCGGAAAATCTTAGCCTTCATTCCACGATGGCCGCCGGCAGCCATCGCTTTCCCGATATGCTTTTCAAAAATCGGGACAAGATCCTGCTTTCCGCGGGGAGCAAAGCCGACGATGGATTTGTTTCCGATGACAACGGCATCACAGGGCATCTGCCCTTCACTGAGCGTGAAAATCAGTTCATAGCCATGAACAAGCTTCCCCGCCAGATGCTCCGTCTGACGTACAATATCGGAGGATACATCCTTCTGCATCATAATCATAATAAAGTTGACCGCAAAGCGGGCTGCGGGAAGTACTCCGAGGATCGCGATGAGTGTCAGAAAATTTTTTCGGGTTCCGGTCCGCATATACCCCGTGATAAAAATACCAATCGGAATCGCCAGCATGACGGTCATGACCAGAAATCTTTTTTTCTTTTCGAAGGCTACATAGCCAGCCTTTCCCTTTTCCACCTTTTTCAACGTTTATTCCCCTTTCGCGTTCTCCCTCCGGATGGAGTCAGCGCCGGTTTATTTTCACTTCTTCTTCCGGTTTTCTGATTTCGTTCCCTTCTCCGGACCGGTTTCTGTGCGGGACGGACAGGGCGAATCAGACATTTTTTATCCCAGCCGATAAGATCGGTCCGACCTTCCCTTTCCAGTGCTTCCCGCACCAGATCATAATTTTCCGGAAGTGAATACTGCATCAGCGCCCGCTGCATGGCTTTCTCATGCGCTCTTTTCGGTACGTATATATTTTCCATTGTCCGCGGATCAATACCGGTATAGTACATGCACGTGGAGACCGTGGACGGCGTCGGATAAAAATCCTGCACCTGCTCCGGCATGTGATGAATATCCCGCAGATATTCCGCCAGCTCAATGGCATCCTTCATGGTAGCGCCGGGATGCGAGGACATAAAATAAGGAACCAGGTACTGATCCAGATGGTATTCCCTGTTCAGATCCTTATATTTCCGGACAAATTTTTCATAAACATCGTGTGATGGCTTTCCGAGGGCCCTGAGAACGCGGTCGGATACGTGTTCCGGCGCTACTTTCAGCTGTCCGCTGACATGGTAACGGACAAGTTCGCGCATGAACTCATCCGACGGATCCGCCATGCAGTAATCAAAACGGATCCCGGAACGGACAAAAACCTTTTTCACTCCGGGTAAGGCACGAAGCTCCCGAAGCAGCCGGGTGTAATCCTCATGGCTGACTTCCAGGTTCGGGCAGGGCGTGGGAAACAGGCACTGCCGGTTTTTACATACGCCATGCGTAAGCTGCTTTTGACAGGAGGGTTGCCGGAAATCTGCAGTAGGTCCGCCCACATCGTGAATATAACCCTTAAATTCCGGATCCCTTGTCATAAGACCGGCTTCCTTTACGATGGATTCATGACTTCTTACCTGCACAATCCGTCCCTGGTGAAAGGTCAGCGCACAAAAGCAGCAGCCGCCGAAGCAGCCGCGGTTGGAAATCAGACTGAAGCGGACTTCCTCAATAGCCGGGATACCGCCTTCCTTCTCGTAGTCCGGATGATACGTGCGTGCATACGGCAGCGCATAAACATCGTCCATATCCTGCGTGCTCAGCGGTTTTGCCGGCGGATTCTGGATAACATAGACCGTATCATATTTTTCTGCCAGTTTTTTCCCCGTGAACGGATCCGTGCTGCAGTACTGCAGATAAAAGCTTTGGGCATAGGCTGTCTTATCCCGGCAGATCGTTTCATAATCCGGGAGTCTGACACACTCGGATACCAGATCCATATTCCGGGTTTTATAGCAGGTTCCGCTGATGAAGGTAATATCCTTAACATCAATCCCGGCATCAAGCGCATCTGCGATTTCTACAATGGAGCGCTCTCCCATGCCATAGGAAATCAGATCCGCCCCGCAGTCCATCAGCAGTGACCGGCGAACTTTATCGCTCCAGTAATCATAGTGAGCCATCCGTCGAAGACTGGCCTCGATTCCGCCGGCAATAACCGCTTTTTTCTTATACGTCTGCCGTATCAGATTGCAGTAAACCATCACCGCCCGGTCCGGGCGCTTTCCCATCACTCCGCCCGGCGAGTACAGGTCACGTTTCCGGTGCTTTTTTGATACTGTGTAATGGTTCACCATCGAATCCATGTTTCCGGCGGAAACCAGAAACCCGAGCCGGGGCTCTCCGTAAATATCGATACTGTGCGGATCTGTCCAGTCGGGCTGGGATATAATGCCAACACGGTATCCTCTGGACTCCAGTACACGGGTAATAATTGCACAGCCGAAGGAAGGATGATCCACGTAGGCATCCCCGATGACATAGACAAAATCAAACTGTTTTATGCCCCGGTCAATCATATCCTGCCGGCATACCGGCGGAAAAAGAAGCCGGCCGGGCCGGCTCTTCCGGATGCTCCGGCTTTGTTTGCTGTGAGAAGTTTCGTTAGAATTGTTCTTCATATAGTTCATGATCCGTTTTGTCACAGTCCGCATGCATCAGGGCGGAGAGTTCTTCCCCGGTTAAAGCCCGGCATTCTCCTGTCTTCAGGTTTTTGTCCAGAACCAGCGGTCCCATGCGGATGCGTTTCAAATACCGTACCTCTTTCCCGCGAGCTTCAAACATACGTTTGATCTGGTGGAAACGGCCTTCGTGAATGGTGACACTCACTTCACTTTCCGGTTTTTCTCCCGGCTCTCCTGCGGAAATTACCTGAAGCACCGCAGGAAGTGTCCTCTTTTCGTCTCCGATATCGATTCCTTCATGAAACGCAGCTATATCCTCCTTTGTTACAAAGCCGCTGACGTATGCCAGGTACGTTTTGTCAACGTGATGAGAAGGCGATAGAAGCCGGTGCGCCAACTTCCCGTCATCCGTAATCAGTAAAAGTCCCTCCGTATCCATGTCGAGACGGCCGGCCGGAAAAAGTTCGCGCCTCCCGCATTCCGGAACCAGTTCCAATACCGTTTTCTGACGGCTGTCCCTCGTCGCGCTCACATATCCGGCCGGCTTGTTGAGCATGTAATAGACATGCTCCTCATACGTAAGATACCGGCCGTCATATTGTACCGGATCCTTCTGTGTGTCAATAATGGTTCCGGCGTCCCTGACCGGCTCCCCGTTTACCGTAACGCTGCCTTTCCGTATGATCTTTTTAACCTCTGACCGGGTTCCGGCTCCGGTCAGAGATAGAAATTTATCCAGTCGTATCTTCATTTCCGCTCACATTCCCGCATCCTGGGCCTCGTAGCCTTCTGCGATCAGATCCAGATCTCTGGCAAACCGTTCCAATTTTTCTATATCGTTTTGCTGATAGACCCGGTAGAATTCATCTTCAATTTTCTCCACTTCACGCCTGTTCGTCTTTTTATAAAGGTGATGGATCGTTTCCAGTATGTCACTGACAATCTGCTGCTGATGCTGCATCGACATCTGTGCATCCATAATTTCCCCGCGGACGGCGCTCATCTCACTATCCAGAACGACAATTGCCTGGGCAGCTTTCAAAAGCTTGTAGGAAATGTTTTCCGGAATACTTTCCTTGTACTTGTACTGAAGGGAATGCTCAATCGCAGCCCAGAAATTCATACCGAGCGTGCGTATCTGGATTTCAGCGTACAGGGTCCTGGGACCCTCAATCGTCTGGACCTGGTAACGGATAATCATATGATAACTTCGATATCCGCTTTCCTTGCTGTGCCGGACATAATCGCGCTCTTCCTTTATTTCCATGTCCGTACGCTTCCGGATCAGCTGTACGGCGATCTCGATATCTTCCACAAACTGAACAATCAGCCGGATACCGGCGATATCGTACATCTGATCTTCGATTTCTTCCACCGGGATATTCTTTCTGCGGCATTTGTCGAGAATACTGGAAATGGTTTTCACCCTCCCGCTTACCCCGACAATCGGACAATACTCACCGTGCAGATGGTATTCTTCAATCACGTGCTGAAATTTCACCGTCAGCTCATTCACTGCCATCTGATAAGGCTCCAGTGTTTCTTTCCATACTTTTAATTCCATACCGGACTCCCTGCTGTATATCCTGCCCCTGCCAAAAAAGGGCATCTGTCACCGGATCACCGGTATCGAGATGCCCTCTTTCATCCTTTATTATCCGCATTTGTCACATTTCATCCGTCTCTGCGTCCCTGTTTGCACCGGAGGCGTTTTTTTCATCCTCCTCCGGCTCATCATCCGGAACCGTGTAGCTGGACGGAGCGGCGGACGGCTCCAGCTCAGAGCGGTTTTTCTTTACAATATCCAGGCAGGACTGAACGGAGTTGATGTAATTGTTGTAGCGCTGATTGGAAATATCAACGGTATGCTCCATAATTTTCTGCAGATTCTCAAGCATTTCATCGGTATAGGAAATAGCGCTCATACGGATATTGTTTGCATCCGTCGTTGCCTTGTCAACAATCTCCTGAGCCTGAGAATTCGTCTGATCGAGCAGCTGATTGGACTGTTCAAGGGCTTTCTGCATAACTTCACTGTCGCTTACAATTCTGTCCGCCTTCGCCTGGGCATCTGCGATAATCGTATCGGCCTTCTGCTGAGCATCCTCCAGGATGGCGTCCTTATTACTGATGATCTTCTGGTAACGTTTGATTTCATCCGGCGTCTTCATTCGAAGCTCACGGAGAAGTTCCTCCAGTTCCTCTTTATTTACAACGATTTTTGTTGAAGATAACGGCTGAAATTTACAACTGTCAATATACTCTTCAATTTCTTCGATAATCTGTTCAATTCTGCTGCTCATCGTGTTCCTCTCCTTATTAATCCCCTGTAAACTCAATCCCCTGCAAACAAAAATACATCATTTATTTAATTTTAACGGCGAGCGCTCCATAACTCTTTCTGTCACTGTTCCTATCAGTTCCTCCGGTATGAAGTGGCTGATATCGCCGCCGTACGACGCAACTTCCCTGACCGTTGTTGAGCTGAGATAAGCATACTTAAGACTGGTGGTAAGGAAGATGGTATCAATCTCCGGGTCAATCACACGGTTTGTCTGTGCCATCTGAAGCTCATATTCAAAATCTGTAATTGCACGAAGCCCGCGGACGATCAGATGAGCACCGCATTTTTTTGCAAACTCAACAGACAGTCCGGAGAATTCTTCCACCCGCACATTGCTCAGATTTTGGGTCGCTACTTGTATCATATTAACACGTTCGTTGGCAGAAAACAATGGTGTTTTTGATTGATTTACCAGTACCCCTACCACCAGTTCATCGACCAGACAGGCCGATCTTTTGATGACATCCAGATGTCCGTACGTGATCGGATCAAACGATCCGGGATACACTGCGATCCTTTTCATACTTTCTCTCCCTTTACTGTTTTTCTTATAAAGAAATGCTTGTTCGTTTTATATTCTTTAATCCTGTATATCTCAAAACCCAGAGAGGAAAGATAGGGAAGTTCTGCCTTCAGATCTTCCTCTACAATAATCATCGTATGTTCATCCGCCGCCAGGGACCGGGAAAGCTGTTCGAATACCTTCTTCTCAAGATCTTTTCCATAGGGAGGATCCATGTAAATGATATCGAATGCCTCCTGCCCTTCCATCATGCGGATCGCTGCCGCCGCGTCGGCCTGCAGAACCTGCGAACGGTCAGCCAGATGCGTAAAAGCAAGATTTTTCCGGATGACATCCGCCGCCTTCCTGTTCTGTTCCACCAGAACAGCGCTGGCAGCGCCGCGGCTTAATGCCTCAATGGCAATCGCTCCGCTCCCGGAAAACAGATCGAGAAAACGGCATCCGGGAACATGGGGACTGATCATATTGAATAATGTTTCCTTGATACGGTCCGTTGTGGGACGCGTATCACAGCCTTCTATTGTTTTCAGCGGAAGACTTCGCGCACAGCCGGCTATAACTCTCATAATACTCACATTAAAAAATAAAAAGCCTTTTATTTTGTCTAATACTTACTAAAACCTGATCAGATTTATTGATTTTTTATAAATATTTTCGTATAATAAAATGCGATCCAACGTAGTTTACAACTAACATCAGACTGAGGAAACAGACGTATGAATATTGGCTTTATCGCACACAACAGTAAAAAAAGCCTGATTGAAAATTTCTGTCTCGCGTACAAGTACATTCTTGCAAAGCATGAATTGTATGCAACAGAAATGACGGGCAGACGCATCGAGGAAGTTACTAATCTTAAAGTCCATAAATTCCTTTCCGGCAGCGTGGGCGGCGAAAAGCAGTTTATAGATATGATTGAGCGTAACTATTTCGACCTGGTGATCTTCTTTTACAATCCTATCATGAACAGCCCGAATGAAGCAAACATTTTTGCCATCACGCGGGTTTGCGACCGCTACAACATTCCGATTGCGACCAACATTGCCACCGCCGAATCGATGGTTCTAGGGCTGGCCAATGGGGATCTGGACTGGCGTGAGAATATGCATCCTCTTTATTGAGTACACGGGTATCCTTCATGAAAAACGGCCTGCCTTGCGGCAGGCCATATGATTGCCGGGCAGTCTGCCCTGATCAGCATTACAGATCCAGCTTTCCGGATACTTCGTCGTTTACAACATAGTAAGCTGCATTCTCTTCCGGTTTCAGATACAGTGTAATATTCCTGATTTCAGAAGCTTTTCTGCCCATTTCATCTGTCCAGATTTTTTCAACCTGAGCTACCAGATCATCCTTATTGATTTCTCTTCCGAGATACTGCAGGTAAACCTTGGACGTGATTTTTGACACTGCCTTTTTTTCCGCCGTTTTCTTTGCAGCAGCGGCTGTCTTTTCAGCGGTTTTCTTTGCAGTTTCCGCCGTCTTCTTTGCAGTTTCCGCTGTCTTCTCAGCGGTCTTCTTTACGGCAGCGGCTGTCTTTCTTACCGTTTTTTCAACGGTCTTTCTTGCATTCTGAGCCGCTTCCTTAACTTCCTTCCTGTCCGCCTTTACAGCTGCCGCTTCCTTTTTAACCTCAGACTCTGCCATTGCTGCTTTCTCTTCTGCTTCTTTCTTTACCTTTTCAGCCTTTTCCCGGGCTTCGGCTTTCGCCTTCTCCGCCTTCACTTCTGCAGCCTTAACAGCCTTTTTAGCCTTCTCCTCAGCTTTTTCAACAGAAGCTTTTACCGTTTTGCTTTCGCTTTTCATAACGTCTTCCTCCTGATAGATTATTATGTTCATGTTAAGATACAAATTGAAGTAAGATTGTTTTTACAGTTCCTCAATATACCCTATAAATGGCTGAAAATCAACATTTTCAAAGACAGCCGGATAAATTTGTGCTAAATGTTCAGATTTTTCAGACCATTGTTTGAATATAGCAGCAGTTTTTTCTTAAGAAATGCATAATCCCCGGAAACAAGCTGTGCATCTTCAGACAAAATAGTATCCGCTGCCCCGCCGGCCATCTGCATAATTTCAGCATCATTCATGACATCGGCGATTTTAAAATTAAGAATGCCGCTCTGGCGCACTCCGAAAAGATCCCCTGGCCCGCGCAGTGTAAGGTCCTGCCGGGCAATTTCAAACCCGTTGTCCGACTTGTTCAGTATATCCAGCCGCCGTGCTGCACTCCCGCTCTTCGACGTGTTCACCATGATAAAATACCCCTGATCCCTGCCCCGGCCAACCCGGCCGCGCAGCTGATGAAGCTGTGCAAGGCCGAACTGGCTGGCATTTTCTACCATCATGACGGTCGCGTTCGGCACATTGACACCAACCTCAATCACCGTTGTGGAAACCAGGATCTGAATTTCATTTTTCAGGAACCGTTCCATGATCTCATTTTTTTCTTCCGGTTTCATTTTGCCGTGCAGATACCCGACGCGTATGGCAGGCGGAAGAAATTCGCGCAGCTTTTCCGTATATTCAATCACGTTTTCGCCATCCGTGATTTCTCCTGGCTCAATCATCGGGCAGATGACATACGACTGATGTCCCCGTTCTGCTTCCTGCATCAGAAAGCGCCATGCATTCGGCCGCCAGGCAGGATTTACGACACAGTTTTTGATGGGAAGCCTTCCCACCGGCATCTGATCGATCACGCTGATGTCGAGGTCGCCGTAAAGAATGACAGCCAGCGTTCGCGGAATGGGAGTTGCGCTCATGACGATCGTGTGCGGCTGTTCTCCCTTGAATGAAAAAGCTTCCCGCTGTTTCACTCCGAAGCGGTGCTGTTCGTCCGTGATGACAAGCACCAGTTTCTGGTACGTTACCTTTTCCTGAAAAAGCGCGTGTGTTCCGATGATGACGGAAGCCTCACCGGAGGCAATTTTATCAAGCGCCTCCCGCCGTTTTTCTCCCGTAACCGATCCGGTCAGAAGAACGCAGGAAACACTCAGTCCCTGCTGCCTCATCAGTTTCATAAATCCTTCGTAGTGCTGCCGCGCCAGAATATCGGTCGGGGCCATGATGGCTGCCTGATCATGATTGAACGCAGCCATCAGAAGCGCCAGAAACGCAACGATGGTTTTCCCGCTTCCGACATCTCCCTGGACCAGTCTCGCCATTACCTGCGGCTTTGTCATGTCTTCCTCTATCTCACGCCAGACTTTCATCTGAGCGTCCGTGAGTGTATACGGAAGGCGGCGGATCACCTCATCCATCTGCGGTACCCTTTGAAGCGTATAGCTGTGGACATCTTCCATTCTCTGCTTTTTCACGGACCGGAGAGCGAGAATAAAAAGAAGAAATTCATCAAAGGCCAGACGCCGGTGAGATAACATCAGTGCATGCTGATCGGCAGGGAAATGGATCTGACGGATGGCATAAGCATATTCTGCCAGCTGGTACTTCTCGCGGATCTTCAGCGGAAGCATATCCTGCATCAGTTCCGGACAAAGCTCCAGCACCCCGCGCACGCAGCGGGAAACCATGGATGCTGTCAGTCCCTCCGTCAATGGATAGATACTCTGCAGATTCTTTAATTTTTCATTGTATTCTTCGGGAGAAAAAACCTGCGGCTGCACAAGGGAAAGGCTTCTGCCCTTCTGCTTTACAGTTCCCCGGAATATATAATCCTGCCGGGGACGGAGCGTTTTCTGAAGATAGGTCATGTTAAACCAACTGACCGGAATCCGGTCCTCTCCACTGAGGATGACGCCGGTAACAATCTGCATTTTTTTGATGTACCGTACGGAAAGTCTTCGTTCCAAAAAGCCACAGACGGCAGTGATCTGCCCGTCTGTGGCTTCTGAAATTTCCCCGGGCTCCTCGTACTTCACGTACCTGACCGGATAATATTCAAGCAGGTCCCCCAGCGTTTTTATGCCCGCCCTGCCGAATACGGCGGCCGTTTTGCTGCCGACTCCCTTCAGGACGGTTACGGGAGAATCCAATGTATACAAAATAACTCCTTACTCCACGGAAATAATATAATAGTAGATCGGCTGTCCGCCTTCGTTCAGTTCAACTTCGCAATCCGGGTACTTCTGTCTGACCTTGTCTGCCAGAGCCTTTGCATCGTCCGCGTTTGTATCAGCCCCATAGTAAATGACAATCAGTTCTGAATCGTCATCCATCATTTCCGCAATTGAATCAAGGGCTGTCTGTTCAATCTCCTTACCTACGGCCAGAATGCCGTGATCACCGACACCCATGATATCGCCCTGATGGATTTCCTTATCCTCAATGTGCGTATCCCTCACGGCGTACGTCAGTTCAGCGGTATGAACACCGGCAATCTCCTCGTTCATCAGCTGCTCGTTTTCTTCCGGCGTGTTCTCGGGGACATAGCTGATCATCGCGGTAATCCCCTGCGGAATACTGCGGGTCGGAACCACAATTACATTTTTATCCTCGCAAAGCTCCTTTGCCTGAGATGCTGCAAGGATTATGTTTTTGTTGTTCGGGAATACGAAAACCGTATCCGCGTTCACTTTGTGGATGGCATTGAGTACATCCTCCGTGCTGGGGTTCATGGTCTGTCCGCCGGAGATAATGACGTCTGCCCCCAGATCCTCGAAGATTTTCTTCAGGCCGGCTCCGACCGATACCGTGACAAAGCCGACATCCTTCTTCGGACCCGGATCCTCGGAAAGTTCTGCCCCTTCCATCATGGCTTCCTCTTCTCCGTGAAGGTTCTCCACGCAGACATCGTAAATAGGACCGATCGGAAGGACATAGGTGATGACACGCCCCGGATCATCCGTATTTACAGCGATGGTCAGCGTGTTGCCGTCCTCCTTCATGGAAATATTATCGCCGATCATGTCAAGGTAGGCTGACAGATTGGTTCTTGTTTTGTCGTCCACCGCCGTTCTGGAAACGACGCGCAGCCTCAGACGATATGCGAATCTGGTAGCCGGCTTCTGTTCCGGATTGGTGATTTCCACCGTTTCGGACAGATCTATTTCCTTGCCGCAGTAAACATCAAAGGCTCCCTGCAGGATCTGGATAAGTCCTGCGCCGCCGGAATCAACGACACCGGCTTCCTTCAGAACCGGAAGCATTTCCGGAGTCTTCATAAGGATTTCCCGGGCATAATTGACGGAACCGCACAGCAGCATTTCCATGGTGATTGTCGGATCGTTTTCAAAAAGCTCACTGGCTTTCTCGGAAAAAGCTCTGGCGACGGTAAGGATCGTTCCTTCCTTCGGTTTCATAACAGCGCGGTACGCGGTTTCCACGGCTTTCTGGAAAGCGCTGCATATGATCTCTGTATTCACTTCATCGTGGTCACGGACGACCTTGCAGAAACCTCTGAGTATCTGTGACAGAATAACACCGGAATTACCTCTGGCTCCGCGCAGGGAACCGGACGACATGGCCTTTGCAACGGCGCTCATGGGGGCGTCGTCCTCAAGATTGTTAATCTCATTGACAGCGGACATGGCTGTCATTGTCATATTCGTTCCCGTATCACCATCCGGTACCGGGAATACATTCAGCTCGTTGATCCAGTCCTTTCTGGCTTCCAGGCTTTTGGCCCCCGCCAGAAACATTTTGGAGCAAAGCTGCGCATTTATCGTATTTGTACTCACAATGTCCTCCCTGCGGATCAGTCAATGACCCTGACGCCTTCAACAAAAATATTGATTTTATCGACCTTCATTCCCGTGAAGGATTCCAGTTTGTACTTAACGGAATCGACAAGATTAGCCGCAATTGTTCGAATGCTGACGCCGTAGGCAACGATCACATGGAAATCCAGGCTTATTTTATTATCATCAAAATAAACGGAAATTCCGCGGGCAAGATCTTCTTTTTTTCTCAGGAGTCTGACCAGGCCATCCTTTACGTTCGTGCTGGCCATGCCGACAATTCCGAAGCATTCTACCGCAACGCTTCCGGCGTAGGTGGCAATCACGTTGTTGTCGATGACGATCGAGCCAAGGGAATTGTTCATCCGTCCATTCATATTGATCCCTCCGTTTCTATATCGGCCGGTAATAATTGAACAAAATAATTATAAGGCTTTCTATCACAGAATAACACAAAAAAAGACGAAATAACACAAAAATCGGCGCTGAAATAAATTTCAGCGCCTACTGAAGTGATCGAAACTAATATTTAAGCTCTTTCAACTTTTCCGGATCTCAGGCAGGAAGTACATACATACATTTTCTGATTCGAACCATTAACCTTGCATGTAACACGCTTAATGTTTGACTTCCACATTCTGTTGCTTCTTCTATGAGAATGGCTCACATTATTTCCGAAATGAGCTCCTTTTCCGCAGATAGCACATACTGCCATGTTCCGCACCTCCTTGCTTCCAACCTTCAGTCCGCCTCATAGCGGCAGACCTGCAACGTACATGATTTTACCAGAAAGCCCGGACGATTGCAAGATGATTTTTCATGTCTATCTGTCAAATTTTGTGGTTTTCTTCGATTCCTCGTCAACAGCCTTGTCCACTTCAGGATCGCTTTTCTGTTTTCCGGATTTAAAACGGTTGATCAGGTCCGGCGCCATATCAATCAGTTTGGAAATTCCGTCCTGATCTCTCACATTCACCAGGCGGGTAGTACCATT
>Ga0256404_1010864_pt1 | contig 12426 bp, 22 predicted proteins | sample RumenRJG_01DNA_FD_185990 | JGI IMG/M metagenome (GOLD analysis project Ga0256404, IMG submission 185990) | Bovine rumen microbial communities from Lethbridge, Alberta, Canada - RJG_01 | ecosystem: Host-associated > Mammals > Digestive system > Stomach > Rumen | place: Canada: Alberta | collected...
TGTTGAGATCTATACAGATGATGATAAGATCATTCTGAAGAAGTTCCAGAGAGCGTGCATTTTCTGTGGAGAGGCTGACGGAGTTATCGAGTTCAAGGGCAGGACTGTTTGCGAGAAGTGCGCAGCAGAGCTTGGCAAAAAGTAAAACAATACAGGCAAGGTGAGTTCTTCTCACCTTGTTTTTTTATCTATATGCCTGCAAAACAAAAAAGATACCAAAGCAAGTGAACCGCTCCAGTAAAAACGTACAATGACAAAAAAGGCCTCCTATGGTATAATAGAAACCATAGGAGGTTTTGTTATGGCAAGAAGTTACAGACACATACAGCAGTACGAAAAAGAGATACTTAAATTAAAGGAACAAGGGCTGACCCATAAAGAAATTGGAGAACAACTTGGTTTTACGCAAAAACAAGTGAAAGAGTTCATAGAACGTTATCACAGAAAAGAGCGTAAGCTCGCCGCAGGAATAGAGATCAAACCAAAAGGCAGACCACGAAAAGATGGGACAGAATTACCGCCATCGGTACAGCAATTGAGCAAAATAGCGCAATTGCTGTATGAAATGTCACGCAAGGACGCTAAGATCAAGGCTCTTGAAATGGAAAACGAGCTTATGCGGGATTTTCTCTCGCTTACAGGAAGGAAGTGAGACCGGAAGTAAAATATCGAGTTATCTACCGTCACAAGGACAAGTACAGCATCAGCGAGATGTGCAGGTTCTTTGAGGTGTCTCGCAGCGGTTATTATGGCTTCGTAAAGCGTATGGACAGACCTGCAAAGGATCTGGAACTCTCCGAACTAATTCGCGAATGTCAGGCAGAAACCAAGCAGACATACGGTTATCGCCGTGTAGCAATATGGTTGGAACGCAGAGGTGTTCATCACGATCCCAAGACCATACTGCGTGTGATGAACAAGTACAGCCTTCTTTCGGTTGTCAGACGCAGAAGATATTGCAATTACAGCCAGGCTCTGCACAGATATGACAATCTGCTCAATCGTGATTTTCATGCTGACAGGCCTAATCAGAAGTGGGTGACCGACATTTCCTACATAAAAACCGCTCAGGGATTTCTGTATCTCTCAGTGATCCGTGATCTTTATGACCGCAGTATTGTCGCTTACAAGACATCGACCGTTCAGAACATAAACCTTGTTCTGAATACGATCAGAGCTGCCAAGAGAAAGGAAAAGGTCACTGCGGATCTGCAACTCCACAGTGACCAAGGGTTTCAGTATACTTCACCAGCGTACTACAACCTAACTAAATCATACAATATTACGCCGTCAATGTCAAGACGTGGGAACCCATATGACAATGCTTTGGCAGAAAATTTCTTTTCGATACTCAAAACAGAGTGCATTCACAGGACGAAGATCAAAACATTTGCTGAAGCAAGACAGCTCATCGATGATTATATCTATTTCTACAATCATCAGCGTATTCAATTCAAAACAAAACTGACTCCGCTTGAATTGCGAAGCCAGTTCGTAGCTTGATTTAATTTACCATAGGGCTTTTTTGTGCTGTACGCACAATGTGGGGCGGTTCAAGGTGCTGTCTTTTTTTGTGCAAAAAAGCGGCTTGACACGATACATAATGCCAAGCCGTTTGCCTTTATTCATCAGTCATTGTAATGTAGCTGACCGCAGCGGTAGAGCTGTCGTCCTTCTTGCCCCAGATCTGATCTCTGAAAAGCCAGAATACATCTATGCAGATAACTGCAAGAATAAGTATTATCAGTATTATCGGCACAATAAGCGAAGAACCGCCCGTCTTGCCCGGGGTAACCCCCGGCATCTGCGGTGACGCGGGGTTTATGTAATCGGGATTCTGAAAGTTCTGCGGCTGCTCGTAATTCTGCTGCGGCTGCTCGTAACTGCCGTACTGCTGCGGGTAATTATTATCGTAAGTCTGCTGGTACTGCTGACCGTAGCCCTGATTATATGCAAAGCCGTTGTTGTCATACTGCTGCATCGGCTGCTGGTATGGATCCGTAACAGGGGCACTCTGCACAGCCGGGTCGATAACAGGCTGCACCTCATCCATAGTCGGCGCTGCGTATGGGTCGGGCGTATACTGCGGCTGGGGAGCGTATGCAGTTTCGTTTATGACAGGCTCGGCATAGCCTGCGCCCATATTATAAGCATTTGCAGGTGCGCTTGCGATGGTGCATCCGCAGTTTGTACAGAACTTGGCATCGTCACTTAACGAAGCGCTGCAGTTTGGACAGATTTTCATTTATAATATCTCCTTTGTGTGTCTGCGTTCAGAACTTGAATTTTTCAATTACGTCACCGAAAATATACCAGCTCCCGTCGATAAGTACAGTGGTAAATCTGCGCAGGTCGGACTTTTTCGATGTAGAAATGTTGGCATCTATCTGGAATGCCTTTTCAATGGTAACGTTTTTTGAGTATTTTGACTTGTACTGCTTTTCCAGCTTTTCGCGCTCGGCGCTTGCAAGCTCTATCTTGCCGATGATCTCGTAGGTGAGCTTTTCGCTGCCATCAAGACCGCTGTTTTTCTGCACGGTCTTGATTATGTCATCGCTGCCGGAGCTGCTTGATCTGAGATATTCGGCCTTTGCCGCGGGAACAAAGCAGCTGAGGTAGGTCTGCGCGTCGCTGTGCTCAAGGCTCAGGCAAAGGTTAAGGATCGGTCTTTCGTGGTTTGATGCCTCGACAGTCGATTCACCGCACCCGCTGAGGCAGATAAGCGCTGCAAGTACCATGGTCATAATAACAATGTATTTTTTCATAACAGTCATGTTTTGCAAAAGTAAACGGCATACCCGTCACCGAAATGTCGGGCAGGTACGCCGTGATGGTCAGAATTAAACGTATCAGAGGCTTATCGCGCTGGTCAGATACCACTTGCCCTCCGATTTGAGTACTGTAACGTTCTTTGTTACGGTAGCTTCCTTCTTGGAGCCTGTGATGGTAAACTCAAGCTTGAGCTTGTATCCGCCATCGACAAGATTGAGCGTCTGGGAAGAATCCATCTTCTCTTTTTCAACTACCTTATATGAGATCTTGTAGTCCTCGCCGTACTTGCTTATCATGTTCTTGACCTTGTTCTGGAACGAGCTTGCACTTGGCTTTGACGATGCAAGAGCCGCAAGTCCGCTTCCCTCGGGCGTAAGTGCCTCACAGTAAAGATCGTAATCCTGCTTTTCAAGCGCCTTTATGTAGTTCTTGACAGGCTTTTCGTAACCGCCGCCGAGAAGCGCGATGATGAGCCATACGATGAGTCCGACTACAACAACACCAGCAGCGATGATGATCGCAAGTTTAGCATTCTTGCTCATACCTGCCTTGGGAGCGCCCATAGCGCCTGCCTGCTGAAATGCCGGCTGACCGAACTGCTGTGGCTGGTTGAACTGCTGCTGAGGCATACCCTGATTGTCAACAGGAGCGCCGCAGCTTGGGCAGAATGTTGCATTATCGGCTAAACTTGTACCGCAATGACCACAAAACTTTGACATGACAATATCCTCCTAAAACCTGATAATATTCTCTCCATGCTGTTTACCGTATTAGCACGGTAACAGTAGCCTCTCATATTATAATCCAAATATCTGCATTTGTCAAGCGGTATTTATCGCAGAAACACCGCTTTTACAGTAAGTTTTGCGCGGTCCGGCGCGGCGGGAGGCACACACGGCGAATGTGCTTTATACTATTATAATATATACTTGTGCGTACACAGAATTTAGTGGTCGCAGAACGGGCAGGCACAAGATATTGTTAGCATTTTTGACAATTGTGCAAGGTGCATAAAAATAGCAGAACATTGCCGTGAAAATTCTATATCGCAATTAAGCGGAAAAAGCTTGAAATTACCGCAGGCATAGTGTATAATGATACTTGCGTGACTGCACCATGCTTGAAGTGCAGCCGAATGCGGACGCGGCAAATGCTCGACGGGGCGTGAGCTGTGTGAGGGAGGTCCGACGGGACCGAACGTGCATAAGGCGAGCGGATAGCAACAAGATATGCGATGAAACGGAAGGTTGCCGGCGGTTGACCGGGTAATTTCCGTGGAGTATGTCCGATTTTAAACCGGGCGACTGAAATACCGACACGGTATGTGCTTGTGCTTCTTGCGATGGCAGGGGTGACTCTGCTTTGGCGTGAGTGTGTACGGCTGTGTGTCTGTTTTCCGTCCGAACCGTCACAGCGGTTTCGGAATTTTTTGTGAGAAGGCAGGGAACACACGGCAGAGTGTAAATTTAAATTAAGGGTATTTCGATAAGTCTTGAAGCAAAACCTGTCAATTGCGTTTGCGATTGACAAGGCAAAAGCAAGAGAGTTGATGGTAAACGCAATTGACTCAGGCTTTGCTTGTAAAACAAGGCTTCGCCCTCCAAACTTTCAAAAACTTTGAGGAGGCGATCATAGTGGCAGTCAATGAAAAAATCAGAATCAAGATCAAGGGTTACGAGCACGCTGTTGTTGATGCAGCAGCAGCGAAGATCGTGGAGGCTGTTAAGCGTTCGGGCGCACAGGTTTCAGGTCCTATCCCACTTCCGACCGACAAGGAGATCATCACGATCCTCCGTGCCGTTCACAAGTACAAGGACAGCCGTGAGCAGTTCGAGATGAGAACTCACAAGAGACTCATCGTAGTTATCAGACCTACCAAGGAAACAGTAGCATCACTTGAAAATCTTGAACTTCCTGCTGGTGTTAACATTGTAATGGAGACCAAGTAGTTTCCAACGGAGATCACAGGTGATCTCAAAACACAATGGCACGCAGGTCATGTTGGGTAACCAACCAATAACCAAAGGAGGAAAAAATCATGGTAAAAGGAATCATCGGTAAGAAGATCGGTATGACACAGATCTTCGATGAAACAGGAAAGGTCATTCCTGTAACAGTAGTTGAAGCCGGTCCTTGCGTAGTTGTACAGAAGAAGACTACCGAGAACGACGGCTACGAGGCTGTACAGCTCGGCTACGGTGACATCAGAGCAAAGAGGGTAAACAAGCCTCTTCAGGGTCACTTCAAGAAGGCTGACGTTGCAATGAAGAGAACACTCAAGGAATTCAGACTTGACGATTGCTCTGCACTCAACGTTGGTGATATCGTAAAGGCTGATACTTTTGCAGAGGGCGACATCGTTGATGTAAGCGGCACAAGCAAGGGTCACGGTTTTTCAGGAACGATCAAGCGTCATAACGGACACAGACTCAAGGAAACACACGGCACAGGTCCTGTACACAGACATGCAGGTTCCTACGGTGCTTGCTCGGATCCTTCAAGGATCTACAAGGGCAAGAAGATGCCGGGTCAGTACGGTAACGTAAAGGTAACTGTACAGAACCTTACAGTCGTAAAGGTCGACGCTGAAAATAATCTTATCGCAATCAAGGGCGCTATCCCTGGTCCTAAGAACGGCACCGTAACGATAGTTGACTGCGTTAAGAAGGCTTAGTGGAAGGAGGAATAGATATGTCAAAGATCGCAGTATTTGATATGGCAGGTAAAAAAGTTACCGACACTGAGCTTAACGACGAAATATTCGGCATAAAGCCAAACAAGGCTATCCTTCACGCAATGGTAGTCAACTACCTTGCAAATCAGAGACAGGGCACACAGTCCACTCTTACCAGAACTGAGGTAAGCGGCGGCGGAAGAAAGCCTTGGAGACAGAAGGGTACAGGTCATGCAAGACAGGGTTCCATCAGAGCTCCGCAGTGGGTTCACGGTGGTATCGCACTTGGACCGAAGCCAAGAGATTACAGCTATACGCTCAATAAGAAGGAAAAGAGACTTGGTATGAAGTCTGCGCTTTCCGCTAAGGTCGCTGACGAGAACCTCGTGGTTGTTGACAGCATCAAGGCTGACGAGTACAAGACAAAGACCATGGTAGAGATGCTCAAGGCACTCAACGCAACGGGCAAGGCTCTTATCGTAACAGCCGAGGCAGATGCTAAGGTCATCAAGAGCGCAAACAACATCCCCGGCGTTAAGACAGCAACTGTAAACACACTTTGCGTTTACGATATAATGAACTACGATAAGTTCATCGTTTCCTCAGATGCTGTAAAGAAGATCGAGGAGGTATATGCATGATGAAAACTGCTCAGGATATTATAATCAAGCCTGTCATCACAGAAGATGCAATGGACAGACTTCAGAACAATGTTTACACTTTCAAGGTAGCAAAGAATGCTAACAAGATCGAGATCGCAAAGGCTGTTGAAGAGCTTTTCGATGTTAAGGTAGCAAGTGTGAACACAATGATCGTCAAGGGCAAGGAAAAGAGAATGGGTAGATTTACAGGCTACCGTGCTGACTGGAAAAAGGCGATCGTTACTCTTGACGGCGAGAAGACAATCGAGTTCTTCGAGGGTATGTACTAATACCTGACCGTCAGAAAGAGATGCGGCGTGAGCCGTATGCGGACTTTGCAGGGCGAAAACACCGAGTGCTGCAAAGGTGACCTGCGAGGCAGCGAGGGCTGCTGGTCATAAAGACCGACTTTCACCGCAGGCGTAAGTATGGAAGGGTGCTTGGCAGGAGTGCTTGCACGAAACGCTTTGCCCTTTTCGCAAAACTCAGATAAGGAGTGAATTTATAATGGCAATAAAGAGCTACAAGCCTACGACAAACGGTCGCCGTGGTATGACCGTTACCGATTACTCGGGTCTGTCAAAGGTTGCTCCATGTAAATCTCTGCTTGAGCCTATAAAGGAACATTCAGGCAGAAACAGCTACGGTAGGATCACAGTTCGTCACAGAGGCGGAAGAGTGAGAAGAAAGTACCGTGTAATTGATTTCAAGAGAAACAAACTTAATATGAACGCTCAGGTTCTTACAATAGAGTACGATCCTAACCGTTCAGCATTTATCGCACTCGTTGAGTACGAGGACGGAGAGAAGAGATACATCATCGCTCCTAACGGACTCAAGGTCGGCGATACAGTAAGAGCAGGCGCTGATGCCGACATCAAGCCGGGCAACGCACTTGCACTTTTTAACATCCCTGTTGGTACCTTTATCCACAACATCGAGCTTTATCCCGGCAAGGGCGCTCAGCTCGTAAGATCTGCCGGAAACATGGCTCAGCTTATGGGTAAGGAAGACAAGTACGCACTTGTAAGACTTCCATCAGGCGAAATGAGAAAGATCCCTATCAATTGTATGGCAACTATCGGACAGGTAGGCAACATCGACCATGAGAACGTAAACATCGGTAAAGCCGGCAGAAAGCGTTACATGGGCTGGAGACCGACAGTCCGCGGTTCCGTAATGAACCCATGCGATCACCCGCACGGCGGTGGTGAGGGCAGAGCGCCGGTAGGCCGTCCATCACCAGTTACTCCTTGGGGTAAGCCGACAATGGGTTACAAGACTCGTGCTAAACATCATCGCTCCGATAAGTTTATCGTAAAGCGTAGAAACGGTAAGTAATCTGAAAGGAGGACGATGATAAATGAGCAGAAGCGTAAAGAAGGGACCATACGTACAGCCGGTCCTTCTCAAGAGAGTCAAGGCAATGAACGAAGCAGGTGAAAAGAAGGTGCTCAAGACCTGGAGCAGAGCTTCAACGATTTTCCCTGATTTTGTAGGTCATACATTCGCAGTACATGACGGCCGCAAGCACGTGCCTGTATATGTAACTGAGGATATGGTAGGTCATAAGCTGGGTGAGTTCGCACCGACAAGAACGTTTAAGGGTCATGCAGGTTCAAAGACCTCAAACAGCGGTAAGTAGTGCGGAAGGAGGAAAACAACATGGAAGCAAAAGCAATCGTGAGAAATGCTCGAATTGCTCCTCGTAAGGTTCAGATAGTTCTTGACCTTATCAGAGGAAAAGATTTAGACGTTGCAATGGCAACAGTAAAGCATACACCAAAGGCTGCAAGTGAATATCTGGAAAAGCTTCTCAAGTCCGCCGCTCACAACGCAGAGAACAATCACAACATGGACAAGAACAGTCTTTATGTCAGTGAGTGTTATGTTTGTCCGGGACCTATAATGAAGAGGATAATGCCAAGAGATCATGGCAGAGCCTTTAGAATCCTTAAGAGAACATCGCATATAACGGTAGTTCTTAAGGAAAAGGAATAAGCTAAGGAGGTAAACTATGGGACAGAAAGTTAATCCACACGGACTTCGTGTAGGTGTTATCAAGAATTGGGATTCCCGCTGGTTTGCAGATAAGAGCACCTTTGGCGATACTCTCGTAGAGGACTTCAACATTCGTAAGTTCGTTATGAAGGAGCTTAACAGAAGATCAAAGAATCCTAATGACAAGTGCGTATACGCAGGTGTTCCGAAGGTTGAGATCGAAAGATTCGCAGATAAAGACGGCAGTTCTAAGGTTAAGATACACATTCATTGTGCAAAGCCGGGACTTGTTATCGGCAGAGGCGGCGCTGAGATCGAAAAGCTTCGCGCAAACGTAGAAAAGATGATCGGCAAGAGCGTTGCCGTAAATATCGTTGAGGTCAAGTCACCTGACATCAACGCACAGCTGGTAGCTGAGAAGATAGCTCACGATCTGGAGGACAGAATCTCTTACAGAAGAGCTATGAAGCAGTCCATCGGCAGAGCTATGAAGCTCGGCGCAAAGGGTATAAAGACAACAGTATCTGGCAGACTTGCCGGTGCTGAGATCGCAAGAAGCGAGAGCTATCACGAGGGTACTATCCCGCTTCAGACGATCAGAGCTGATATCGACTACGGTTTCGCAGAGGCTCTTACCACATACGGTAAGCTCGGCGTAAAGGTCTGGATCTACAGAGGCGAGGTCCTCAAGGGCGAAGCTGCTCCTTCCGACAGAAGAGATTCTTCCGACGGCAGAAACGACAGAAGACGCAGACCTCGTCAGAACGACAAGGCAAAGGATAACCGCAGAGAGTTTAACAAGGCTCGCGACATGAAAAGAGAAGGAGGTAACAACTAATGCTGCTTCCAAAGAGAGTTAAGTACAGAAAACAGCACCGTGGACGTATGACCGGTAAGGCTATGAGAGGCAATAAGGTCTCTAACGGTGAGTATGGTCTTCAGGCACTTCAGCCTGCATGGATCACATCAAATCAGATCGAGGCTGCCCGTATCGCAATGACAAGATACATCAAGCGTGGCGGTCAGGTTTGGATAAAGCTGTTCCCGGACAAGCCGGCTACAAGAAAGCCGCTCGGTACCCGAATGGGTAAAGGTAAGGGAGCACCTGATTACTGGGTAGCAGTAGTTAAGCCGGGCAGAGTAATGTTTGAGATCGCCGGCGTTAGCGAAGAGGCTGCAAGAGAGGCTATGCGTCTTGCAATGCACAAGCTGCCTATCAAATGTAAGTTTATAACCAGAGATACTCAAGAAACGGGTGGTGAGCAGTAATGAAGGCAAGTGAAATCAACAACATGACAGCCGACGAGCTTAACAGCAAGCTGGCTGAACTCAAGCAGGAGCTTTTCAACCTTCGTTTCCAGCACGCCGTTAATCAGTTGGAGAACCCAATGAGATTGAAGGCAGTCAAGAAGGATATTGCTCGTGTTAAGACAGTCATTCGTAAGCAAGAGTCTGAAATTCAGTAAAAGGTGAAGGAGGAACTACTGTGAGCGAAGAGAGAAACCTCAGAAAAACAAGAGTAGGCGTTGTCGTTTCCGATAAGATGGACAAGACAATAGTTGTTGCGATCAAGGACAACGTTCAGCACCCACTTTACAAGAAGATAATCAAGAAGACCGTTAAGCTCAAGGCACACGATGAGAAGAACGAATGCGGCATCGGTGACAGAGTAAAGGTCATGGAGACTCGTCCGCTGTCCAAGGACAAGAGATGGAGACTTGTTTCGATTATCGAAAAGGCGAAGTAATTCATTCAATTAAGTAACGTGCAATAGCACTTCATATTTGAAAGGAGGAACGCACTGTGATACAGATGCAGACTTACCTTAAGGTTGCAGATAACTCCGGCGCAAAGGAGCTTATGTGCATCAGAGTTCTTGGCGGAACTCGCAGAAAGTATGCAAACATCGGTGACGTTGTAGTTTGTTCTGTTAAAAAAGCAACACCAGGCGGAGTTGTTAAAAAGGGCGATGTTGTTAAAGCAGTAATCGTTCGTTCAGCAAAGGGTCTTCGTCGTGCAGACGGTACTTATATCCGTTTCGACGAGAACGCTGCTGTTATAATCAAGGAAGATAAGAACCCAAGAGGAACCCGTATTTTCGGGCCTGTTGCAAAGGAACTGAGAGAAAAGGATTATCTGAAGATCCTTTCACTCGCTCCGGAAGTTCTTTAATGGAGGTGTCGTAAATGAATAATAAGGTACACGTAAAGACCGGCGACACCGTTGTTGTTCTGTCCGGCAAGGATAAGGGCAAGCAGGGTAAGGTACTTCAGGTATCCCCCAAGGAAGGCAAAGTGATCGTTGAAGGTCTTAACATCGCAACAAAGCATGTTAAGCCAAGAAGACAGGGCGAGCAGGGCGGCATCGTAGAGGCTGAGGCAGCTATGTATGCTTGCAAGGTACAGCTGGTTTGCCCTAAGTGCAGCAAGGCTACAAGGATCGGTCACAAGATCCTTGAGGACGGCTCTAAAGTAAGAGTCTGCAAGAGCTGCGGCGAAGAAATATGATAAGGAGGAGTTAAACGATGTCAAGACTTAAAGAAGAATATGTAAACACCGTAGCTCCTGCTATGATGAAGAAATTCGGTTATGCAAACGTAATGCAGATACCAAAGCTCGATAAGGTAGTCATCAACGTTGGCTGCGGAGCTGATAAGGATAACAAGAAGGTCATAGATGCAATAATGGCTGACCTGGCTGCTATCACAGGTCAGAAGCCTGTTGTATGTAAGTCCAAGAAGTCAGTTGCAAACTTCAAGCTGCGTGACGGTCAGGTCATCGGCGTGAAGGTAACACTCAGAAGCGAGAAGATGTATGAATTCGTTGACAGACTTTTCAACGTAGCATTCCCTCGTGTACGTGACTTCAGAGGCATCAATGCCAACTCCTTCGACGGCAGAGGCAACTACTCTACCGGTATCAAGGAGCAGCTGATCTTCCCTGAGATCGAGTACGACAAGATCGACAAGGTTCGCGGTATGGATATCAACTTCATCACTACCGCCAATACCGACGAAGAAGCTAAAGAGCTGCTCACACTTATGGGCGCTCCGTTCGCTGACAAGTAAGAAAGAGGAGGATATAAGTTATGGCAAAGAAGTCTATGATAAACAAGCAGCAGGCTGCGCCTAAGTATTCGACTCGAGCTTACAACAGATGTAAGATCTGCGGAAGACCTCATGCGTATCTGAGAAAGTTCGGCATCTGCCGTATCTGCTTCAGAGAGCTCGCTCATGAGGGCAAGATCCCGGGCGTTAAGAAGGCAAGCTGGTAAAGGAGGTTAACGAAGCATGCAAATCACTGATACAATAGCGGATCTGTTGACAAGAATCCGTAATGCAAGTTCTGCAAAGCACGCAACTGTTGACGTTCCTGCATCTAACATGAAGAAGTCCATCACACAGATCCTCGTTGACGAGGGCTACATCAAGGACTTCAAGATCATTGAGGACGGTAAGCAGGGTATAATAAGAATTACTCTTAAATATGACGAGAACAGAAATTCTGTTATCACAGGACTCAGAAGGGTATCAAAGCCTGGTCTGAGGATCTACGCAAGCTGCGAGGATATGCCTAAGGTAATAAAGGGTCTTGGTGTTGCGATCGTTTCAACATCCAAGGGCGTTATCACCGACAAGAAGGCTCGCGAGCTGAACGTAGGCGGAGAAGTTCTCGCATTCATCTGGTAAGGAGGACTAATGTTATGTCAAGAATAGGTATTAAGCCGATTAGTGTTCCTGCAGGTGTAGATGTAACAATTGCAGAAGGCAATCTGGTTACGGTCAAGGGACCAAAGGGAACACTCACCAAGAAGCTTCATGGTGATATGATAATCAAGAACGATGCAGGTGTACTCACTGTTGAGCGTCCGAGCGAGGACAAGATGCACAAGTCACTGCACGGTCTGACAAGAACACTGCTCAACAACATGGTTGAGGGTGTAACAAATGGATTTTCAAAGCAGCTCGAGATCGTGGGCGTAGGTTACAGAGGACAGAAGCAGGGCAAGAACCTCGTTCTGAACCTTGGTTTCTCAAATCAGGTAGTTATCGCAGAAACAGATACTATCAAGCTTGATATGCCCGATGCTAACCACATCACAGTATCCGGCTGCGACAAGCAGGAAGTTGGTCAGTTTGCTTGCGAGATCCGCAAGAAGCGTCCACCGGAGCCTTATAAGGGTAAGGGTATCCGCTATGTCGGCGAGTACGTTATCCATAAGGAAGGTAAAGCCGGTAAGGGTGCTAAGAAGTAATAAAAGGAGAGAATTACTATGGTTAAAAAGCTTGACAAGGCTAAGGCAAGAGCCAAGAGACACGCAAGAGTCCGCAACAAGATC
>Ga0256404_1010866_pt1 | contig 12426 bp, 9 predicted proteins | sample RumenRJG_01DNA_FD_185990 | JGI IMG/M metagenome (GOLD analysis project Ga0256404, IMG submission 185990) | Bovine rumen microbial communities from Lethbridge, Alberta, Canada - RJG_01 | ecosystem: Host-associated > Mammals > Digestive system > Stomach > Rumen | place: Canada: Alberta | collected...
CTTCCTCCCGGTCAGTCACTTTTTTGACAAGGCCGACAATACCGATCACCGCAAACATCAGGCCGCACAGCAGGTTGACTGCAGGTGCCTGGAACTTGCCGTCCGCAAAGAGCTCGCCGGCCCTCCATGCCATGAACGCGCTGGAAAAATTGAGCACCGAAACCACTGCCATGAGAATGATATACCTCTGCAGATTTGTATTCTGCCCGATATAGGCACCCTTCCAAATGCAATAGCAAGCCTGCACGGTGATACCCACAAAAATCGCAAAAAAGTGAACTACATAGGGCTCAGCCGGCAGCACCATCCCCAGCGTCAGCACGCACAGTATGGCTTCAACGATCATCACCGTGTAAAACGCATACTTATATCCCTCGCCGCGGATCTGCTTCTGCATCTCATCATATTCCGTGGTCAGCTTCTTGTTCCGGTTCACATAGCGAATGATGAAAATCGCGACGATCAACCCGACAATTATACCTATTGTTACTCCGATCATACGAGCACTGTTGTACATATATGCCTCCTTTGGTGAGCTTGTTAATAAAGCTTAATAGAAATGCTCTTGCGAGCTTGTTTTTTTTGTTATGGATATAATACTGTTCCAGCGGCAATATGTCAACTATATTTTACATAAATCTATTATAAAAGGCGTTTTGCTATTCTATTGGCCAGAGATGTTGGCCAGATATTGGCCGGATGCAGGTCAGTGGCGCGGTGCTGAATTGGGCAGACTGAATTCGTTTATTGGGACGGAGCCCATCGGATTTGATTAGACACCAAAATGGATGGAGCCCATTTTGGCACTTTTTGCCTTGGGCTCCATCGGATTTGCCTCTTTTTCTGTAAGGATGGAGCTCATTTGGGTTCTTCTTGCCAAGGGCCCCATCGAATTATTGGTATAGCTGTAGGTGGATGGAGAGTTTGAGCACAAGGAAGCTTTTCCATACCATCGGATTTGTGGCATAGCCGTAGGTGGATGGAGAGTTTGTGCACAAGGAGGCTTTTCCATACCATCGGATTCGTCGCATAGCCGTAGGTGGATGGAGGATTTGTGCCAGAGCACTTTTTTGCAGTCCATCCGATTTCTCGACAAGCCAAAGTGGATGGAAAGTTTGTGCCAGTTGACATCTCCACAGTGGCCTCCTCAGACAAGTTTTTCACGCCCCATCCAATTTGATACTTCTCACTTCTCCCCGCGAAACGCGATTCTGAACACCTTCGTCATCAGCGGTACATACGTCACGGCAAACACCCCCGCTGCCACTCCGACCGCCGCTTTCTTGTACTTGTCAGGCACCTGCGTGCCCGCCGCCAGGCCCATGGCAAACAGGCAGAACTTCACAAGGGCAAAGTCCTTCCAGGTGCTCTCTTTTGCATAACGGTTACCAATGTCCAATAACTTGCGCATAATTTTACACCTCCACAATAGACAGGGGATGATTCCCTATCTCCATGCTATCAGATTTGATATTCTACGGCACGCTAATATCGTATTTCGTGTAAAATATACTCATGAGGCTCATGCAGTTATAAGCAGGTTTCGCGACAGAAGGCAGGTAAACTATGAAGTTGGGGATGCATAGAAAAAAACTGAACAAAATTCGAGCCGCAGCTCTTGTAGTCCTTGCAGCCATTCTTTGTTTTGCCGGTTGCAGCACAGGCCAAAACAGTGCCGGCCTAGGCAGCACAGGTCAAAACAGTGCCGGCCTCCATCCCGAAGAAATGGCAAGACTCTGCTACTACAGAAATGTAAAAGATGAGAACTTCGACACGGATATGGAAATCGTGGAAGGGCGGATCAATGCTTTGACTGATGGCAATTATCTTAAGGAGGACACGACGGTAGAGACACCGCAGGGAATTCTCGATGCCGTCAGCTTTTATGTGCCCAGGGAAGTCTACGGCGAAGACAGCCTCGGGGATATCAGCCGCATACTGATCAGCCGCCCCATGAATCTGTGGCTCGGCAACGATACGAGCACCGGGACGTGGAACAACTTTACAGACCAGATTGCTCTTCCAAGGGAAGCGATCGAGTCTGCAGAAGTTCTCTACGGATGTCCGGAACACTACAACCCGATGGATTACGGCATCAAGCTGAAGGAATTCACTTATCTTAAGATCACGCTGACCGAGGAGTTCTGCCGGGAAAATCCGCAGATCTGGGAGTGGAAGCAGCCGAGTATTCTGCAGGATATTGAAGGGTTTGAAGGCTATGCGCACATGAGAGTTTTCCCGGATGCGGAGAGCCGCTGCATGATCTTTTCTGAGAACGATGATCGAAAAGGCTACAGTAACGCCCTGTACTATGCCTTTACGCATGAGCCGCTTTCCAACGCATTTAATCTGATCTCGTTTCCCGTCGTCGAATGGGAAAGCGGCGCGGCCATTAAGGGCGCGGGACAGATTGAAAACACCGGATTTAATACCGAGACAGTGGTCAATGAATATGTGCCTGAAGAGGAGTATGTGAGCGACAAGAACTGGGAACAGACGCTTCAGGCGGTCCGCGAGAGACTGGACGCGTCCGGAGTTCCCTATGCGCTGGGGCACAGACCCGGCGTTGACCGCTCGATCGTGATCCGAATGGAGAAGGGACAGTTTACCGACAATTTCCTGGGCTATGTGATAAGCAATTCGGCTGTCGATCTCAGCTCCTGCGGGGAGGCTCTGCGGGAAGCGTCATCCGGCATAGAGGCGTCCGTTCAGGAGCGATCCGGCAAAAAAGTGCTGGTCCTTGATATGTCAGCTCTCAGGAAAGAAGCTTTCAATAAACTGTCCGCGAATTGCGTGAAAAAAGGAGGCGGCAGGATCGTCCTGTTGGTGGATTCAAATGCTGTCGCTTATGGCTATTGTGACAGTATGATTGGTGACGGCAAATTTGTCATGGACTATAACGCGTTCAACGCGGAGAACGGATTTACGGGAGAAATGGAGTGGATGGCGGATTTCTGGGCGGCACTGATCAGCGGAACGCAGATCCCTGTGCTCTATTCCAGCACTCCTGCCGTCACACTTCAGAACAAAGAACAGATCTTTCTGAACGAGGAAGGACAGCCCTGTATCTTAAACCAGTACAGCATTCCGAGGGACAATCTCTATGCTGAGATAAAAAGAGAACTCGGGGATTTAGAATATACGCGGATCGGTGTTTTGACAACCGGAAAGCCGTGCCTGCAGTTTGCGCTTCCGGAAGGTGAGGATAGAAACGGGCAGATCGCGGCAGTCATGAGCCGGGTATTTAAGAGGCTTGACGATGAGATCTTCACTTATTGGTTCAGATTCGATTTTGTCGACGGCAGCGGAATGCCGCAGCTGATGTTCCTTACTCGCACGCCCGGCTCAGGCAGTAAGATGAAAATCGGCTATTCCATGTATTACGATTCCGGGTTTACGGAGGAGGATGAAGCGGAGATCCGGAAGCTGCTGGCAGAGGACGAGTCTTTGGCAGACCTGGTAACAGCGGAATAATAGCGGGGGCGTCTTATGGAATATCACTACAAAGCATTTATTTCATACCGGCATGCAGAGCTGGACACCAAAGTAGCTGTGGAGATCCAGAACCGGATCGAGCGCTACATCATACCCGGCAGCATCCGCAGAGAGCTGGGGATCAAATCGATCGGCCGCGTCTTCCGCGACAAGGACGAGCTGCCTTCTACCAGCGACCTCAACGACAATATCAAGAACGCGATCACTAACAGTGAATACCTGATCTGCATCTGTTCGCCGCGCTATATCGAGTCGATCTGGTGTCAGAAGGAAATAGAGTTCTTTCTCGAGAGCCACGACAAGCACCATATCCTGACGGTGCTCGCGGAGGGCGATCCCTACGAAGTCGTTCCGGAGATCCTGTGCAAAGAAACAGTGACAGTGAAGGACGAGAACGGCAATGATGTCAAGATCGAGGCGAAACTGGAGCCGCTCAGCTGCGACTACAGGGGAGACCGCCACAGGGCCAGAAATGAGGAGTTCCCCAGGCTTGCCGCGGTCCTGATCGGCTGCCGCTACGCGGACCTTCGCCAGAAGATGCGCAAACGCAGAATGCGTCTAGCGGCTGCGGCGGGTGCTTTCGCGGCAGCGCTGGCAGGCTATTTTATCTGGAGTTACATCAACATCCAGAACAATTACCGCCGATCGCTGATCAACCAGAGCCAGTATCTGGCTTCTTCGGCGCGGGAGGCGCTCAGCACCAACGACAATATTCTGGCAGCCCAGCTCTCTCTGGCTGCACTGCCTGACCGGGGCAATGAGCGGCCTATAGTGCCTGAGGCGGTCTATACCCTGTCCCGGGCGATCGGGGCGTATCAGACCAGGCAGATCATGAACCTCAGAGGCGTCGCTTCCTATACGCCGCAGTCCGGCACGCTCAGTTATTTAACCATTACGGCAGACGCCCACTACATGGCCATGGTCTCCTCAGGAGGAGATGTGGAAGTCTGCGATCTGTCAAAAAATACAGCGCCTTACACGATCTCGTCCTACAGTCTCTTTGGCGCCGCAGCGGACAGGGCAGACGCCTGCGGGAGCGACCGCTTTGTGCTCTACGGCGAACTTCTGGACGATCTGGCCATGATCCGTTTCAGCGACGGCGAAGTGCTCTGGCACCAGCAGTTCAAAGGGCGATATAAAAGAGTCATGAGCCTCGGGAAAGACGGAGCCTCTCTTCTGCTGCTCACAGATAAAGAAGTGATGATCCTGAATTCGGAAAGCGGCGAAGTCGTAAGCCGCTGCAGCATTGAGGAAGCATCGGGAGGCGGCGCTACACAGTCCTACAAATACTCCTATTCATTCAGCAGCGGGAATTTCGCCAGCGCGAATGAAGAAAACGCCAGCTGCACGATCCTCTGCTCCATCGACGATGATTCTTTCTCGGAGCCGGCGTCGGGCGTTCTGACTTATTACTATAAGACCGGAAAGACGGTCTGGACTCCCTTCGGACAGGAGAACTATCACTTTGAAGGCGTCAGCCAGGACACGGACGGCAACATCCTGCTCGCTTATGCCGAGAAAGAAACGGACTATACGCTCAATAATTACTACAGTGTTTCCTATGACAGCGGATCCGCGTTTTTTGACAGCGGCCGGGTCTCAATGCTTATGATCAAGGAGGGAACAGGAGAAATCCTCTGGCAAAATTCTGTGGATTACATGGGTCTGAGGGGGAGCAGCTACAGCTGCTTTGAGATCAGGACAGTGCCCGGCGACGCAGAGCATCCGGCGAGAGAAGTGGTTCTTGCCGCGGTTTCCAACAAGATCTGCCTCTTCGATGCGGCTGACGGCACAAAGATCAAGGACATCACTCTCTCAGACTGGGTGGTCTCGGCAGACAAACAGGGGGCTTTTGAGCCGTACGTCCGTGTGAACGGAGCCAGCGGGACGCAGTACTATTTTGACAGTTTCTCCGAGGGCTACAATGGAATGACTTACATAGACGGGGAAGTGGCGACGACCTTTTTCTACCACGCCAAAGAGGCCTTTGACGGTGTCTCCCAGTTTGTAGTAGTGCAGGGAAATACGGTCCGCGTCTTTAAGGGAGAGCAGGGAGACAACGAGTTCGCTTTTTTCGGATTTGAAGCTCCCGAAGGGACTATCATACATTGGTATATTCTCGGCAGCCGGCTGGTCCTGATGAACAGTGACAACAAGATCTATATCGACGATATGGAGAATGAAAAGAAACTCCATGAGATTGAGCTGGACAGCGAAAACCATTATTCTTATATATGCAGTGACGCAGATCAGTCCTGTTTCTATATGACAACGTCCGAAGACATTTACAACCGCAGCCTGCTGCGCGTAGATCTGGGGGAAGGAACTTGCGAGACAGTAGATATAAGCAAAGCAGATTTCCTTTCCGGGGAAGGCAAATGGGATTTCGACTGCTCGAACCGCGCCGTAAGCGGTGATTACATCTTTTACAGGGTTTCCAACTTTAACTCCATGACCAGTTACTGGTTCCGCTACTCGATGAAAGATGGCAGTATGGCCTATCTGGCGCTTCCCTACTATGAGGACCTGGGTAAAAGTTCTTCCGTTGTGCCAAAATGCATGTTTGCAGAAGACGGGTCCAAGGGGGTGCTCTATTTTGACAACGCGCTGTATCTGGCGGATTTCGGAAGCGGCACAGTAACGCCGATCGACGCCGGTATCCCGGGCGTGACGTACAGCACCCGCCGTGAGTCTGACGGGATGTTCGCCTGCTATTATCAGGGTTCCCAGGAGGGCGACAGCCGGAAAGAACTTCATGTCTACGACGCAGAAGGCAGGTCCGTCTGGCAGATCGATAACCTTCCGGAGGCGGTCACCGCGATGCGTTTCTACAAAGACGTCCTTGTAGTGGCAACGGACAACTCCCGGCTATACGCGTACGACGCGCGAAGCGGAGCCAAAAAAGGCGTGGTCGAAATCGGAAAACAGCTGTATCACACGGGCATTCAGATTTACGACGGCACGGGCGGTGACCTGATCATCGACAGCGGCTCAGGATACATCTACATGATTAATTATGAGCACTGGGCGCTGACCGGAGCTATCAACGAAGCTGTGGGCTACTGCCCCGCTCTCAAGCGGATCATCGGCAGCACAGGTTCCACGGACAATAAGTACGGCTACTGCCGCTACTACTCCGTCGACGACCTCGTAGAGAAGGGCAAGGCCTTCGTGGGCGAGCAGACTATGTCCGAGGCGGATATGGCAACTTACGGATTGAATTAAGAAGACAGGGGACGGTTCCCTGTCTTCCGTGAATCGCATTGAACAGGAGGATAAAATGAGCTATCTGATCAAAGACACCACAGAAGAAGAACGCCGCAGGATCGTCGAGGAATCCCTCGGCAACCTCAGCGGCGCATGTGACGGCTGTTCTCAGAGAGTGGCCGATATGTATGACGCGTATATCCGCGGCGAAATGGAACTGAAGGACATCAACATGGCCTTCAGCACACGCTATGTGAAAGGCGCCATGGAGAGGGAACCTCGTTCATCCTGCCCGATGTAGAAACTCGCGGCTCTCTTCACACCGTAATATCCCTGATCCAGAAGCCTGTCTTCACGAGCCTCCATCCGATCGCCACCTTGATCATCTCGATAGCCGACACCAGCGCGAACATCTGCACGATCGGCACCTGCGTGTAGTGCGCCAGGAAGTAAGCAGCCGGAATGGACGCTACCCAGCAGAAGCAGGAGTCAAACAGGAAAGTGATCCATGTTTTGCCACCGGAGCGGATGATGAAATAGGACGCGTTGTTGAATGCGTGAAAGGGCATGAAGCAGGCCGCGACACAGATAAGCCTCGTCGCCAGTGCCCTGATCTCATCGCTGGTGTTATAGATCTTGGGGAAGAAGGCGGACGTCGAGATCATCAGCACGGCTGATATCACGCACAAAAATACAGAGAAAATCGTCAGACGCCACGCCTCATCTTTGAGTTCGTCCGGATGGGACTCTCCCAATTCGCCAAGTTTCTGCCCGATTATGATCGCAGTCGCCGATCCCATCGCGATAAAAGCGACATTAAAGAAATTCGCAAGCGTCTGCGAAATGTTGAGGGACGAGACAACCGACAACCCGCGCACACTGTAGCACTGCGTGAGTGTCGCCTGCCCGCCGGACCAAAGCGCTTCATTGAGAAGGAGCGGCACGCCTTTTTTGATGCAGCTGACCGTAAGCTCTGCCGGCACATACATGCTCCGCAGCGCGCCTTCCACGAACGGCACCCTTGCGGCATGTGTGTGCGCCCACACCGCAATATAGGCAAGTTCCACAAACCTTGCGATCACGGTTGCCATCGCCGCACCTACAACGCCCAGTTTCGGAGCGCCAAATTTCCCGAAGATCAAAACATAGTTGCCGACAAGATTCACACCCACGGAAATAAAAGACGCGACCATCGGCGCGACTGTCTCCCCGTAGGACCTGATCGTCGTGTAATACACCATCGTAAGTGAAAGCGGCAGAAAGCCGACGCACATGACCGAGAGATACTGCAGCGCCGCGCTCATTGTTGCCTCTACAGAGCCTCCGCCGCTGTCTTCATGCAGATAGAGGCCGATCAGCGATTCCCCGAAGTTCACAAAGACAGCGATTCCTGCTGCCACGAGCAGAATCGCCAAAATGATCTGCAGGCGGAAGGTCCGGCGAACTCCCTCATCATCCTCCTTGCCGCAATACTGAGCCGTAAAGATCCCGATTCCCGACAGACCTCCGAAAAGGCACAGATTCCACACAAATAAGAGGGAGTTCACAATAGAAACTCCCGTCATCGGGTCCGTTCCGATCCGCCCCACCATTATGTTATCGAGCATATTCACGAAGTTGGTGATCCCGTTCTGAAGCATGATCGGAAGGGCGATCATCATCGTGTGCTCAACAAATCTTCTCTCAAATGTCGACTTAAGCAGTTTCATATCAGTTCAATTCCTACGGTTTCTCATTACCCCGTATGTACGGATTCGTAAAGAATGCGATCACAAGATGCAGCGCCATCACGCACCAGATCAGCGGCTCGCACAAAATGACGGCCCTGTATCCCATCTTCGGCACAAAGATCCAGGCGAAAAGGCATTTCCCGGCAAGTTCAATAAAGCTCGAGACTAAGGGTGTGAACTTGGCGCCGAGCCCCTGCAGCGCGAGCCTTGTCTGATGCAGCACGCCCAAAATGCCTGAAAAGACTGCTGCAAACCGCACATACGCGACCACATTTCCGATCAGCTCCGGATTCCTCGATCCCGAGATCAGAACAGCCAGCTCATCCGCAAACAGGAACAGTACGGCGATCGTAAATGCGCCGCACACCAGATCGTAGACATAGGATTCCTTGACGCCGCGGATGATCCGCTCTCTCTGCCCCGCCCCTTTATTCTGCGAGACGAAAGTCGAGATCGCCATTCCCATCGAAATATTCGGAAGCGCACACAGCATAAACAGCTTCCTTGCAGTCGTGTGCCCTGCGATCACTGTCGCTCCGAGGCCATTGATCCCGTATTGCAGGATCACGGATCCGAGATTGACAACAGATCCCATGAAGGCCATCGCATATCCCTGCCCGGCCAGTTCCAGAAACAGCTCCCTTCCACAGTCAAAATCTCCCCTGTGCGGAATGAGGATCCTCTCCTTTTTCAAAATATAGCCCGCACACAGCACTGCACTGATGCCCTGCGCTATGACAGTCGCAGTCGCAGCGCCCTGAACTCCCATTCCTGCGCCGGCCACCAAAGCAATATCAAGAAATATATTCAGGATGGAAGAAATGATCAGAAAGACCAGCGACATCGTGGAATTCCCGATCGCCCGCAGCAGAGACGACAAAAGGTTATAGGCAAACATAACCGCGATCCCGCCGCCAATAATCCGAATGTACGCCAGCGCTTCTGCGAAAATCACTTCCGGCGTTCCCAGGATCCGCAGGAGCGGTCCCAGCCCAAACAGCGACAATACCATCATCACTGCAACCGTGCCCGCTCCGATCACAAGCGAGCCTGCCACAGACTTGCGCAGCTTACTATCATCTCCTGCCCCGTACGCTCTGGACACTACGATACAGAGGCCGTTTCCCAGCGACTGCGCGAACATGACCATCAGATCAAAAATCGCGACATTCGCCCCGACAGCAGCCAGCGACTGCTCTCCCAGAAAGTGCCCCACAATCGCGGTGTCCACCGCATTATACAGTTGCTGAAATACATACGAGATCAGAATCGGCAGCATAAAGATCAGAAGATTCTTCATGATCGGGCCGTTTATCAGGTCGACCGCGGTTCCTTGGCTTTTTGTTTTGTTCATATCAGGCTTCATGTGAAACAGCCTCTCTTTTGCCGTAAACTACTGCTCGAGGGGTCAGACCCCTCCGCCGGAAGGATCCTATATCTCCTGCTGTCTTCTCTGTCACAAGTTGACCGAGAAAATCTCAGTATACACCCTCTTTCCATCCTTCTGCTCAGACTTCATGAGGGACACTTTTTTGACCGTCATGTCGCCTTTGGGCGGAGACACCTTCTTCCAGGGACCGCCCATGTTGCGGATGATCGTGATGTGCGGGACAAATTTCTTTCGGTCGTAAGGAATCTGCGCCGCATCGAGCGCCGTTGTAACGTATTTTGCCAGCTTGTTCAGGCCCTGATTGCCCTTGATCCCGACCCACAGGAGATTATCAAAGACTCCCATATCCGCGAAAGCCATGCGGAAAGGCTTGCAGGAAATTGTCTGCATTGCTGCTTTGATAGCCGCGGCATCCTTGGTCTCACCGATAAAAGCCAGCGTGACATGCAGGTTCTGCGCCGGCACGTAACTGCCCCTTACGTCGGCCTTCTTCAGCTCGTGCATAGTGCCGATCACAGATTTCTTCATCTCATCAGAAAGCATTATTGCAATAAAAAGTCTCATATGAGTTCCTCCAGTCGTCCTTCTCCTTGACGGAGCAGCCTGCTTCACCACTGTTCTTATATCCCAGCATATCCGGATCATCGTGCACATTGAAACGAACAACCGCATTGCTGGTAATCATTACAGACTCCTGGTGGAAAGCCGTGCACACTTCTTTGGCAATTTTATAGACCACTATCTGAGGCGTGCCTATGAGTGTGATCAGAAGCGTGTTTTCGTCCACCCAACTGCCGTCATTGTGGAAATATCCGCCCTCGATCACCTGCAGCGAAAAAGGCGACTTATGATTCCTGCAGATATTCTTCAGCGCCTCTTTGTAGGTTTCCGTATCGTGAATCTGTTCATGACTGTCCCTGTCACACAATCCAACATATATCCTTGATTCGATCATCTGTCATTCTCCCGTCAAAAAATCGACCACACTATTCTGAAATTCCTTATAACAATCCTTCTCGTACAAAACAATGTGCGATCCGCCCGGAATCACCTTCAGTTCTGATCCATCGGGCAGCAGGTCCAGCGATGTTTTGACCCGGCCCATATTCAGGTAAGGATCCTTGTCACCGCATATGACCAGCGTCGGCACTGTGATCTTTGTGAGATCGATCAAAACATTGTCCTCACTAACAAGCGCATCCTTCCTCCATGCGTTCGGGCTCGAATCCCCGTCATAGTGCCAGCAGCTCGAGCAAAACATCTCAATGAGCACCGGATCAGTCACCTCTGGGTCGAAACTTCCGTCCGCCTTGGTCTGGAAATCCTCCGCCGCTCCGGCCCAATCATTATGGTTGAAAGGCTCTGTAATCTCTGCCTCCCCAATTCCCGTCAGAATCGGCGCATACAGCACCAGCTTGTCCAAATGCTCCGGATACTCAGCGGCGTAAAGCCCGGTCGTCATAGTCCCCCAGCTCCAGCCGAGCAAATCAATCTTATCCATTCCTGTCTCATTCGAGATCCATTCCATCGCAGCCCGGATATCCTCCGCCGCATACGCCGTATCCGGCATCAGGCCGTCTTCAACCTCACCCGACTGCCCATAACCTGCGACGTCCAGCCTCCAGACCGCATATCCTTCGCGCGCCAGCCGCCTCACCAGACTATAATCCTCGTAGTTGATATCAAATTCATGTGAAGAGTAAGTTGAGCCGTGCATCAGAAGAATGTTGTCTTTCGGCTCCGTGCCGTCCACTTTCATGCAGTCCAGATGAAGCGGAATGCCGTTGCGTTCCAGAGGATATTTTGTGTAGGTGTAGGTTGGTTGATCTGGTGTCTTTTGTTCTGCTGCAGGCTGGTCAGTTGCTGGTTGTGCTGTGGCTGCCTGCTCGGTTGCAGGCTGATCCGTGGCTGGCTGTGCTGCCCCGGCACCTGCTTTAGTACACCCTGTTGCTAAAAAAACACAGAGCATCAGACTGATTATGATTCGTAGTCTTTTCTTCATGTTATATTGCCCCATATAAGAATCTTTCTTACTTACTATTGTTAGATGACTTATAGTGCTTCACTGAAATGTAAAAGTTGTGGTTTTCGTCGGAAGACTTTTGAGACCAAGCTCCACCAAAAAGCAAGCATTGCTTCTTTTCGTACGTATATTTTGGGGACTCAACTCCACTAATAAACAATGTTTCTTCGGTTTAGTCGGAACGCAAACTTTGTCTTTCCCCGTACGAAAGTAGTGAAAATAGTGATCTTGGTGGAAAGCCCCCTAAAAAACCACCACCAAAACACCACCAATTAAGAATCTAGTTGTAACTGCTCAATATTATTGGCTGTTCCGCCGTTTCCTTACCGATGCTCTACCCATTACCAGCACCGAATCGGCGACGCACCTACATCAATATTAACACGACCACTCTCCATTACAACAAAAAGAAGCACTCCTACCCGGGAGTGCTTCAACCCACAAAAATCAAGAATGAGAGCCCTGAACGGGAGTCGAACCCGCACACCAGGTTTGGAAGACCTGTATGCTGCCTTTGCATCACCAGAGCAAATTAAAATGGGCATGACAGGACTCGAACCTGCGTCTGACGGGTTAAAAGC